>Ga0209208_10001755_pt1 | contig 30965 bp, 30 predicted proteins | sample S1TSphfallax_3_FD_187694 | JGI IMG/M metagenome (GOLD analysis project Ga0209208, IMG submission 187694) | Host-associated microbial communities from peat moss isolated from Minnesota, USA - S1T2_Fd - Sphagnum fallax MG (SPAdes) (version 2) | ecosystem: Host-associated > Plants > Peat moss >...
AATATTTAGGTTTCACCTTGGTAACCAATTCTGTAGGAAATAGGTCTCTTATATAGGTAGATAGGTAGGAAAATAGGTAGGAAAATAGGTAATTAATTATTAGGTAAAGGGCTGTTTTTTACTACCTACCTATTACCACCAACTTGCTTGTGAGTTGTTTGTAGGTTAGGGTGGGAGAAAAAAAGAAAAAGCAATTGAGGTAACCACCATGGTTAGTTAGGAAACTGAAACCCAACAGAAAACTGTTTCGTGACCAGTTTTCATTCATTCTTCATGGTAGCACTGTGTGGCCTAGGTCCCCATTTTGCCCAACATCTCTGAAGGGCAGAGCCAACAAACCCTAATAATGTTTTCCGCAATCAGCAAGCAACTTCATCCCCGCATACGAAGAAGGAAACGACGGAGAGATAGCAAAGCCAAGGACCCACCAACACACAAGCTTGCTCATGGAGCGCAGATCTTAGATTGCTAGTTATGGCGTACACCTTTCGACTTCTTCTTGCCTCCTCAATACACCATTCCTTACAGCAGTAGAAGGAGTATCAGAACATCCTAACATCAGAACACCAGATCTACCAGAACGCCAGATCTATTTATTGTGGCCAGGAAGTCGAATCTCATGGCGCCATTTGACAGGCCGTGAACGGAGTTCACAGTAGCAGTGAGTTTTGCACCACAGGTTAGGGGAGGGTTTGTTGCGTCATGGCGGCAGCAGCAGCAGGTGGAGGCTCTGGCGTGAGCGCCATCAGTACCAATAAGTTGCAGACAGTGGTATCTGAGGCGCTGGACAAAGTGATCAAGAATGCTGCGTGGCGTAAGCATGGGAAGCTGGTGCAGGATTGTAAAGCTGCGCTGGAGAAGCTGGCTTCTTCTTCGTCGGAACCCGAGATTGGGGTCAACGGGGGAGGAGGAGGAGGGGCTGAGAGTCCGCTGTTTGATGACAAAGGCCAGTGCTACAAGGATGTGCAGGCTGAGATTATTTTGTCGCCCTTGATCAGTGCTTGTGAAACTGCGTACCCTAAAGTTGTGGAGCCGGCTCTTGATTGCCTCCAGAAGCTGATCGCGCATGGCCATCTGCGTGGGGAAATGGACACTCTTACCCCTGATAGCAAGTTGCTGTTGCAGGTCTGTTTTGCTTTTTTCCTTTGTTTGTATCCTTCCGGGCTGATTCTCCAACGTTTGTTTTCGCTATGGCAAGTAATGTCGCAAAAGATTCTTAAGTCCCGCAAGGTTGTGCAGACTTGTTAGATTTGACAAGTGAAGCTCGAAAAATTGGATGCATGCAGGTGATGGATGCAGTGTGCCGATGTTATGACATGGCGGATGAAGGCATTGAGTTACTGGTGCTGAAAACGCTTCTGACAGCAGTAACGTCCATGTCGTTGCGGGTGCACGGGGATTGCCTGCTCAAGGCTGTCCGCACATGTTACAACTTGTTCCTCGGTAGCAAGTCTGCTGTGAATCAGACCACGGCGAAAGCTTCGCTCACACAGATGCTTGTGATTGTGTTCCGTCGCATGGAAGCGGATTCTTCAACTGTGACAGTTATCCCCATCACAATAGCAGACCTGATGGAGCCAGCTGAGATAATGACCAGCGACACTAATGTGACTCAGTTTGTGCAGAGTTTCATTACCAAGGTTGTGCAGGATATTGAAGTTGTGCTGACCCCAGTGCCAGCCTTGAAAGGTATGCAGCATGATGGGGCATTTGATGCAACAGCCACAGAAAGCAGCAGTACTTCTGACATTTTGGAGTCTACAGACAAAGATATGTTGGATGCCAGGTACTGGGAGATTAGCATGTACAAGAATGCTATTGATCAAGGAAGGAAGGTTGAGATTAATGATGCCAGTGCAGACAAAGATGGGGATCTTGAAGTTCAGATTACAAATAAGCTTCGTCGCGATGCGTTTCTGGTATTTAGGGCACTTTGCAAGCTCTCCATGAAGAATGCACCACAAGAGGCTGTGGCAGATCCATTTTCCATTCGTGGGAAAATTATAGCATTGGAGCTGTTGAAAATTCTTCTAGAGAATGCTGGAACTGTTTTCCGCACAAGTGACAGGTACCCTTTTTTTTTTGGCATTTCTGGTGGTTTTCCTTGTTTTGGGGTATCACTGTTAATCTTCAGGATGATTGCAATCTAGAGGCATGTGCAAGAAGAAAATCAATCGAGTTTCTTGGACTTACATGGATGTTATTGCAGCGCAGTGTGTCAGCAGAGTGGATCAAAGCTGTGTGCTGTGTCATGGTAGTTTAAATGTAATTTGTGTGCCTTGTTGGTTGGTCATGTTTTCTTTACAAATGATAACAAGAGTGGACATTGTGGTACTGGTCTTCTCATCAGCCCCAAGTTCTTCTGAATTTGCCCTGATTTAATGTGCACAAGCTGTTTGAATTCTGTAACTCACAATGAGATTCCAAACCTGAGATTGCTTTGTACTTGTCAATGTTTCTTTTGGAGCTTTGAGAAAACAGTGTTCTGGATTATCATCAATGCCATGCTTTGGCTGATGTCACATGAGCTTGATACTGCAGCAATGGAAAAGTCTAGTGTTATGTACTGGAGTGGAAACTAGGGATGCTATCGTGTTGTGTAACAGTCATTGGAATATGTTAGGTTGAGGTATGTGTTGATTGGCTCTTTTGCATGATCTATTTTAACTGATGAGGGTGGTGTCCCGTCCATGATGATTATTGCAGATTCCTGGGGGCCATCAAACAATATCTATGTCTCTCTCTGCTAAAAAACAGTGCATCATCACTGATGAATATCTTCCAGTTGTCTTGCTCCATCTTTATGAGCCTTGTTTCAAGGTTCAGGGCTGGACTGAAAGCTGAAATTGGAGTGTTTTTTCCCATGATTGTCCTTCGAGTTCTGGAGAATGTGGCACATCCAAACTTTTCTCAGAAGACAATAGTCCTACGATTTCTGGAGAAACTGTCTGTTGATCCACAGATTCTTGTTGACATTTTTGTCAACTATGATTGTGATGTGGACTCTTCAAATATATTTGAGAGGTAGTTCTTCAAACTCTTTCTGCCGGTGCAGCAGATATTTACTGTTTTGGAACAGACATGTTCGTCCACACAATGAAGGACTATGAGTGCTGCTAACTGTGGGCTGGTGGTAGGATGGTGAACGGGCTGCTGAAGACTGCACAGGGAGTGCCTCCTGGAGCAGAAAGCAGTTTGAATCCAGTTCAGGATGCTGGGTTGAAGCTGGCGGCAATTAAGTGTCTAGTTGGGGTATTGCGCTCCATGGGTGACTGGATGAGTCGTCAGATGCACCTGACTGATTCGTCACCTTATCTGAAGTCATCTGATGGTGATGAGAACACCAATGAAGTTACTGCTGCTTCAATGTCAGCTCCTGGTATTGAACCCGGGGAGGATAGTGTAGAGGGAAGCAGCACATCTGAAAGCCGTCCCTCAGAAGAAACATCAGAAGCAGCCACATTTGAGCAGCGGCGAGCTTATAAATTAGAGTTCCAGGTACAGGTTCCAATCCTGCTTTGAGTGGTTTGACATTACTTTTATTGTTTTGACTGAGTCTTCATGTTGCTTGCAGAAATGCAACAGAAACTCAGAACACATGGTTTTGTACGATTCTTTACCCTAGTTTTGGCAGCTCATTTTACACTTACAAATATCCACTGTTGGGAACTGATAAAGTCTGTGGGGAGTAATAACAAATAGTCACTGCTATTCATGATGAAAGTGATGGTTTGAGACGTGTGTGACCCTCATAGGGTTATGGCCACACTCGTCCTTGCCATGTTTGTTTTAGTTCGGATATAGCTGACACAACATTTGTTTGATTACCTTACCTGATTTTTTGAGTTCTGCTCTGCTAGCACAGGGATAGTATTACTGTTTGTTGATTATTGTCATCTCCCATACCTTTCAGTCTCCAGACATGGACATTCTAATTTTACAGAAGTGAGAATTTGCAGGAGGGACTATCACTGTTCAATAAGAAGCCACGGAAGGGCATTGAGTTTTTAGTGAAAGCAAACAAGGTGGGTGAGTCTGCGGAGGATGTTGCCAGGTTCTTGCGGAATGGAACTGGCTTAGATAAGACTATGATTGGTGATTATTTGGGAGAGAAAGAGGATTTTGCCCTGAAGGTGATGCATGCTTATGTGGACTCATTTAACTTCCAAGGCATGGACTTTGATGAAGCCATCAGGGAGTTCCTCTTGGGATTTAGGCTTCCTGGGGAGGCCCAGAAGATCGATCGCATTATGGAGAAATTTGCTGAGCGGTATTGTAAGTGTAATCCCAAGGCTTTTACCAGTGCTGACACAGCCTATGTTTTGGGGTACTCTGTGATTATGCTCAACACAGATGCTCACAACAATATGGTGAAAAACAAGGTAACAGATTGCCTTTGCTACTGTCACAGCTCAATGTTCCCACAATGCAGATTGTTGATTATGATTTTTGAACCTGCTCATATTGAATTTAAGAGAGGTGGAATTTCTGGAGGAAACTCATCAATCTTGTGTGGATTACTGGCAGATGTCTAAAGCTGAGTTCATCCGAAATAATCGAGGGATTGATGATGGAAATGACATTTCCGAAGAATTTATGGGGGCATTGTATGACCGCATTGTGACAAATGAAATCAAGATGAAGGCTGACACACCAATGCCCAGTAAGCAGCCTGCCAATGTGAACCGGATGCTAGGATTGGATACCATCCTCAACATTGTTGTCCGAAGGCCACGTGAAGAATCAAAGATTCTGGAGACAAGTGATGATGTGATCCGCTATATGCAGGAGCAATTCAAGGCCAAGGCAGGCAAATCTGAGTGAGTTCTTCATGCATGATGGCATGTCCTTTCAACACTACATGGCAAATTCCAATGCCTGACACTACAAATTTTTCTACCATCTACAAGAGTTTTGATATTTTATTGGTTTTCCTTGCATGTGTTTGAAGCACAAACTGGGTGTCACATGTGCATGCTGGTTGGGGTTTGCATTTGGGTGCAGATCAGTGTACTATGCTGCATCTGATGTGGAGTTGCTGAGACCAATGGTAGAGGTCACTTGGGCTCCAATGTTGGCAGCATTTAGTGTTCCACTTGACAAGAGTGAAGAGGAGGTGATGACTTTCCAATGTCTTGAGGGCTTCCGCCATGCTATTCACATAACAGCTGTTCTTTGCATGCGAACACAGCGTGATGCGTTCTTGACCTCCCTGGCCAAGTTCACATCCCTTCATTCTGCTGCAGACATCAAGCAAAAGAATATTGATGCAATCAAGGTATGACAGAAACCCTTTTTGTCCTTCTGTGCAACTGAGCAGTCCTAAACTTTTCTTATGAAGAACAGTGTCCAAATGGCACATGAGACAACTTACATTTTCTGATGTTTCAAAATGCTGTTTTGAAAGTATGCTCCAGCTACTGGTCATTGATCAATAGCTGTGAGATTCCCTCACACTAAAATGAAGGGTCTATAGGGAGGGGCTCCATTTCTCAATATGTGCTTAGTGTAATACACAGTGATTTCAATAATGTTGCCCACTGGTTAGATGTCTGTGGAGGTGCTGGCAGCGAATTATGCTGCTGACCATTGCCCAAAGGATGACAGTCTCTCATACGGCTTTTGGAAATACAATAGGAACTCAGGATGTAGATTTTGGTAGAATGATTTGCCTGAAATTTTTAGTGGATTATTATATGCTTATCTACACCCACTGTCAGGAGCTGATGTAGTCATGGCAGCTTGTTGCTGCTATTTGTGAGGAAGGTGATTGTCTGACACTCTGAGCAATTCTCATAATGTTATGACCACCATACTCATCTTGTTGTGTTACCTTCAAAGTGTTATTGTAGAGTTTTCTCTGTAGTCCCCAATAAATATGATTGGTAAAGCTCTGACTAAGGGCTAGGCCACTGGTGTCTTCTTGAATACTGGTCAAAATTTGCTTGTGGCAATATGTGCAGGCAATTATCTCCATTGCAGATGAGGATGGAAACTATCTACAGGATGCATGGGAACACATTCTAACATGTGTTTCCCGCTTTGAGCATCTGCACTTGATAGGAGAGGGTGCACCTCCGGATGCAACCTTCTTTGCTGCACCACAGAGTGAGGCAGATAGGCGACAAACGATCAAAGGTCCAGTGTTGCCAGTTCTTCGACGGAAGGCACAAGGACGGTTACAATATGCAGCAGCTGCAGCACGACGTGGATCCTATGACAGTGCTGGTGTTGGGGGTGGATCTGCTGGAGTTGTGACAACTGAGCAGATGAGTAATCTGGTGTCTAACCTCAATATGCTGGAACAGATTGGCAGTTTTGAGGTGAACAAGATATTTTCTCGCAGTCAAAGGCTCAACAGTGAAGCCATTGTGGATTTTGTGAAGGCCCTGTGCAAGGTGTCAATGGAAGAGCTGCGGTCTCCAAGTGACCCTCGTGTGTTCAGCCTAACCAAAATCGTTGAAATTTCGTAAGTTGTACACCAGACTTGCTTGGCATTTTAGTCAGTACACCACAGTTTGTCATGTGTCATCATCTGAGCTTTTGGAATTGAGACTTGCACAGCTTCTCTGACAGTTGCAAGTTTGTGCAGGCATTTCAACATGACACGCATTAGACTGGTGTGGTCACGAATGTGGAGTGTCCTGGCTGATTACTTTGTGACAGTTGGCTGCTCTGACAACCTTTCAGTTGCAATGTATGCTATGGATTCTCTGAGACAACTTGCTATGAAGTTTCTTGAGCGTGAAGAACTTGCTAACTATAATTTTCAGAACGAGTTCATGAAGCCCTTTGTGATTGTCATGCGGAAGAGCAGCTCTGTGGAGATCCGGGAGCTGATAATCCGTTGTGTGTCACAAATGGTCTTTGCCCGTGTGGGTAATGTGAAATCTGGCTGGAAGATCATGTTTATGGTGAGGTTCTCATCCCAGGTCTATTTTGTGCAGTAATTGATAGCATTGTGTGATGGTTCTATGCTGGATAATCCTTCAGATTTTGTCAATGGTTCAATGGGTTGGGGCAGTTAAGGACTAGTCTACATGGTTCATATGTGGTATTCCTCCTGTTTTTGTGCAGGTATTTACTACAGCTGCCACAGATGAACACAAGTCTATAGTGCTTCTTGCATTTGAAACCATAGAGAAGATTGTCCGGGAGTACTTTCCATACATAACAGAAACAGAGACAACTACATTCACTGATTGTGTGAATTGTCTGATCGCTTTCACAAATAGCAGGTTTGACAAAGATGTCAGCCTTAATGCTATTGCTTTTTTGCGCTTCTGTGCTCTCAAGCTGGCTGAAGGTGAGCTTGGTGCTGCTGCTTCTACCAAGGATGTGAAGTCTGCCGCCTCCTCTCCTAAACAGACAGTACAAGAGTCTCCAACCTTTACTGATAAGGACGAGAGTCTCTACTTCTGGTTTCCACTTCTAGCAGGTCAGTTGAACTTTCATTAGAGGGCACTCTGATTGCCTAGCAAATGGTCACATCTGGGTTGCCAATAACTACTTTTGATTGCTGGTAATGCCTCTAATCTCACAAGAGTGTCATTGGAAAATTGGCAACTGAGAATGTGTTAGTTCATATCAGGAACAATTTGCTGTCCTTATGTACTTTCTCCCCACCATGTTCATATACAAATCTCTATTGGTCACTGGTAATGTGAGTTTGGCAATCAATTGACAACAGAGAGTTTTTCTTTAACTTATGAAATTGATGACCATTATAATGTGGTGGAATATGCAGGATTATCAGAGCTGACATTTGATCCTCGGCCCGACATCCGAAAGAGTGCATTGGAAGTGCTTTTTGACACACTACGTTTCCATGGGCATATGTTTTCACCTGGTCTTTGGGAGAAGGTGTTTGACTCTGTTTTGTTTCCAATTTTTGACTATGTGCGTCGTGCCACGGAACCTGCAGCACGAAAGCAAGAAGCTAGCTCAGAGAAGCAGGCAGAGCTAGAGATGGATGCATGGCTATATGAGACCTGCACCCTGGCGTTGCAGCTTGTTGTTGATCTATTTGTTAAATTCTATCCTGTAGTTAGTCCACTTTTAGGAAGGATTTTATCATTGTTGACAGGCTTCATCAAGCGGCCTCACCAGAGCTTGGCAGCAATAGGTGTGGCTGCCTTTGTGCGGCTAATGAGTAATGCAGGAAATCTTCTCTCTGATGAGAAGTGGCTGGAAGTGCTTACAGCATTTCATGAAGCTGCATTTGAGACCCTTCCTGACTTGGAAGACCTTGTTGCTAGTGCAGAAGAGGAGCAGACAAGCCATAAGCCTGTATCTTCCCATGACAACCCTGAGCACCCTGAAAAAACTGATGCCCTGGTTCTGCACCTCCTGCTTACTGCTGTGAAATGTCGGATTGCTGTGCAGCTTTTGCTGGTCCAGGTATCGACTGATTCTCTTGGCCTCTCTAGTGTTAAGGTATTGTGGTGTGTTGGTTGTTGTTGCTATTTCAGAAAATTAATATTTCAACTGTATCTGCAAGAGAGGTGCCTGTTATTGGAAAGGTATATGGAGAGGTTGCTGAAGCTAGTGGGCATTTCAACAGGCAATGACAGAAATTTACAACTCACATGGATCACAATTGTCAGTGGCCAACACGATGCTGCTGCTGGACACACTGCATGCAGTGGCAGGTCATGCACATAAGGTGAACGGTGATCATGCCCTACGACAGAAGCTGCAGGAATTACAGTTGATGCCAGACCCCCCACTGTTACGCTTGGAGAGTGAGGCTTACCAAGCATATCTAAACATGCTGCAGCATCTGCCACTGGACAAGCCTACCCTGGCGAAGGATGTGGATGTGGAAACACGGCTGGTTGAGCTTTGTGAGGAGGTGCTGCGTCTTTATGTCTCCACCTCCACCGCGTCTGTTGTGCCCATACAGAAGGCACGCTGGGTGGTTCCTCTTGGGTCTGCCAGGAGGCGAGAATTGGTGGCACGTGCCCCACTTGTAGTGGCCACTCTCCAGGCTGTCAGTGGTCTACGAGATGCCTCATTTGAGAGGTATCTGGTGCGATTCTTTCCCTTGCTGGCAGGTCTGATCAGCTGTGAGCATGGATCAGGAGAAGTTCAGGTGGCTTTGAGTGACATGTTCAGCAACTGGATTGGCCCCATTCTGTTACAAACCTGACCTGAATTCATGGACTAGTCTCTTTTAAGGCAGTTGCTTATAATGTTGCCTTCTGGAAATGGTTTCAGTCCAGGTTACCCAAATTTGACTATATCTGACCACATAAATGTGATGTGTTGTGCAAATTTTAAAGGTCGTAATCTCTAGGAGGGTGCCTGAGCATGAGCAATATTTAGAATGATGCACTTGTAGCTCTTTCCTGTTGCTAGCCAAGTCTTCACCCTATAGGATACATATATCATGCATTATTTAGGAAGAGTTGTCACAGGCCTGAGTGAACATTGCCAAGTGAATTTGCCCCCAAGAAAGGCAAGAGCAGACAGAGGGTAGTAACGAACTCTGGAGTTTGATGTATTGAGCCATGATGTTGCATAGGTTCACAGGTGTATCTGGTTTTCTTCTTTGGTAATCCATTTGAGAAATAAATGTCAAATTTCCATGGGGTTGCACACCCATTCTACAAAGCAAATTGGACAGTGCTATCTGGGATCCCTTGGGTCCTTCTAATGTGTTCCATTTTGTGTGTTCATCATGATTGGCACAGATGCCTCCAACCCTAAGGCCAGAAGCGGGGCTGGGGTTGGCTCTGCTTTGTGTGGACCCTGTATTCTGGTGATGCCCTCTGGCAAGGGCCTTCCTTATCCACCTTGGAAGGAAGAGAGAGAGGACTGGGCTTTATCCCTAGGTGCAAGGTAGCATTGAGTTAAAGGCCCCTTTTGGGGGTTGCTCCATAACATCGAAATCTTAACTAAATATTTGTATATTTTGAAGATTTGGTGTTACCAATGACTTGTCACTAGGTGTGTGTTCACAACATTACACCAGGTATCAGTCTGATGTAGAACCTGAGGTACATTGGCCTGTTGGATCTGTCATTGTTAGTCCATTCTCTAAAAAGGCATGAAAATGTGATGAGAATGAAAATGAAGACAAGAAAAAATCAAGGCTTGTAAAACCGGGTATCTGTTATTGTTATCCACCATGTGTGACAATAACTTGGTTGCTGATCTGAGAGGGGCTTTGGTTCTGGTTTTTGATTTTGAAATGACCTCTTTTGATTTTTATATGGAACCTTCAATGTGGTTTTGATAAGTGTTCTTTGAATTTGTTAAAATTCCAGTTTCAATGTGTTCCTGAAGAAAGTTGGAGCACAGTCTGATTCAAAATATAGCAATCTTGGGTTTAGGGTTTTGTGATGTAGACAAAGTAGCAATCATCCAGAAAATAATTTAGCCAAATTTGGTTACATATTCAATATGAATCCTTTAAGTTCTTGACTATCTACTGGAACTTTGGATCGTTTTCTTCCATGAAAAATTCTTTGTATGGTTGAAAATCATATTTCTCAGATCAAAAGTTGTCCAAATAATTGGAGACCTCTGAACGTTAGCTGATAATACAAACACTGTTGGGAACTGGCCAGAAAACTGGCCTAGTAGCTGGAATGGGCCAACACTGGTTTCTACTTGCATCTATCATTCCCCTTTCAATAGGGCCTCACGATTAAAAAAGAGGACAAAGTCATCATCAAAACCGTGCAAAATTTTATTTATAAACACACCACTGATGTGGAATATGTACAAAGGCATTAGGAAGAAAAAAGCATAATTTAAAAGAAATCAAGTTAACACAAACTAATGTCAAAATCTTTCCATTTTAACAACCAACAACTTGTAATAGGTCAGCCGTGGGAATGGGGTGTGTCGTCAACAAGTGGAAGTATGTAAGTAGTTAAGCCTATCATTATTGCCTGACTTAAAATGGAGGATGTTTGCATCTTTTCTAACATAATTGAAATTTTTTTAGAAAGAAAAGTAACCAAGACATAAAGAGGAGGGCCTTCTAGCCCTTTGAAGCTCCAAATGGTAGTGGCACAGTTGTGTAAAAACACAACTTGATTGTGCATACATCTAAATACCTCAATTGCCAAAGGGAGGAATTGATCACTGGCATGTCGGTTGCGGTAATTCCTTTCTTTGGTTTGAACTACATTTAGGCAACAAATTTTTGAGTTGTGTAAAATCGGAGAAGTAAATCCACATGCATAAGGTCAGCAATAAGGACTTCAACTTAGGGTGCGAATGTTATCTTTAATGAACACAAATGACTTGTGGACAAAACGAATTGAACATGGTTGAAGAAAGCACATGTAGTTGTTTTCATCCCATGTGACAGCCAACATCTTGCGGTAGCAAAAGTGTCGTGAACTACATCATGGGTTCTCACATGTTCATTGCCATGGGTGCAATGTAAAAGATGAATATCCATAAGGTCAATGGGATGTGAAAACACATGGAGGGAGGCTTGCAATTGAAAGATGTGGTTGTCCAAGTGAAGCATTGTGGATAAAATTGGCAAAGATAATCAAGAGGTTGGGGAGATTGGTCGAGCCATAAATCAAGTGCCCACCTTAAGGCTGAAAGATGATAAAATTCAAGCACAATGGGCCTCAAGTATCATGTTGGAGAGCATGTTGGAAAGGGTATGATGGTGTAAATGCTCCAAGATGGAATCTTGAAATTGAATCATTTTTTGTTTGATAAATTGTTCAAAAGGAAGAAGGCATAAGTGTGTTGAGGGCAGTAGAAGATCACATGTCGCCTTGAGTTGTTATTGGAAAGGGAATGCATTATTGTTGACTTGTGCTAAGGCTTCAATAAGGAAGGTACATTAACCAACCATAAACTTAACAATTTGATTGAAACTCTAAAGGCCCAATTTTCTAAATAGGTTGTTGGGGTGATGGTGAATGTTCATATGAGCCTAATGTCACCAAGAGGTGTTGGGAAAAAGGTTTGTTTACAAGCTAAAGGTCCTTTTGGGCTATCAAACAACCTTGGACCCAAAAGACATCCAAACATTTGAAGGAAAGAGGAGTTTAAAAAAACAAGGGAATCTATGAAGGTGACAAAAGGAGGTGTGCATTTTAATAGATATGATAGCCGTTCCACAAAACAATGGGTTATAACATGATGAAGTGCCCAATAAAAACCCCAAATTCTTAATTCCTTGTAACGGGAACATGTATTTAATTAAATCTAAGATTTGGAAAAGTCTGAAAATAACTTAAAAGTTTTTGGATGGTTTAAAAAAATTTGAAATTGCAAGTTGAACCTAGTTGCCAACAAGCCGAATGCATATTATCATTATTAATAATGATCAGAATAATCACATTATGTATGGCTAGTATGAATGTTGTGTAAATCACCCAAAAAAAAAAGAAATATAATTAATCCATGAGTGGCTATACAATGGTGAAAATGTAATCCCACAACAAATTTATTATCCTTGTGAAGGCAATGTTGAAAAAATCAAATTCAAATTAATCTTACTTGTAAAAGAACGACTTTCACTCATTTAATATCCTACTACAACTACTTAGATATTATGCAATAAATAGTAATCTATGCGAAAATAAATGAAATAGGAAGAATGACACATTGTCCTGTTAGGATAGTCCACTTCTCCAAGCAATAAAAACCAAGGCAAAGGTGTTTATACAAGAAAGTGAATGATAAGGGATTGGAAGGTAATTATTAAGGTACCTCTAGAAATGAATAATGTAGGTCACTTGTGGGTTCAAATAACCTAAAACCTAAAACTAGCTAACGCCCATTGGCATAGGCCTGTTTAAGCAACATGACCTAGTAGTTGCCAAGCGAATGCATTCGAGGTGTCCTTGAGTGGAACTACCTAGCGATCACCAAGTGAGTGCACCTAGGGTGTCCTCAGACAAAATAACATGGTAACCACCGAGTAAATGGGCATGTGGTGTCCTTGGGCGGAATAATTTCACAATTGTTAAATGACCTTCTCGTAAGGCCTCCTGAGGTGGAAACATTTGGTAGCTACCATTGGGTGATTTTCCCCAAGGCTTTTTAGGTCGTTAGGTAAGCACGCTTAGGTGTCCCCAAGCAGAACAACCTAGTGGCTACCACGTGAATGTGCCCAAGGCGTTTCTAGGTGGAACAACTTGGCAGTTGCCATGTGAATGAGCCCGAACGTTCTCAAATGGAAACACCTTCGACCACTAGGTGACCTACCTTTAGAGCTCCTTGGGTGGAACCACTAACAAACATTGGGTGACATGCCCTAAAAGCTCCTTAGGCGAAACCACTTAGCAGCCATTAAGTGACTTGCCCCAAGGGCTCCTCGGGCAAACCAATGAAGTGATTTGCTTCAGGGGATCCCTGGGTGGAACAACTTGGCGGCCAGTAGGTGACCGGCCCTTAAGCCTCCTTGAGCGGATGACTTGGAAGTTGCCACATAACCTCCCCAAGCAGATGACATGGCAACCACCAAGTGACCTTACCGCCAAGCCTCCCTAGGTAGATGACCTAGCAACCCTAAGGTGATTTCACCGAGGGAACTTGTAGGCTTTCGAGGCACAATCAACCATGTTTAACCTTTAAGGGTGTGTGTGATCCAATGTTATACCCTAGAATCACATGGTGGCCACGAGGTGGTTATTTTTTATCCAAGGTCATACCTTGGAAGCATCTTTGGCCAAGAGGTGGACCTTCAAAGGCATGTGGAATTTTGAAGGATATAGAAGAGAGGTATTGGGAGACATTATGTAACCTTCATCAAACTTTGTTCGACTATTGTGTTTTTCTGCACTTATCTCAATTTGGATGGTTATGCATGAAATTGCGCGTGACACATGGTTTTGTACTTGTTTTCTTATTTAGCCAAAAAACCCAACCATGTTTGTTTCATTAACAATAAATTGTGAATTTTTTTTTCAGTTATAGTTGAAAGGGATCAAAATCTAAATATGTTAGACGGATAAGAAAATATTAACCACTTGATTCGATTTTTGAGATGAAAAAATTGTTTTGTAATATAATCTAATAACATCCATTATCCTAATGAGTACCATTTTTTTATTAGTGTTTAAAGGTGGTTACCACGTCATGAAAACAAGTTTGACTTTTTCATTTATATTTTTTGGATGTTTCTCCACACTTCGTTTGGAGTAATTGTAAACTACACATTTTGGAATGTGTAGTGTGTTTGAGGGGCTATATTGGGGCTTCTCGATTTCAAAAGGTATTGCATTAAACCTCACAACTATATATGTTGTATAAGTTCATCAATGTTCCCAATTTTTGCATGAAAAATAAAATCACATTCATCTTTTCGTATGGAAGATCTCTTCAAATTTTCAACCCAATTCATTTGCTATCAACATCGGGCTAGGCTGTGAAACTGAATTTGAAGGTGTTTTTTTCCTTATTCACTTTTCCTAAGTTATCTCTATCCTATAATGGGGCTTTTGAGGTTCAAAAGTTTGAATCTTTGTTTTTTCATTTATGAAAATTAGTTGGTTATCACTTAAGGAAAGGTTTTGCTATGTGGGCCTTTTGAAATCTAAACCTTCCTTGGGCTAGTGGTATGAAAGATCTCAAATCAATGTATGTTTTGAACATGTTAAGGGTATTAAGGGTTAACATGGAGTTTGTCTTTGTGAATTTTATGCACCTTTTGGAACATGCATCACATCATATATGGAGATGAATTCAAAGTTTGGTTGGGTGTCACCCAATTGTTTTTCAAATATTTGACAGTGAATAAGGCCAAATGGGGAAGAACTACAAACATACTTTTGAACAAATTATTTATATAACCAATTTAACATTTCACTCCTTGTGTGGCACAAGGTCATATGCTAATCACTAAGCCCACTTGGTGGTGATCCAATAGTTATGGCAACTGGGTTAACATTTGTGTCTACCCTAGAATTCAATGTTGAATTTTGCATTATTTTGAGCTATATCTAAAGTCTAACACACTAATTGGTCACCACAAGGTGGCCATTAGATGGACTTAAAAACTCAATCTAGACTTTAAAACACTGCCCGGTGGTTTGTAGGTGTTTTTGCAACATTTAGTTAATTTGCCAAACCACCAAGTGAATTTTATATTTCAGGATAAATAAACAATGTTATGCATAGTCTTGTTTGTTGCATACTTGAAACAACAATCATGTGACCTAAAAATAATTCCATGTTGTTATATTGAAATTATATAAACTTCCATTGTAACATTTGGAATGGAATAAATGTTGAAAAATGGAGTGAACTATGGTCGTTGAATAGTTTTTTTGTTGGTTAAGGTGCAGATAACCATCACAATTTTTTTCCATATCGATGCAATCACATTTGCTAATTGATTAAAGGTTGGGGACTTGGCTAGACAATCTTGATCTATGGGATTCCACGTTTCAAATGGAAAAAAATGTAGATTGGTTGTGGGCGGTGTAAGGATCCCATGCTTGCTCCTATATATGGGCAATATGGGCTTGAATATTGCATTATTGTTTCACCATTGGTGGTGTTTGAATCCATGGCACAAAAAAACTATTTTGCCCAAGTCCAAGAATGACATGTTATAGGGAATTGATGGGCGTCAATTGTTTTTGGGATGTAAAGGATGTGTTTTTGAAGGTTGGACTAACATTGACATCACCAACTATGGAATGGGGATGCATGGACTTAAACTACCTAGAGGGATTCAACAATTTGGGAATGAAAAGAGTTTCATCTCTTGTCCAAAGACATACTCCAACATCCTCCATTGAAGAAGCCGACCTTCACTGAATTTGATGAAGATAGTGAAACGCCAAATAATGTTTCCCACAATAGTGATCATAGCTCCAATGGCCAAAGTAGCACTCTAGCATGCAACCCATGGACTCATAGAAGAAATGATCATGACAACAACACAATTGTTCCTTCATTGGAACAATGCAATTAAAGAGGAACATAATGTGATGTTGTTTATGTCAAACGTGTTTTTGTAGCTAGTGGTCAAATAATTGCATGTGACCCAAGGGAGGTAGTGTTTGATGATGATTTGGGTGAAAATCATGTTGGATTGTTCATCTTATATTGTGTTGATGACATATTAGAATCGTGAATATTTGGAGGTGGTTGTTGTCACAAAAGAAATTTCATGGGCATTATTTGAAAGCTCTTATGAAATCATACGATGATAATCATATATCTAATGTAGATGCAAAAGGAGCAATTGGTGTGAAGAAAAAATAATATATCTTTCACAATAGAAAGAAAAAGGCCCTAGATGTTGATGTTCCCATGTTATGGATCAACAAAATGTTGTTTGAAGAATCCATTTGCAATGTTGGTGTTGATGTTTGTTGTTCCTTGAATTGTTGTCAATATTGTCCATGTATGGTTCAAAAAATTGGGAATAATTAGGTTTTAGAGGAATTGTTACATTACTCTTGTCTACAACTTTTGTTAGATATAGGTTATTTTTGGATTAACTTTATTTATCACCAAAAAGAAAAAGAAAAACCAAAAGTTCCTCCATTGCAATTTTTGTTTATGTATAGTAAGCTCTTAGCTAAATAGCGTTTGAATTTTTGAGTCCATTCACTATGGATGTGTTCTTGGTAAGCCCTTGCCTACACAAACAATTGCACGTATACATGTTAGTAGCTTACCATTGCACTAGGTAATTTGACATTCAAGTTGTATTATTTTTGCAATGATATTATCATATTTCTTTGTTCTTCCACTCAATGTTTGAAGTGGCTTAATTTTTTTCTAGTATTCAAAGAGAGAGACTATGTGCAATTCAAGGAGTTCATCTTTGCAATTTCTACAAAAGAATGCAAATTATTGAAAATCATACTTCAATAGGTATTCCTATTCATTAATGATGAAACATTTAGTCCCCTCCTTTGTTTTGTTTCTACATTTTCATGTGTCTTTGAATTTGTTGAAAGAATTTTGATGACTTAAAAAAAGAATGATGATTTGTTTAAGTAGGTGTAATAACATTTTACCATTGATAAGATATGATGCATTTCACATGATGATGTATGAATTTTGGCTCCATCATTTTATCCCCTCCCCCATTGCCCTTTAAGGTGCCAATTACAATAGAAAGTCATGCAATGACTTGAGTCACATCATAATGACCTAGCTCAACAAGTCATGCCAAAAAGAAAACTAGATGTTTTGCATGCATCCTAACCTTAATATACCATCAAATCATCGAAAGAGAAGGAGGAGAAGACAAAAGAAAGTAACAAATGTGAAGCTCACAAAACCTTGATTGTTTTTAGCACTAACCTTTTGCAACTGCATACACATTCACATATATGGTTGAGATTTATTTCTAGAAGGATGTTGAGTTCACAAAAGTGGGTGTACAATCTAATACTAATAGAAATTCCTTGTGCATTCTATCACCATTAAGGATGTTTTCATACATTTTTAGATATCACTTATAATTGCTAGAAAGAATAATGGTTTCCATGTGGCACCAATTCTATTTGTATGAATAAATGGGCTACATTGAACTCCTAACATGTTGAAAACATGGGCTTGAGACTTTGGTGAAGGAAGGAGTAACTAATGAAAGTGTATATAGAAGCTTTCATAAGATTTTAGTAATTGAAAAAGTGGATGGCAATCCAACGATGTAGAAACTCGGACGCATGCAATTGCTCCTTTTGTATTGAGAGAGATTTTTGAGAAGATCTAAGGCTTTAGGTTTTTGGAAGTTGAAATGTCTCATGTTTCATTGAAGCAAATCTTGCTGGGATGATGTCTCCTTTTTCTACATCTTTGTATGGATGGTCGCCACTTTGGCTACAAACAAAAATTCCCAAAAAAGATACTGGTTGCCACCACCTTTCCTTTCCTGACTGAGCCTGGCTGCATAGCCCTTGTGTGCCCAGGTCATCTGGCCATAGTGATGTAGCTGAAGTAGTAGAAATGAACACTAGAAACTCTAATAATTTAGAACCATAAACATTCTTTTGTGATCAGGATTCATAGCACCACCCCTTTCCCCCCACCCCACAAAGCTGGTATAATTATGGGAAACTGCCTTAAAACATCACCTCCAAATGGCTAGTGCGACAGTGTTTTCTAACATTGGAGACGGCCATATCATGATGAATCAGTTGTAAGTTATCTCGAACTCTTTACTGTTTCACCACTTGTAGTTTATGCTTGTCGCCCTTGGCACCCAATTGTGGCCAACAAAGGTTTGCTTTGTTTTATAAGCTGTTTTGATAAGCTGTTGGAATCCAGTTATTATTACCAGTAGTTTATAGATATACACACACCCCCCCTTTTCATGCATCGCCAACATATATAAGTACTCACTGCACACCAATGCAGCAGCTCATCCAGTAGTGCCCATTTTGGGTGGTTCTACTGTGCCCCTAATGGTCATGTTCCAGCCAGGCAAACTGGGATATTTGTTGGGGCCCTGCACCCACAGAGGAGCCTTGGAAGTTGGGTGAACCAGCACCTACACTGGTACCCTATGGGACCAATTGAAAACTACAAGATTTCCATGTGAGCTCTGCCCTTTTATGGCGGGCTTAAATAGGCAATTTGTATTAGGTAAAGCCTTCGACTTGGAATGAGGACACACATGAGATGGAGCTGAGTGCAGGCTCAATTTCAATAAAGCCACTTATCAATGGCTTTACCTTACATAAAGACCGCAGCTACACAGTGGTGTAGCCATGAGAAAACTTGGAAGTGGACTTCCAGATTTTTGTAAAGCCCACAGAGAGTTAGATGGGTTCTACAAAAATCATAACATTGGTGTAGTAGGAAACAGATGAAAAATTTCATCTGATACTGTAGTGAAAAACAGAGGAAAAAAAAATGGGAGCAGGTCTTTTATGCCTGGTAAAGCCCTGAGCTGTGGGCTTTACCTGAATAAGGGCTTGCATGAGGCAGCTCTATACATAGTGTCACTTTACTGGAATGTGGTCTCTCCTTAGTCTTGATTTCTGGTCGTCTGCATGGATTCTTCTTCCTGGCAGACATACACAATGGACTTGACTTTGCCCCTGCAAATCGATGTCCATTATCATGCCATCAACTTGTTTCCGGAAGTAATGTGAAAGAATGATCTCAGATCACCATCATCATCATCATCACCACATGATCCCTGATCACCTTTGTTTGGAAGAAACAAAAAAAAAAAACTGCTGTGCAAGTGACAACAATCAGTGATGACATTCATGAAGAGAGACTGGATTTAAGTGGCATTGACATGAAGAAAAACCTCTAGTGTGGTGTTGGGTTTTGAGAGAGGCAATCCGGACTTTTTTTTAAAATACAGAACAGTGAGAAGGGGAATATTTGAGGAGAGTCAGCACCTTGGGCTGTGGTGGACGTGAAGAAGAAGAAAAAGAAGAAAGTTAGTTGCAGTGCAACATGGGCAAGTTTGAGGAGAGTCAGCACCTTGGGTTCTGGTGGATGTGAAGAAGAAGAAAAAGAAGAAAGTTAGTTGCAGTGCAACATGGGCAAGTTTCATCAGGAGCTAGATGATTAGCAGCTGCTGGGCTTTGTTGAGCTGCAGAACAAAATGGTTATCAAGCATCACTTTGTGTTGGTGCATGGTCTCATGCACGGCGCTTGGTGCTGGTACAAGACGGTTGATTTGCTACGGCGAGCTGGTCACCGTGTGACCACGCTTGATCTGGCAAGCTGCGGCACGCATCCTGCAGATCCTAATACTATTTCCAAATTCACTGTTTACAACCAACCGCTTGTCGATCTTCTCTTGTCGTTGCCTGAAACCGGGAAGGTAGGGCTCGTAAGTGGAAGAAGAGCGCCGGATGCTGCAGCATTGCTTGCTTGCCATCTTTTATAGCTAGCTAGCTCTATATGTATGTTTGCAGAGGATGCTGAAGACTTTGTGTGTGGGGATGGTAGTGGGTTTTTTCGTGCGTTCAACTTTGTGATACAGATTCTGCTAGTTGGTCACAGCATGGCAGGCTTCAGTGTTTTGGACGCCATGGAGAGGTTCCATCGCATACTGAAAGTCTACATTTCTGCAGTCTTGCTGCCTAGTGGACAGTAAATTGCCAACTCTCCAAGCTTCTGTGAGATGGTTTGTTTGCTGCATCCAGCCTCTCTCTCTCTCTATCTCTCTCTCTCTCCATTATCAAAACCTGCAATGTTCATTGAGAAAAAAACACAAATATCAATACCACTAAGACCACAACATCAATTGTTTACCAAGCTATGGAACCACTTGGAATACACAGCATCAATTGTTTGTTTCCAGATAGTGTTGCCAGATCCACAAGTAGCAGTTTATATTCCTTTTTAGCACATTGACAGATCAAGAAGTGGCAGTTCACATGCTTTATTAACTGTCTTCATTGTACTCTTTACCTTCAGTACACCCATAAATGTTTGATCCTAATGGATGCAATGATATCACATGGCAGGTGTTCAAAGACCAGCCTGCAACACAAGGAACTGAGTATAAATTTGGCAATGGCTATGGACATCCACCAACATCAGGCAGAGTTCCAAAGTCAAGACTGCATATGGACTGTTTTACAACAATTGTTCACCACAGGTGTAAACAACACTACAATCCTTCAAACTAGTACAAAACATCTGTGAATCAACCACATCAAGAGTCTCTTACTGTGCTGCTAAAGGAAAGAAAGAAACCCATAAGATACAGGGAGGGAGACTCTTATTGACAGTGCAATGCACTTGATCTACTTCTGCATGGCACACAGAATGACTCCCATGGTTTTGTGGATTTGTTTTTCACAAAACCATGATCATACAAAGCACTGTTTAGATTCTCAAGATAGAGAGAAGATACCTGCTGCCAAGACAAAAGGCATAGCAAAGGGATATCACGATTCAGGGGTGAAACTTGTGCAAGGAATTACCCATAGCTTAGAAAATTCTGTTTCTGATAAGCATTGTGCTGCATGTTGCTGGTGGTCAGGATGTTGTACTAGGAGAAATGCTGAGCAGGCCTTACCCAGCAGGAGCAATGATGACAGCTGCCATAACATACACAAATGAGAAGCATGGGACAGTGCCTTCTGTATACATCAAATGCTTACAAGACAAAGTCATTGTTCCTGAAGTTCAGGACTTTCTGATTGAGCTCAACCAAATCTCTCAGATAGTTGAAATGGAGTCCGATCATAGCCCCATGCTCTCAGCTCCTGAAAAGCTCCACCAAATTCTTCTGGCTACTGCTGACAAATACGCTTAGTATCTGTAAAACCCAAAACAATTACACATCAATGACTTTGCAAGAACTTCCCAAAATGAAGAATTACTGGCCATAATTTAAGTATAACTTTTCTCACTTTTCTAGACTCAGATCTTTGAATGAACAAGCCCACCAAAGTCATCTGGAATAATAATATGTACTTGGGAGATTCTAAAGATGGTTAATTTCAGGTTGATCAAGCTGCAGGAGCTTTGGCTTTCCTAAGCTTCATTTCTTGAGCTTTTTCAGAGTTTTCAACAGTTGACAGCACCTGTAGCATCTGGGGTCTATTCATTTTGGTTTCCGTCTCTTAAGCATGTTGGCAGGGTCAGACCTTTTACATTTGTGTAAAGTCAATTGTTTCAGAGCTCTCATTGGGAGGAACTCAATTCACCAGAAAATCAATGTTTCCCTGCATGACAGCAGATCTACACAATTGCTGGCTGGGTGGTTCTGGGTTATATAGGCCAGTTCCAAGGCATAAGGATAGCCTGTTTTTAGATTTGGCTGAACCATCATTGAACCAGCCTCCTACTGGAACCTGAACCTCACCTTCCTGGAGAACCCTAAACCCAGAATTTTGAACAACTGGGCTTATTAAGTCACCAAACATTCCTTTGAAGAAAAAAGATTAACCTGAAACTAGAAGTTCTGAACTGGAAAACATGGTCTACACCCTTGATGTAGGTAATGGACAACTTGGTTCTCTCAGTACATGAGAGTGTTCACATTAAGTGACACAGTAACGTCAACTGGCTATGGTGTACTACCACCAACTGACAATACAGTTGTTATATCCTGCTAGAACACTGATGAAATATCATGCTGGAGCACTGATGAATATTGCAGCTTGGAGTTCACATGATAAATAAAATACATGGATGCTACTTCTGTCTAGAAGACCTACCTACCATACACAGAAAAAATTGCATTCAATGTAGAACACAAATGTCAACTGCCCTGAGTGTTGTATCATGGAAGGATCCCAGGCTACAGTGGCTTGGCAGGAGCGTTCACTGTCTTAACATTCATGTGTGTTTTAGGACCATAGAGAACCAGCTTTGTATTTTTGCTTCATCTACAAGTTGTGTTTCTCCTTAACTATGCAGAGTAAAAATTCAGTCAATTATCTCAAAACCTAGTTCTCCTCTTTCTCATAAGAGTTTTCAAGCCAACTGAGTGATATACTTTCTCCATGGTACACAATTGCAGACTGATTAAAACACTGAGTTCAGATATGCAGAGGCTTCCAACAATTTGTAGACAGAGAGACAATTTTTCTGAGGAAGGAAATCTCAGTCCAATGGAAAATCTCCATCCAAATCAATCTAAAAGCTACATAACACCTGACATAATGCAGGAAGTCAAACCAAATGTTATGTTGGAGATGGGTTAAAGGTTCAAGTTGACATGACTTACCAAAAAGACTGCAGTTTATGTATGAGACAGCAACTAATCCTTTCCAAAATCTGTGTTGTAATGAGCATTTGACTCCAGCTTTTTAGCATCGGTCAGCTTGCGCACAGCCTGCACCCAAGAACATCCAACTGTCAAAACACACCAATAGTTGCAGAGTACTGAAAAGCAATGGAAATTGTGGGTCATTTCTCCTAATAGTTAGAAGAAGGGTCCTTGGAACTCATATTTATGCTCCATGTTAAACACTTCAAATGTGAAGTTTGGACAATCCTTTCATGTATCTTTCCAACTTTTCAACCTTAATTCTCTTAAATCTCCAAGGGTCAAACTGATTTCCTGTTTTTCTATTCTATTCCATTGAATCAGGAGATGAATACAGTAACCATTACCATTCATGGTGGAGATATAAACATGTTAATGACAAGTTGGCACAGGCTTGAAGTTGCTTCTAGCCTTCAGCATTCTTTTAGGAAGAGCACAGTTGAATTAACAACCAGCCAGGACAAATGCTTTGAAAGGAATATGGTACTTTTCTCTGACTGACCTTCATGAAGTCTTCCTGGATGACATAATCACGCTCAGCCCGAATTGCAAACATCCCTGCTTCTGTGCACACATTTCGAAGGTCGGCACCATTGAAACCCTGCTCTCAACCCACACAATCGAATCATCCATCAGGATCCACAGAGAAGCTAACCTAAGACACCAAGTCAGTTTTACAAACAGTGAATTGTGTACCTCAGCAAGCTTTACAATTGACTCATAATCAATCTCTCCATGCTTGGTGATTCCTGCAGCATGAATCTTGAGGATCTCAGTGCGGGACTGCTCATTTGGCAATGGAATCTCAATTTTCCGGTCCAGACGACCAGGGCGCAGCAAAGCAGGATCCAGCACATCTGGCCGATTGGTGGCCATGATCATCTTCACCTGCAGATCTCCACAAATGAAACCAGATTTTAGCAATTTGTTAATCAATCAAACTGCTCCAAAACTAGGCAACAACTGTTGAAACTGGGATTAATTGAGATAAAGAATCAAACAATATGACCACATATAATTAACAGTCATAATTTGTAATTGCACCAGACCATAAAACCCCTAATTCCAAGGAAAGGGAGCAACCATGCAGAGAAGAAACTGTCAGTTTTGATATACCTTCCCAAGTTGGTCAAAGCCATCAAGCTGATTCAAAAGTTCCATCAAAGTTCGCTGAATTTCTCGATCAGCACTTGTGCCTTCACTAAATCGCCGGCCACCAATGGCATCAATCTCATCCATGAAAATGATACATGGCTGCAGTTCCCCAACAAAACAAGCAGAACAAGACCTTAGCCAAATTGCAACTACCGTCATAAACCTGAAAAGCCCTCTCCAAGAGGTCTGAGCAGAAGGAAAAGTAGGACATAAAGACAGCACTGGATGAAGGAAAAAGTGAGAACAAAAGAAAAGCACCTGGTGATCACGTGCATAACCAAACATTTCCCGGATGACACGTGCACTCTCACCAATGTACTTATCCACAATTGCACTAGAAACCACCTGCTTAGCACAGGACATGTGTGCTGCTCAAAAAAGATGGCACATTTTCCAAATTATTTCACCAGCTAACAGCATATATATGCAACTTCCATACTGACACCAATGGCAGACTTCCAATGAATGGAACACATACTCAAGACACCAGCCTTTTCCATGAACCCTGACTCTGCAACAAAACAAAGAGTGCATACAGAAACATTTCTGAAATAGAGCTGTTCAGTCCCAGTGCTCACACAGTTCAAGCTGTTATATCAGTGGCATCTGAAGATTTTGAGGCTAGAAATGGAGTACCTTGAGGAAGTTTGCATCAATGTTGCTGGCAATTGCTCGAGCCAACAGTGTCTTTCCTGTTCCAGGAGGTCCATAGAGCAGTACACCCTAGCATAGCAGCACATCATTGTTTGAGGCTTAACACAATGCAAACTAGCAACAATTGAGGATCAATACATGCAGCTTCAGCCATTAGATTGAGAAGAGCAAGTTATGAAGTACCTTGGGAGGCTTAATGCCTACACGCATGAAGAGTTCAGGATTCATTAGGGGCAACTCAATGGACTCTCTCAGTTCCCGAATCTGGTCACTCAGCCCTCCAACAGCTGAGTAGCTCACATTCCCAGGGTCCTCATGAAGCATATTGTACACAACTGGGTCAACCTAAACACAACAAACAGTAAAAATTCAGACCAAATTGGATCTATTGAACAGAAATGAACAAGTATTCTTGAGGTCTATGAGACCAAACATTCTGAGATTGCCTCCAAAAGTGTAGAGTGATTGAGTGATGAGAAGGGGCAGTCTGAGACACAGGAAATCACCTCTCTTGGAAGAGCTCGCATGATGGTGAGAGTGGTCATGTCAAGTGCTACTCTTGTGCCAGCAACCAGCTTCTCCTTGTCCACCTTGTTGCGGCAGCCAACAACATACCGAGGACCACTGCTTGCCTTCACTATCACTGTGAGCCAAAAAAAGTCAGTCCGCAAACTTCTACAGTACATAAATTCCCATAAAATAGAACAAGCAAGATTATTCACACGCCCCAGCAGGGCTGGAAGTCATTATTGCCTTCAAAGCTCAATGTGCTAGGATTTCTCTTCAATTCATTGATCAAAATTGGTTAGATCAAAAGCTTTTAATTGTCATAGATCCAAGATGTTCATTGCACAATTGAAAGGAAAGAGTTCGCTCTTCTTCTTTCAATGTGCAGTAAATTAGTGGACCAGGAATACACTCCTGCCTGCACCCCTCAATGATTGCCCCCTTATTTTTTATCTGCTGCTGATTACTGACCTCCTCAACAACAAAAACAATCATCATCTCCAACAGAAAGTAGACTTACGCCTCTCACTGTCTAATTGTCGCAGGACTTCGCCAATGATCTGTCCCACACTCTGTAGTGCCTTTAAGTCGTCTTCAGTTTTATCAAACTCCTTCCTGTCTTGCTTCACATTCTCTCGCACTGAAACAAGTCTCTACTCAGTACCCTGGAGACATAATCTGTAGCAATCTCCTGTTGCATTTCATGCTACCAACACATATAATATCTATCAACCTACAAGAAACCAGTCACATATGAACATTGCTGATCATGCTGTCATAGAATAATAGATGCAAGTGAATTGTGCAGCATCAGTCTCAAAGAGGCAGATTTGAAACACAACAAAACTTAGCTTTTAGAACAATCTAGCAGGATGAGCTTCATGGGGACCGAGAACACTGACAAATGTCAAACAAATAGCAATTGTGTAACAAATACAGCCAGGGCTTGAAAGTCTTAGACTGACATTTAGTTTCCATGTTCACTAACCCTAGACTGGTTTCTCTGAATCTGGTCACTCACAGGTTCTCAGTCTTGACTCTAACTCCTTGTGCTGAAGGAGTTTGCGCCTATATTCTGCTCGGGCTGCATCTCCCTCAGCCATCTCCACCTGTGTAAGAGCTTGAATGCTTCAGCTTCTTCAATTGCTCTGGAAAAACAAAAGCCACACTTGTTAGTCATACCAGTAATGAGGAGGTTCCATGGCTCACATACTGTAAGCAGATTTGCATTCAGCAATCTTTGCACTATGAAAAACATTCTCTCGAGAAGCTCAAGAAAGATAGTCAAGGACTGCAGATCATGAAACAAGGTCTTGGAAGGGAAGTACTGTTGGGAATGGAGAGGGCTCATTGTCAGTAAAAACAGATCACTGTCATCATACCTTTCAACAGGGAGTAGAAATCACAAATCGGCAGGTGAGAAACCGGAAATCCAGATGCTCATCTGCAAACCCCGGGAAAAACAGGATCTGTCCACAAGGAAAGCACCCCGAACCATATGAGTGATAACCCTCGAAAGAAAGAAAAAAACTGAGTACCAACCAGCTCATAGCAAATCGGTGCACTAGCATCTCAAAATCCAACAAAAGCATGCAGTCCACATGAAAGAAACAGAAATACAAAAGAAGAAAAATTGAAACAGAAACCCTAACACATGGAAAACGGATAAGGAAAATGAAACCAGCGAGGAAAGGAGAAGCTGACAACAACGTTCCATCGGAACAGAGAGAGAGAGAGATTCACCCCAAAAATAAAATAAAAAGAGACTGTGTCTTTGGAACCCCAAATCCACCACAACCCTGTTACCAAACCTCCAAAACTCTAACCTAATCCAAACAAAGCAAGAGCTCTGATAACTCTTGCGAGGGCAAACTGAGTGAGTAGTGAGAAATGATGATGTTGTTCTCCAGACCTGTTGTTTTCCTTCCTTTCTTTCGTTCTTTCTTCTCCCCTTGATACTCCTCCCTCCCCTTAGAAAAAAGACGATGATCGTCTTCTGAGCTGTTGTTTGCTTTTGCCCCTTTTTCTCCTAGCTATGAAAGTGGCTCCTCCTTCCTTTTCTCTTCTCTCTCTGCCCTTGCCAGTTTCTCCTTTTGCCCTAGTCGTCGTCCCCGCAGCTCCAAGCGGAGGCCGCGCTCTGTTTCCGTCTTCGACAAGGGACGCCGCAACGCCCCAATGCAAAAGCAAGTGCACAAGAAGCTTGGCAATCACGATCGACGAAGACGTCGTAGTTCGCTCGTCGCCTGCTCCGTTCGTCCTCGTACGAGTGAAAGGAGGTCTGTTCGTTCGTCCTACTACGAGCGAAACCACGTCCGTTCGTCCATCGTGCAAAGAACTTTTTTACCACAAAACCAAAAATATCAGATTTCATTTTTACCTTTGGTAACTCAAAAGCAAACTTTTTTTTTACATTCTCCAACATCCCTCAACATTCTTCTTAGCATTGCTTTTCAACCACCACATGATTAAAAATAATAATAATAATATATTTTATTTATAATATTTATTTATTTATTTATTTATTTATATATAAAATATTCTCGATTTTAATGCTACCAACCAATGTTGTGTGTGTAAATGGTGTGAGTTTTACACCTTGTGTAAATGTAAATTTCATAATGAAATTTATTTACACTCCGTGTAAATGTAAAACACAAAACATGTAAATATAAAATCATAAAATTTTATTATATGTTGTTTCAAATAGTGTAAGTGTCAAAATAAATATATTTACATGGTTTTAAACATTCGTGTAAAATAATGTAATTGTAAAACAAGTACAATTCTATGATTTCATATGGCCATGTAAAATAATGTAAATGGAAAAAAGTTGTGGTTATCATATGAAAAAAGATGTTAAAATTTAAGACATAAAGTGCAAGTCAATTTATATATTTAATATTTATCTCTCAAAACACAAATAATGTATTATTTCATTGATCATTAAGTTTTAAACTATAATTGTTGAATGAAAAATTAAACAACAAATGTTCTTGGATGTGAATCATATATAAAGGAATTTTAACATTTTCAAGACTTTTGTATGATATGTAGTGATAGTAAGTTGAAAGACATGTGATTTATGGTTCACATGTAATTAATTTAACCAAAATAATAAATATTTTAATAATTTAAAATTTGAAATCAAAAGCCGAACTTTGAACATGTTTCAACAACACAAAATATGTGAACATTTTATAATTGAAAAAAATCAAAATTGTTGTGATCAACTTTTATGGTTTAAAAAATCTTGCCTTTTTCAATTAGCATCCAATTTGCAAATATTGGTGCTCACAAATTATATAACTTCCTTTTCTTCTTCTTTTTTGTCGTTTTTCGTTCTTGTAGATTTTTTATACTAACAACTCATTCATCTTCATGTGCATGTATTTCAATTGATGACACACCTTGAAAAAAAGTTACAACCCCTACAACATATTCATAGATTCATTTGATTCATAACATTTTCAAGATTGTTCAAGTTTTTTTTTTATTAATGAAATAAAAGGTAGTTGGTAGGTGCAAATTTTACTATTTAATTTTTTTTTTGCCTATTAACAAACATTATAAATTATGAACACAATTGCACTTAATTCACATACAATTTATTGTCCCAAACCAATCAAGTTAATTTTCAAATTGTATTCACACATTCATTTCAACATTGTTATTGTTTCATTATTTTCCAAATTTGGATTATTTTTTATAATAAAACTTTATGATTAGATCTTAATTATTATAGTCAGAAAACACAACAAATTCAGGTTTACTCACTATTTTTTCACCAACATGTTTTTTTTTTTCCTTAATCATAATTGAAAGTATCAAATATGTGTAGTATAAAAATGAAAACATGAAAATCTATGGTTCACCGCCCAACATAACTTTAAAACTACATATTGTGCATGTATCATTATTTTCCAACAACTTTAGAAGTTTGTGTGTGTGAAAAACTTCAACCTTTATTCCAATCAAGAACTAGATCCTAAATCCTTTACCTCCAAAAGTAATTTGAAAATTACAACTAAGTAAGTGTCTTAATCTTCTTTTGTTAAATTTTAATCATACACCCTTCCTCTACTTTGAATTTTGTCTTCAAAATTTTTATTATAGTAAATTAAAAAATTTGTCCTTTAGTTCATTATGTCAACCATTTATGATCACTCCTTGTTCACTCTAAATTGTTAACATGTATGTGTGCACCTCTATCTATGTTCTTGTTATAACCTTCAATGCTCCCATTCCTATTGGCATGACAACACTCGCTTGAAGAACTATGATTATCATTTCATCGTTCAATTTTGTGACATCATTTTGTGGTTCTATTTTACCTCTTTCTACCCCCTTGGATACTACATGTTATGCTACTTGATCTTTACCTTTAAGTAGCTCCATCTATACTCGAATGTCATGAACTTGCAATTCAATCCTTTCTTCAAGAATTTTCTTTTCCTACACCTTAAATTCCTTGTACTAATGATTTTGTTCTCCCCCTTTAAGAATTATGGTCCTTCTTATTTATCCTATGCCATTCCATTGTACTCAGCCTCCTTTATTTCCTTCGTTGGATTAAAAGGCTTTGAACTATTTAAAATTCTATAAATGAAATCTAGAAATGTTTTCTTAGAAGCTAACAAGTACCCTTTATACCCTTCCACATCTCTCATGGGTGCAACCAAATTTTTTTCCATTTTTTTTTGAATTGTGCCTTTGCTAGTTTCCACCATTCATTTGGTTCAACATTAGAATCTTCCATTTGTTGTTTATTGCTTAGTATTGAATAATATTGCACATGATCATCATATTCCTCCAATGTGTTCTATACATACACAAGGTTAATGTCTTTGTGCATTTCTAGTAAGATCCAATTATGTCTTGGTTCTATATTATCAACACATCCAGGACTACTTACTCCTTTTCTTCGTCTACTTTTTATCTGTTGCAACCATGGATTTCATCTATATGATTTACACATACATGTTTTTTACATTTTATTTTTATTTTTTTTCTTCCTCAGCTTTTACCATTCTTTTTATCAAGTTATCAACTATTCCATCTTCCACTTGATATCCTTATTTTCTATCGCAACTACAACATTTTGACATTCACCTTTTATTTACATTTTCCTTTTTCCTTTTTTGTTTTTTTGAACCACTCATCTACTTTTTGTATTTTCCATGTGATGTCTGTTCATTTTGTATCTATTGAAATAATATATGTTTATCTCCTTTTATTGTGGTTAATATGGTTTTCAATCATTTCACTTATAAACCCAAATTACCACTATGAGAAAATCATATCCATTGCAACTTGTCTATTTAGTTATAATCTAGTAGTATTAAACATTTTTTAGTTGTAATTTAATTACATCGAACAAGTTGCAACGAACACAATTTTCTCATAGTGTACCCAACTTGAAACCAACAATGGCCATGGCTTGAAACATCTCTATGTTTTATTGCCTTCCATGATTTTAATTATTAGATCAACAATAAATATTGGTGTGACATTTTGTGGTGTCTCTTCCTTGGATCCCTCCCTTGATGATACCACCTTATCCTTCATCTACAACTCATAGCCAACCTTTAAAGACCTTGAAAGATAGCCTAGTTGATTTTGTAATACAAAAATTATATCTAATCTATGAACATTAAATGATAATTTTGTGAAAACCACTTGTGGTACTTGAGACTGCATTTTGTGGTTGTTATTGATGTTGTTGTTATTATTGATTTATTTATCCTTGTAATGTATGTACATATGATACATCATCATCATGCACTTCCATCTGTGTATGAAAATCATAGAATTCATCCACTTCATCTCAGATGTTGTACATTGATTATTACTTCAAGTTGTGGTGATCTACTCCTTTCATACTTTATCTATTATAATTCTTTTTTTTCTTTTTGTGATGAACCACTGGTTTAGAAAGAACATGTTTTATAACCACTTCCAAAGCTATAACACCATATGGTTTTGCACCCCCCCCCCCCCC
>Ga0209208_10001756_pt1 | contig 30953 bp, 22 predicted proteins | sample S1TSphfallax_3_FD_187694 | JGI IMG/M metagenome (GOLD analysis project Ga0209208, IMG submission 187694) | Host-associated microbial communities from peat moss isolated from Minnesota, USA - S1T2_Fd - Sphagnum fallax MG (SPAdes) (version 2) | ecosystem: Host-associated > Plants > Peat moss >...
CGTCACTACGTACTCCCTCCCCCACCCCCCACGCCGGGCCCGGTCGGTCGAAATTCGGGAGTGCCGGGCCGGGTCTGTCTGTAACAGACCTCTCCCTCCCCCACCCCCCATGCCGGGCCCGGTTGGCTTGAACGCCGGGCCCCGTCATAGATAGACGGGGTGCATTATGCACCGGGTTCACACTAGTTTGACATATGCAATGATTTTCTTCTTAACCCATATTGATCAAACAATTATATCAAATTATTAACCAAGGTTTGATTAATTGTTTTTGTGGCTACAAACAAACCAATAGGCATACGTTTAGGTTGTTCATCGAATCCTAATATGTTAATGATAACAACAAATATATTGTGAGCCTCTTTAAAAATCCATAAATCAAAACTTATTGTTGCAAAAATGCAATATGTTAATTTTGGCAAAACCTATTTTTATTTTTATTTTTCCACCAAGTTTGGTAATATTTCTTGAGAAAATTGATTTTTAGAAAGGAAGACAATTTGAAGACATATGTGTAAAACCAAAGGTTTAAACTAGATATTCTCCACAAACTATAGAGACAATTGATTTTTCACAACTAAAAGGTCAAGAGCTTGCAATTGTTTTTTTGTTGCACATCATTTTTAAAAAAAGAATCTTTCACATGAAAATAGAAATAAAATTGCGTAACTAAGCACATTAGGTTTTTTCTTGATTAGTTGTCCTTACACTATTGTTCTCATTGGACTATTGACTTCGTTTTCAAACTTTTTTGCAATAATGCCATGGTTTGCATTTACATGTTTTTTCAAAATAATTATTGCATTGTTTTTATAATATATGGTATTAAACATTTCGTTTCTTTAGTATTTTGATTCAGTATATTCACATGATTATTGTAACAAAGGATGCATTTCATGATTTGAAAACTTCCCCCTTCAACATTTTCCCTGTCATCAACACAATTAAGGCCCAACAAAATGCATTTATGTTGTGTTGTCTCCAAATTTTCTTGAAGCATGTAATATTTGAAGATTCATTTTAATTCTTTTTTTTGCATTTCATTTTGCCCTATTATTTTCTATTTGGAGACTTGGGAATTTTTTTAGCCTTCCACAATTATTTCTTCCATTATATTTTCATTTTCACTAAACTACATTTTCCACAAGAAAACTATGCAACAAGGTGGAAAAATGAAAAAAAATGTTTTTTTCACCAGAATGTGGGTTTAAGAAAATTAAAATTAAAATCTATGTATTGAAAATCAAACCCTAACAATGACAAGCATTTATGATGACAAATAGCTCACTTACTTTTTTCTTCGTATTAAAAGGTTGTAATGTGCCAAATAGAACATTTGGAAAAAAATTGCAAACATATGAAGAGTAAACCTTGCACACAACAAACAATTTGACATAATTAACATATAAATGACATACATAAAAAACAATAAACAACATAAACAAAATTTAAAACATAAAAAAATGAAATCATATTTTTAAAAAACTTGAAGGGGGGATACAAATTTGCAAAGGTGAAAAATCAAAAGTGAATAATAGGTAACAACGAAGCACTAGTGAACAATAGCATGTCAAAAAGGTACCTAATTTTTGTTGTTTGTCATGTTGTTGTCAAAGAACAACAAGCTAAAGCTTGTTGAAGTGAACAAAACAAATAGTAAAAGTGAATAACAAAAGTGAGTAGTAGAAGCAAATAACAAAAATGAATGAATAATGAAAGTGAGAGAGCAATGAAAACAAGTAGTAGAAATAAACAATGAAAGCAAGCAACAAAAGTGCATGACAAAAGTGAATAACAAGCATGAAAAAAATGAACCACCAACAACAATGGAGCAAGAAGAAAAAAATGACAAATCATGAAGAGGAAGGAACATGTTTATATTGAAGGAATGAAAGAGGAGAAGAAGCTTTTGTGCAAACAACCTTGCAGTGTTGCCTTCTCCTTCAAACCTTAAACCTATTTAAAAAAACCTTAACTATTATTTTAAACACCAGACTCTAAATCTCATTCATCCCAAACCTTCTTATTTAATACCTTAACCCTATTATTTACTAATACATTGGTAAGGTATCAATTAATTTTTTTCAGAAATTGATTTCAAGTGGCTAGTTCTCAATTGAACGAGAACTTGTGGGCTGGATTTCAAACAAGGTATCACCAAGGCTTTATGGTATTCATGCTAAAAATTGGCTTGAAACCTTGCCCATTTTTTTAAATACCCACCCAACATTGGAATAAATCAATGTTGGGCATGTACATGGATTTTAATATATTAACCAGGCAAAGGCATGTGAGATTTTTGAAAAACATATATTAGTTGCATAAAGGTATATAGGTTCCAAAGTTTCAATTTGGGTAAGGGTAAAGTATTTATTTAGCCTTTTTCAAATTTCCCCATGTAGATGTATGTGGATACAAATGAGAACTTTCAATATTTTCAAACATATTTGAAAGGTTCTCAAAAAAATCCAAAAGGATTAAGGAAAATGATTTTTAAAAAAAAAATTAGTTTTTTCAATTTAGTGATGTTGCTTAAGTGGTGATCATCTAAAATATATGGTAATGAAAAATATAGTCATGCCTATGACCTACATCATTAATTCAAACATGTTTCGTAAGGTGATTCACAATTTCCATGTTTAGATTAAACAACCTAGAAAATAGTCTCCATTGATTTGCATGCGTAAAATTAATAAAACATAAACAAGATCCCATGTGAAAATATTAGTTGATCATATGTTACCTACAATTGATATAGTTGTTTTTTACTCCTCCTAAAAACACATTAACTACACCCAAATAAGGGTCAAATTAAAATATAAATTAGTTGGAAAAAAAAATGTTGTGTACATAAAAATTATTTACCAACTAGGTAAGGAAATAAAAGGTTAATAAAAAATATTAAATAAGTAGAATATTTTTTCACCTTTTTATATAGCCACAAGTATATGCAAGTAATAAATTTACCCACCAACATTGGTTTTTTCTTAAAAAAAGCTTGGAAACCAAAATTGTGCAAACATATCAATTTTAGTATATTAAGTAAAGGAAAATATACATATTTTGAAATATATATCAACTAGGTAAATATATATAAGCTTATTTTTTCAAGTACATGTGGTATATAAGCTATGTAAAATTGTCAATTTTGGTAAGCTTGGTAAAGCTAAGGGATGAATATTATCATATTCATAGGTTAAGGGTTCCATATGTAGTTGATAGTTTATTTTAAACATACAATGTGGATATAACTAGATAAAAATTTAGACAAGTATGTTACATTTCATTGTGAGAAAAATAAATTAATTGTGTAATTGACATTGCATAATGAACATGTGAAATTTCAAACATCATATAGTTTTTTTTTAAAAATGGAATAAAACTAATCAATAGACTTAAAAATACATTCAAAGTATTCTTATAATGGATAGTGGTAGTAAAATTTTATGGGATTCCAAAGCATATGGTACATTAATTTGTTTTAAGGTAATTAATGGAATGAAAATAAATAAAATGTCAAAACAAAATATTCATAATAATTAATCACCATAATTTGAACATATTCATCATAATTGTCGTAACCTTAACATTGGATTTACGACTAAGTGTGGAGTGTAAGGGCCCATGAGGTCAAGATAATGTGTTTGAATGTGAAACACACTTTCTCACAAATGGGGGGGGGAGTGCAAGGGATGGAGCCCAATGACCCCCAAAGGCGCTCCCATTTTGGGAATTGCACTTGTGTGAAAGTCCTAAATGTTCAAAGCTTTGGTTGGAAAGGTGAACAAACATCAAATTGGGCCCCCAAGATACCATTAGAATAAGGTTTTGAAGTGTAGATGCCTAAAATGCTTTTGCATTGTTCATTTAGACCTAATATGTGTGAATTATGATCAGAAGAAGGGTCGGGAACCAAATTGAGAATTTGACTTCTGACCACAAATCCCCTTAAAGCAAGGGTTAAATGATTTAAGATTGGGACATGTGGTACACCATTGGAAAGATATTTTGAGGGCTATACTATAGTGCCTTCGCATGATCCAAAAAAAAACTTGATTTAAAGAAAATATGAACGTTCAAAATTTTAGGAAAACAAAAGTTCCAATTTTGGGACTCCCACTTGAGAGTCTTGAAAAAAAATGCCATTTGGATGTAGCCCCCATGGAAAGTCATAAAACATACTATAAGTAGGGGAGTGGTCCCTCCTCCCAAAGGTTGTGGGCTATGTAAAACTTGTGCTTGTGGTTGTCATATTAAGTCTATCGCACCACTTGCATTCAACTTACATTAACTGCTCTCTTTTCTTGGTTGTGTAAGTTGATTTCATCTTGAACTTTTGCTTGTGAGTTTGTTTTAGTTCCATCCCAAAGCTCTAGCATGCCCTCCTACCCTTGAAATGTTGCAAATTAAAGAATGTGCCCCAATTTTTTTTCTTCACTATTTCATTTTGGGACCCATTTGGGCCTCTTAAGAAATTTGGAGGTGCACAATAACCACCTGCATCACAAAATATGGAAATCATCCATGTTATACAATGATTTTGACATATACCCTTTTTTTACCCCCTAACTTTATATTTGTGCATAATTATTAATGTAATTATGATAAGAATATTGTTGCAATTTGTGTTTTTTAGTTTGTTGGTTGCCTCATTTTGAACCCATAACCTCCCATGTTGTGAGTATGAAGGGTGTCTAACATGTTAGGTAACATGCACCAAAGGTTTGATAACAATTAAGTATCATGTTACATACCTTCTACCACCTTTAACATGCCCAAAACACGTATAACATGATCCAAAATGTGTTTCGAAATGCTAGAGGAAAACAATGGAGCAAGCAATTGAGGGAAAATGATTGTAGCAATATTTTTATACTCCATTGACAATCATGGGCAAATATAATGTTAGGGCTTTTTACCCATTTCAAAACAATCACCCTCCATGGGTAAAGGTAAACTTCAAAAATATATTAATTAGAACGGAAATGGCTCCTTAACTTCAATTAGCGTCTTCACCATGAATAAACATGCTCTAAGGTTGTTCATTTGGAACCAAGTAGGAAAAATTTGGATGAAAATGGTCAAATTTGTGACTGCGTGGAAGCCTGACACCAAAAGAGATTATAGATTTCAATTTTTATTGGAACTCAATTACATAACCACTTCATGAAGATGACTTCACATGGAGTTGGGTGGCATAATTATCTTCACAAGGTTGGGATACCATTACTTCCACTTGATCATTTGTCAAAAATGGACTTAACACCACATATTATTTTGGTGGTTGGTACAAATGTGAAGCTGTCAATTACTTTTGGGTCCTATTACGAGAATTTACACATTTCAACATAGTTTCATGCCAATCTTTCAATTGATTAATTAAATTCCCTAAGACATCCTCCACTCGACTAAAGACCATACTTCGGTGCATTGATTCAATAGCTTGTGTCAAATGAATGTTTTGAATGTTTGATGCAACAATTCATAAGAGTGATGTTGCATGGTCACAAAATACAATACCACTTTCCTTGCACCTGGAAATGATTTTGGACATCATATTTTATAATTGAAATAAAACTTGTTCCATGTGAGTGAATGACCCTTCTAGCTTATGAATCTTGACACCCTCATATGTGTTGTTGAGACCATTGTCACCCATGGCCGTGAACCCTTAATGTCAATGGCATTAACCTTTTCACCATGGTCCTCATTCTAATCTTCATCTTTCAAATAACCATCACCAAATTGAAAATATGTTGGATTCATGAACATTGTTTTGAAACCACCACAATTGGTCCGATACCATGTTCCACAATATTCAATGATATTTCCTTTAGCGAGGTTGGTACATGTTAGGAGAACAAAAATTTGATGTTTGCACAAATTATCGCATAGTGCCCACTCACATATGCAACATGAATATTTGGTGAAGGGGCATGGAAACTTTGTAAATGACATTTGGATGTCCTTGGTTCTACACCATCCAAGCATCGTCACCATTGTTGCCTTCAAAGGTAGGTTGAAGCACATTAATGTGTGGGATTAACAATGTTTTTTCCACACTTGTTGTGACAAACTCATTTTATTACATTATTTTTTATGAAACTTCATTTTCTCATTTCTATTGGGTGAATGCATGCTATTGTGTACACAAAAAAATGTCATAGTTTGACAATTTTCAATATTGATCCAAGTTTCATGCATCATGGTGGAAATTTGGAAAATAATTTTAATTAAAATCTTGTAATAGATGATGGTTTATGTCTCAATCTAGCATTATGTTGTGAAATCAATGCACATATGGATAATATCATAGTCTAACAAAGTAATATTTTAATTTGCGAAGCCCTATCACATTTTTGCAATTACAACAAAAGGACTAAGAAATATTACATTTAATGATAAAATTTCCATGAAATTTTACACATACATTTAAAAAAACCATAAAGAACAATCTTTCCAATCAAAGTTTTCAATTTTTTTTTAAGGTTGTGGAATTTAGATAAAATAATTTAAATATATTCATTAGTACATTATGGTGTGATAATGTTGATGATTATGATTTTTAAAAGTTGAAAAATGTTCTTCCATTGAAAATTTACTTGGGCTAAATGTTTGTTTAATCATTTGATAAAAGTAACATGAAGTTTTGAATTTTTTTAAAAATGGAAAATTGTTGTCGAATGGGGTTTTTTAAAAAACCTTTATTAAACTATTGGTGTACATTTATAAAAATGTAAAACTATGATTTAGTTTCATATTCATGATTCTTGTGATTTTTACATTTTTTTTTTTGAAGCCCAAATCATTTATATGTGATTTAAAAAATAATTCAAAATGAGTGAAATCTTACGTGTTGCTACTTTTAATACTAAATGTAATCTCAAATTTCCTTCAAATTGTGTACATTGTAGTGTGCATTCACCTTGCTTGGTGCATATAGTACCATGCCATAGTTTTAATTAGGTTCCATACCAACCAGTCAATGCAACACCCCCTAAGACCATTTGTTTCAAAAGAAAACCATTCCTTCAAATCTCCATGGTAAGATTTTATTTGACTTGGGTTATTTTATTTGAGTGTGGCACTTGACAAAGGCCAACCATCCATAGCTTTGCATGGAGATCTATAATGCATATAATGTCTAGGTTGTAATTGGAATAAATGACCTAAGTTTGAAACAACTTATATTCCATCTTGTACCAAAAATGAAAAGAAAAATTTGAAAGTGATGGAAGTATGTCAAGTTGGCAATAGTAAGCCCAAAAATATTTGGTCCATGCATCACTAAGCTTAAGGGTATCAAAACCCTCCACCACCTTCTCCTTCCCATATGCCTTGAAAGATTCAATGGTCTTCCAATGGTTGATGGACATCAACATCATTGTGTACAAGCAATCAAATATTGCACATCACTTCCACATCCTTGATTTTTTCCATAATTCATACGCATTAAGCTTTCAACACATGCCAAGTTCAAAGGAAAACTGGTACATGGTTTCAACTTGACACAATCTTGGAATTCACATAAAGTGAACATAAAAATAACATCCTTGCATTATAACATATGCAATCCCCAACTTGAACCAAACCCCACACTTATGATTAGACTAGACCAAAATATATAAAAAAGTACAATTCATAGTAATGCCCATAGTTCTTGTGGGGCATCATCCACCATGAAACAAGATGGTTTCTAGTCTAACATCTCTGATATAAGCTTTGCACATAGCGGAATCAACCACTCCACCAAATTTGCACAATTTTGCTAGCTTGTGATGATCCAAACAACCAACACCCTAGTGCAATGGAGACCAAACATCATCAATGTGAATAGCTAGTATTTCATGTCATTGGTGCCAAAAGTGGCATTCACATAAATAGCCCCATTGTGACCAAATTGGACCATGGTTTGTAATTGTGTAGGTGTGTGGATCCTTATGTTGAAGGGGATTTGGATCCCATTGATTTCACCCATGTCTTCAAAATAAAAAGCATAATTAGTGTGACTATATACCCATGAGTAAAATATAAATGATGGGGTTCTTGTGTAATGGCTAACATCCCCTTTTGCATTTTTGGTCCAAGTAAGCAATGTCTTATAGCTTGATGAAGTCATCCTTAATCATGCATTCCTCTACATTGACTTTTGCCCACTAAATTGCTTTGTGCTTGTCATAAATTTGTTTCATTATGTACCCCAAGCCCAATTAAGTTCATATACATATGTCATAAACTCTAAAACATTTGGGCTTTAGATTTGAGGTTTTATGCATGATGGGTGGGTTCCCCATTTGTTCGGGTGTGTGCATGTTGGTAGAATGTGATTTCGACAATCTCAGGCCTCATGTAAAACCTCTTGATTGAAAAGTTGGCCAAACAACCTTGCTTTATAAATCTTGCATGGTTTTGGTCTTCTTGCCCATACCCACCATGGTACTTACAAAATATAGATACAATTATATAAAATTACATAAGTTGATGTGAAATATTGTACAAAAACGCCAACTAAGAAAAGATTGGGTTTTTGCCTTATATCAAGTTTGTTCGAGGTTGATTCTTGATTGTTGGTTGCTCAACATCCTATTGTATCGTAGAAAGGGATTATTATTTTCAATGTTTAGTAGAATAAGGTTTTGTGTAAGCCAGAAGATTGTACATTGAGGTTCATGTTACGATTGGAGTGATGCCTTAAGGACAATTGGGCATTTATTAGGTTTTAGTGTTGGGAGGTTCTTTCCTTTTATAGGAAAATCTCCGATTTTTACTTAAAAACTAAGGTGAAAGTATCTTAGTTCTAGTTGTTCCACACATAAATGGAGTCATGAATCTAGTTTGTGGTCCTGGTTCTCAGAAAAATAAATTTTGAATTTGATTTTATTTTTTAAAATCACTCAACTTTGGTTTGCTTCTCTTAACCTAAACCAAAATTGATGACTATTTGTCAGTTAATTTTTGGTTTTCGACAACCTCAATTCTGGTTCCACACCTAAACAGATCGAGACTCAATTCCTGGTCCAATTCTTTCAGAAAATAAAACTAGGTTCCACCCTTGAGATGCCCAAACTGTTTTGAATGCCAACTTCAAACTGTAACCACAGTGTCTAGGGCCCTCCTTTTGGACCGAATTCATTTTGGTCATGCACAATAATAAAATTCCAAACTCCCACTGAAATAGAGGCTGAAAGAATAGATCTAATTTCCAAAACTGGTAAAATCCTCTCCATTACTTTTCGAATAATGCTATCCTTCTGTGTGAAGACTTCATGAGCCAAACCTGACATGTAGAGCAAAATGGCTAACAAACACTGTTCACTGACTGGAGCTCAAATTGTAATTTGCTTACTGTATTTTTTGGAGTTTTATTGTGCTGCAGAAACAAGAGCTTCTGCTAACCCAAAAAATCCTCTTGAAAAATTCTAAGCAGACAGCAATCCAGGAACATTTTTTAGTCCCATCATTGCTATTGTTCGCTTCAATAAAGTTGGTGGTTCATCAAGACCCAAACTAGCACTGAAGAGATTGGCACGTTTCACCAGTGTTGATTTCTCCCACTTGAGAACTGTACAAGAATTGTAGTACCCCAGCCATGCTTGATAAGCCTTATCCTTTGTATCATCACTTACAGCTCGTAGACTTTTGTTCAGCTGCAAGAAAATAGCATGAGAGATAAAGAACAGATGTGAGAGGGACAACTAAGGTAACTAGTTTTCAAGGAGCAGAAGGGCACAGAACAAATGACCAAGAGTCTTCATACCATAATTGTCTAAAAAATAATTAACCAGACAGCAACAAAATGACCACAAACAAAAAAACAAAGGGAACAAATGACATACCTTGTCTGCAAGAGCAACAGGCACATCTATGGGTGGAGCTGGAGTTATTGAAATATCCTTTAGTGATTGCAGAAATACCTCCTCCCAAGGCATCAAGAGGAGCAGACCTAGGCCTTCCTTACCAGCTCGTCCAGTTCGACCCAATCGGTGAATATACTGCTCCCGCCCAGCGGGTGTACCTACCTGCCATAGCCAGATAAAGTATACTCATGTGAGGGAATAGGAAAGTGCTCCTTCACCTCCAGAGCTCCAGCACAAATTGCTTCTGGACCTGAGAACTGAAGCGCCCTTGACAACGACACTTGGGACAAAGGAAAGTCATGGACTGTGCATGAACAATGTGACTTGAAGACAAGGTAGACCTCCAATAAGCATCTCAGTAAATGCATAAAAATGTGAACTCATGGAAAGTCAAGACTCTCATGCAACACTTCTATTCAACAGATCAAAAGTCCAGGCTACCTGGACTTGAACAAGTCCCAAGTCTGTTACCAACAGAAGAATCTTACCTGAACAACAAGTGTGACATCAGGGTAATCAATACCGCGGGCAGACACATCAGATGTGAACATGATTACCCCACCTCTTGACTTACGGAACTCATCTGACACACGAGTACGGAACACCTGTGACTTCCTGGAGTGAATCTCCAGTGTGTTCAACCCTAGCTTCTTATAAAGCTCAGCCATCAAAGCTGTAACCCGTGCAGTTGTACAAAATACCAACACCTGAATGTGATTGCCAAAAGATACATCAGTTGCTTGCATAGACTGTAGTGTAGATGAAGGACTCAAGGGATAGAAGTTTTGGATTACAAATTCAACAGATACATATCCAATAACTTCGACACTATGAAGCTATCCATGCAAAATGCAAGTTCAATCTAAACACACAGGCTTAAGCATAATTAGATGCATACGCTAGTGGAAAATGAGACCACCACTGCCATAGATTGGTGTCTCTGTCTGTCTCTCTTTCTCCCAGCAGGAATAATCAAGTAAAACTAACCTTGAATTTAGGATCTTAAGTAAAACTAACCTTGAATTTAGGATCTTGGGAGGCATGCTCTGTAAGCAAAGCATAAAGAGTTGACAACTGTTTCTCCAAAGGCACAATGAGGTACTCCTGTTTAACCTACAGACTTCCATCCAACCACAACAGAAGTACCAACATTATAGCCTGGCAGTTTGCATTACAAGCACTAAAGCTCAAAACATACTAGATAAAGTCATTCCATGCTTCCAGTCTACATTTGAATCTGACAATATGCTTCTTCCCTGTTTCACAATCGGTTGGACAAATTACACGTACAATGATGTCCAATACTATTGATGCAAACCACACTGTTGTGCAAAGTGAAATTTCCCCAACACAGAATAACCTGAATAGAAATGAGGAATGACCCTGACAAAGAGAATAAAGAGATTACTCATTGGACAACATACCAGCAAACAGGTAAGAACCAACCCTAAAAACCACAAAAAAGTGAGGACTGGTTTGAACAATAGCAACAGTTGCAGATAATGGAGAAAGCATGTAGACATAAACACATGGACGTACTAGGAAAGGTTACTGCAGTTGTGCACCTTGGCATGTGTCTCCTCGTCTTCTTCTCCAACCGTGTCAATAAACACATGGTCTTTCTTTAATGCAATTTGGGACATGCTGTGAACCTGCACATCATCCAGCATTATCCAATTTCAATGCACATAAGGGACGTTATGAGCCACCACGTCTGTTCTCCAAAGGCATATAAAATCTGAAACTCAAACTGAACATATGATTATAGGAACACTTGCACACACACCACCCAAGCATAGAAAGGGATACACAAAGACCTGATCTGGGATAGTTGCTGAAAACAGAAGAGTCTGTCGCTGTTGTGGCAAAACCTTGATGATGCCGTCAAGGCTCTTCCGAAAGCCCATGTCTAGTAATTGGTCAGCTTCGTCCAAAACCAAGACCTTTACATGTTGCAATTGCCTCCGAACGTCTGGATTTGACTGAATATGGTCAAGTAATCTTCCTGGAGTTCCTACTAGAAGCTACACACAGTGAGGAGAAAAGAGCTTGATTCAGATGTCCACAGGCTTAACATTTGTTAATTAAAAGAGGCACCAAGAGCAGAATGCCAGAATCTAATAACTTCTGGAAGGAAAATAAATGTCTATAAAAGAGCAGCAAGCAACAACCGTGGGTTTGAAGAGGCCAGGGAAGAGAATAGTAAGGACCTGGCATAGCTGCTTGTCAAGTCTCTTTGTCTCAGAATTCATGTTAGTCCCACCAATTACTAGTTGTACTCCTAGACCTTTCTGGAATGTCATGAGCATTGTGGCTTCCTTAGCTGCTTGACTTGCAAGCTCACGGGTAGGGCAGATGACCACCACATTTATTGGGCTCCTCCCAACAAAGCTTTGAGAGCCTTGAGTCTTCAGAATTGTCTCCATTGCTGGAAGCTACACAACACAGTTAGACACATTACATAAAAGAGAGCACTTATATTATTGTATTTGACCTCTTCAGCTACACAAATTTGAAAGAATGCAAAAAGCACTAGTGAGGTTTAGAAAGGTAATTACCAAGAAAGCAATAGTCTTGCCAGTCCCAGTTTTGGCCTTAGCAAGCACATCTTGACCTGCTCAAGAAACACCAAATTTTTAACAGTAAGTGAGAAACAAAGTACACGTGATCACTGTAAATAACCTTTTCACATGTCCACAGAAGGGAAATTTTACCTTTCAGAATTACAGGGAGAGTGGCATCTTGTACTACTGTCATGGTTTTAAACCCCATCACCTCGTGTATGGCCTTGAGCGACAGAGGAGATATATTAAACTTGTCAAACCTGCCACCCACACAAAAGACCCTCAAATCAATCAGTGCCTCCAAAGCCTCTGACTCATTCCTACAATCTGCAGCCTCATGAGAATACAACTAGGCAACTCAGAGAACAAGATCAAGAAGCTTGAGCATAGTACATGTTCCAATGTGATTACAGAAGCAAAGTGGCACACAAGTTGAGCAAACCTTGTTGCAAGCCATCATAAAAAATTCAGATCTGAAAAGGAATTGACTTCAAATAGGTATTTCAGGTCCCATGTCAGTGATATCAAACAACCAGACAATTCTTTCAGAGGCCAACAGGTAAAAGAGCTAACAGACCCCCAATTCTGCAGTATTGCACCATTTCCCCGCGAAAGGACACCAATCAAGAGAAATAAAAAAAAAACTCAACAGGCTGATTCTTAAACCCTAATTGGAACTGACTCAGACCTACAAAATGCAGGGTTACAAAACTTTGTCACCTTGTTTGAGACAAATGAGAAAGGGCAGCAGGTTTCTCAGTCACAACAGCATCCTCTTTTTCACTAGTCTCTGGTGACTCTTTCTGCTTCCTGTGCTGCAAAAGAAGGCTCCCTTCAGTGCCTGATGCTCCATTACTCTCCATGAAATCTGCATAGGGAGGAACCCTTCGTTTGACTGCACCTGCTCCTACAATGGAAGGACAACAAAAGACTTCCAATCATGAGGTAAGCACATACAAGACCACAGTAAGACAAATCAATGTGCATAATAACTATGAGCTTGTCAGATTGTCGAGAAAACTTCACAACAACACTTTGAAGGTAACAGTTATGTTGACTCCAGCCGAAGGAAAACAAAAAGAGACAAGTATTAAAAATCTCAGTAGCATCCTCAACCAAGCCACAGCAAGCTCATGAGTTGTAAGCTTCATTTCATTTTAGCTTGCCCCTGCATAAGCAAGCATAAGCCTAAGTCACAGAGAGGCCTCGATAGAGGGTATATGTTGGGGCTTCCTCCAGCTCAAACATCTCTGTACATACTGCAGTCAAAGCTTGACAGGGATCCTACCTGAAGACTTGGCATATTTCAATGACGGTTGCTGCTCAGATCTGGCATTGCTGTGGATGCTTGCCCTGGCGAGAAAGCGAGCCGTGGGTCGAGGATCTTTGGGAGAAGATGCCACAGCTCCATCCTCCTCTGTCCACAAGTCTTCTGATCTATTCTTCTGAAACCTATCTGCGAGCGCCCTAACTCTCGAGTCAGCGCTCATGGGAGGAAACGGGGAAATTGAACCAGGAATAGCTCTTTGCCAGGGCTTCTCGAGGAAAGGAGAAGCCGTCATCATTTCCTCCCGCCGCCTCTCATTATACAATTGCTTCTCCCTCGCAAGCCTGGCCTTCTCCTCTTGCTTCGCTTTCTTCTCCTGCATCCTTTTCCATTGCCATTTCGTTACACCTCCGGGAAAAGTTCGCGGCCCTCCTCCCATCATCCTCACCCCGTCGACAGCTCTCTTTTCTACACTACCGAGCTCGAGAGCAGGCGGCCGTATAGTCAACCCCAAGCTCGTCCCAGACTGAAATGGAGAAGACACAACATTGATCCTCGCCGACCTACGCAAGCAGACACGAGACACACGCGAGAGGAAGAAACGCCCTAATTGACCCGAAGGCCTCACGGCAACAACACACGAGCTAGCCTGCTGCCCAACAGGCCCGGCCATAGCGCCACGAACGATTCCAGCACCGGCCATACAATTCCTTCTCTCTCTCTCTCAAAAAAACCCCAATTCCCCAACTCCAGAAACCCACACTTTCTCAAACCCTGCACCAAGAAAACAACTCCAAATGCGCCGCCATCTGCAACATACAACCCTGCCGTTTTCCTCGAACCACCAGGATGTTTCCTCCACCTACAACCTCACACTTTCCGGATCTGCAAATCGCCAAATCATGGCCAAAAACGAGACATCCCCTCACAAACTGCGTGGAAAGCTGATTGTCGAAAGCGTCGCCCCGCACTCTCGTTCCTCCACTGAAGCTGCACCCATCCGTGCCGTGCACCAATGGATGAAACCCCGACTAACGGTCTATCTGTTCAATTATAGGCATGGAAACATCAACTGACTGTCTAATTATTGTCTATTCGGATGGAAGCTCCAACGGACTCCATTAGGGACTGAAATCCAGTGTTTGGCGGGTATGAAAAAATATTAAAAATGGGGCAGGGTTTTAACCCTTAAACGACATTTGACCAAAAATAGTGCCATTTGAAATAGCCCATGCAAACCTTTCTAAAAGCAATGTAAAATGTCAAAATTTGAGAAATCCAACTGGGTAGAGTTGTAGGTGACTTCACGCTGACTTCATGCGAAACAAAAAGGTAGATTTGGTAGAAATATGAAAAATTCGCACCATTGAAAGTGAAATCTTTTTGATTTTGGGCAGCCTTGACAACTCCGAGTTTTTGACCTTACTACCACTCTTCAATGGTAGAAAGAATTGACGGGGAGATAAAAGGCAACCATATGAATTGGACGAAAAAACCTGCACAAAAAAGCTTTGAATAAGGAAAAAATGCATGGTAAAAAATGCATAGAGCAAAGACACACATAATAAAGCAAAGACAATTATTTGAAAAACTGTTTTTTGGACTCAGCCCCTCCCACATTCCCACAATTTTGTAACATGGATTAATAAAAAAAATTGGAAGTTGATGTTATTAGATCTGCCCAAACTTGGAAAAAAGTGTCACCTTGGCTTGAGAAAGGTGAATAGGAGATCAAAAGGGTGGGAAACATAGTATGGTATACACCCTATAACACAGGGTTATCAAATTTTAGGTTGAGAATATGTAGTAGGAGAAATGGGTGGGGCCTGGACCAATATTATCTGCTGTGACGTTATGGCTTAAGCGGGGTTTCAAGTTGAATCCCTTAGGGTATGACGCAAAGTCATACCTTGTGTGATCCCTGTTCAAGGTTCTTTGGATTAAGAACTGATCATTTGAAACCCTGTCTTTAAAAAAAAAAGATATTCTATCTGAGAATTAAAAAGTTACAATGTTTTAGAATTTGTCAATATTTTATTTTACTAGATTCTACTGACATTTTAAAGAAATTTTATTAAATCTCAATATGACATGTTGAAATTCAGCATTTAATGCACAAGGTCCAAGACTAATTATAATAGTTATACAAGTAGGAGTAGTGAAAAAATATGTAATAGTAGTGGAGGCGTTCAAACAATAAAGATCGGATGAAACTCATTTTATTATAAAATTGATGGTTTTTTGAGTTTCCTTTTGCAAAAGGATTTAAAAAAATAGTCATGTGACATTTGACATGTATTTTTAAATTTAATTTTCCTATATACAAGGATGAGAATTGAGATTAGGTTTAGACTCAATATTTTACCTGGGTATTTCATGTTTTTAGCAAAGAAAACTTGGTGGATTCTCATGATGCCCAGTTCTCAACTTGGTGAGAACTGAAAAATCCGATTTTCTGCCCCTGTGTGAGAAAAAGTGATAGCCAGCAGGATTCAGAGTGAGAATTGGCTTGAAAACTGAGATGATTCTCATCCAATTCTTGGAAACCAAGATGATTCTCACCTGCTTCCGGAGAACGGCCCAACACTGGTTTGCACTCAAACCTAGTACTGGCCTAGTGAGTCATGCATAAGTCTTCCTCTTCTTAACCCCCTTTTAGGATGGTCCAAAGAAGAGGTACAGAGACACTTTGTGTGGTCCCAGAATTGAGAAAGTAAAGGGGGGCCCTTGAGAATTTGTCAGGAAACAAAAAATTGAGATATTTCTTCCTGCCTTTATGGGTCAAGGGCTTCTATTTTAGTTCCATAGCAATTTTTAAACTAGTTGTTTTACTATTTAGACAGGTTCTAAAAACATGTTGCCATTTAATGCTAAATCCTTCTATAAAAAAATTACTGCTCATAATGATTGAATTTGAATTAAACTCCTACACGAAATTTTAAGAACCCCTTTCTGTGAATTTAGGGATATCCAAAACAAAATCCTCGACTTGTATTTTCTTTTCACGCCTTTTCTCCATGAAGAGTCACAGCTATATCTCAGAATCAACTAAGCCTGAAAATGGCCATATATGATCCCTTGCCACGGACTAGTCACATTGATGAAATCCCGTCAAACTTCATAGAAAGAAAGCACCCGAGCAAGGGAGAGAAAAGGAAACAAGGGGCAAGGACTGAAGTCCAGGCAAGCTGCAAACAGCCCAACAAAGGTGGGCCGCAAGGAGGAAAGGGAACCACTAAGAACTGAACAGCCCCCCCCCGCAAACAACTTGCAAGTCACGCCTAGAATATAGGGTTACATATGATGTCTGTTATGCGAGCTTAAGCAGTTTACTTTTGCTGTTAAGGCCTACGATACCGTGACACGTTTTAAAGAGACAAGCACGTCATGTTTTGGCAGATAGACCGCAGAAGATGGTTCCCCATGCAGGGCGTTAAAGTGGCTCGTCCTTCGAACTTTGCTGATTTCAATGCGCAGTCCTCCACAACGACCACACGGTTCTGCCTCAGGATTGGACTAAGAGAGGAAAGAAAAAATATCGTTTCCTTCGCCACCAACGAAGAGGTGAACATGTGTCCGGACGCATCGTTACCTCGTGATCCATAATTCCCTCGTGGTCTGCGAATGATTCTTTGTATTCCCTCGTAGTTTAATTGCCTCGTGCTCTAGGACTGTTTAAATTCATGGGAGTGGGAGAGGATTCACATTGTTTCTTGGTCAATGATATTCAATTAATGCGCAAATTCTCTTGTGCCACTAGCGGCGAGTGTGCGTGCACAAAATTTTGAGATCGAAGAGATTGTCGGACAGTGGACATATCGACGATGGGAATGTCCGCCGGGGTGCATCCGTTGCTCAAGGGCGGTCGACCACCGCACTCACATGGATTCTCGCAGCAGCAGATGGAAGCTTTGGCTGCAGTTTGTGACACTTTCGTGCCGTCGGTTGACTTAACTACTCGTGGCAACCAGCTAGCTACAGCTGGTCCATTAGGATCATGCGGCGAAAACGGAGATCATGTCGATGATTACGCCGGTGTTGAGCACCTGGCCAAAGTCTCGCACGACCAGATCGATGCTTTCTACCGATTGTCGGCGTCGAATGCTGGAGTTCCACTTGAGGCATGTGACATAATAGATCTCACAACTGGGTAGTATAGATCTCCCTAGTAGTTGACAAAGAGCATAATTTGCAGGCTCGTGCAAGAGGTCATTCCGCTCAAGAATTCATTTTGAAATTTCTTATCTCTTAGTCCGCTGTGTCTAGACCCCAATTTTGAAGGGCGCCCAAAAGCAAAGAATTTTTAGAAGTTCATGATCAGATTCATTCTTATAGTCCTCAATTGAATACCCCTGCTCAGAGTCGTGTGTTCAGAAGTTTAGAAAAGGCATGTGTGACAATCCACAAAGAGAAGTACCTGCAACTAGTGGTCCTCTGCTCACTTGTAAGTGTTCTATTTTCAGTCCCTAGCGCCACCATCAATATTCGTGCTGATCAAATTTTTCCTTTCTCTTGTGCCTGTCTGGTTCAACGCAATTTTGCAGGTTGCGGGATTGATGAATGAAATCATGAAACCCAAAGTCGTTGGCCTCCTGAATCTGGTTCTATGGCTTCTTTCTACTTCATTCGGCACTTTTCTTCTATCGGGTCGCAACGGACTCGGCTCGACGTTTCCTTGGTTTCACAAGTTTTCAGCACTCTCACAGGAGCGGAGGGAAAGGATACTCATCAGTTGGGCGCAGAGCTCACTGTCTATCTTTCAAGCCGTTTACAAGGTTTTCAAGGGGTTGACCCAATTTGTCTTCTACAGCAAGGTTGGTCCCCTAGATATCAAAAAGCTCTGTAGTAAGAATTTCAGCGTAGCTGTACAATCACGGCAAGTTCTCTACGCACCTAGCTAGCGTTGTTTTCCAAAGTCTCTACAAATGTTTGGCAAGTGTGGTAACTACTCTTGTAGCTCTGCATTTTCATCAGTTGTCCTTCTGCAAATCTCAAAACGGCTCATGATCACAGGTTGATGCGAACGGCTGGAATCCCACATGGTCTGCAATCGGCTACCATCCTCCAGATGCAGAGTCTTCGGAATCACTTCCGCTAGAGCCGACTGCTAGGCCGCTTGACAACAAGGTGCTGAATTTGCGAAGTGCCGTAGCAGCAGGCAACCGCCCCGACGCGTCGCAGTCGCTACGCTCTGCCCTGTCGAATTTTGGGTGCTCGGTGTTGGATAACAGTCACGAGTTCCTGGAGAAAATCGGCAACTTCAGCGATCAGAAGCAGCACAATCTGACATATAATTCCGCAACAGATGTGGCCATCGAATGTGATGCTGTGGTTGTTGGGTCAGGAGCTGGAGGTGGGGTGGCGGCGGCGGTGCTAGCGAAGGCTGGGTACAAAGTAGTGGTCCTAGAAAAGGGGCAATACTTCGCGAGGCAAGATCTGTCGTTGTTGGAATCGCCCAGTCTGAGGGAGATGTATGAAAATGGGGGCTCAATAGCAACGTCGGATGGCCGACTTTCTCTTATAGCCGGCGCGACATTGGGAGGCGGGACTGCGGTGAATTGGTCAGCTTCCTTCCATACTCCACCCGATGTGTTGCGTGAATGGTCGGAGGAGCATGAGCTCTCTCTTTTCGCGAGCGACGAGTATGCTCAAGCCATGGAAACTGTGTGCAAGCGACTGAGTGTGCAGCCTAACTGCAATAAAGAGAATTTCCAAAATTCCGTTCTCAGAGAGGGCTGCACTAAACTAGGTTACGAGGTGTGTGCATCATATTCTCTTATCCGATCTTCCATAAGTTTTGCAAAGAGTGATCAAATTCCACATAAATGTGTTCATGTCTCAAGATGTTAACGATCGGTCTGGAATTTTTTTCTGTTGCTGAATTAGGTGGATAATATCCCTCGAAACGCGGCAGCAGATCACCACTGCGGCCACTGTTCCCTGGGTTGTCGAAATGGAGGGAAGCAAGCAACCACAGAGACATGGCTAGTTGACGCAACGAGCCATGGCGCTGTGATTCTAACTGGTTGTAAAGCAGAGATGGTACTCCATGAATCTTACAACGTCGAATCTTCAGCAGCTTCTAGTAAGAAAAGGAAAATGAAGCCGAGAAAAGCCAAGGGTGTGTTTGCCAAGATTGATGGATCAAATGGAGCGACAGCACGCTTGTTCATCTCCGCGAAGGCAACTGTGGTAGCTTGTGGCTCTCTTTCGACTCCTTCTCTCTTGCTCAGAAGCGGACTAAAAAACTCCAACATCGGCAAGCACTTGCATCTACACCCAGTAACAATGGCTTGGAGCTATTTCCCACAATCTACAGGGCCCAATGGCACAAACTTCGAGGGTACTATCATGTCCTCATACTCGAAGGTAGTATCCAACAACCACCACGAATATGATACTACGACTGCTACTAATAAATCACTATCACAATCAGCTGATCATGGAACTGCGTTACTAGAAGTTCCGATTCTCTATCCCGGGATGTTCGCGGGGCGACTAAACTGGCGCTCGGGTTCCGAGTTCAAGAACCGCATGTGTCGATACTCCCGAACGGCGCACATTCTTGTTCTAACCCGAGACAAAGGCAGTGGTACTGTTCGATTGGACAAGGACGGCGAAGTTGAGTACGATTACCCATTTGCGAAGCAAGACGCCATCACAATGGCAGAGGGATTGGAGAAAGCTCTCAGGGTCCTCATCGCCGCTGGCGCCGTGGAGGTTGGTACCCACATCGTAGGGGACGAGGGGCTCCGTATTATACGAACCGCCGCTACGGGTGGAGGAGCTGCTGCGGCTTCGTCCGAAGACGACGACGTCGAAGAGTATCTGAAGCGTATTCGTGATCACTTTACGGATCCAAGACGTCTTCCCCGTGTGCCGCTGGATTCTGCGCATCAAATGGGCAGTTGTCGAATGGGAATCGATCCCATGACCTCCGCAGTGGACCCTCAAGGTGAGACATGGGACGTGGAAGGGTTGTTTGTGGCCGATGCTAGTGTTTTCCCATCTGCTACAGGTGTAAACCCAATGGTGAGTGTACAATCTATAGCTTACTGCACCGCTCAATCTCTTGTGCGTTTCATAAAATATGGTCATTCAGAATAGGAGAATTGATTCGACCCCCTGTCGTTCTCAACCTCCCAACCCAACAGCAACAAAAATGCAAGAATATATATATATATATATATACATACATATCTTGTCCAATAGACAATTAATATGCTAGGCCTTGCTTGGGAAGTTATGGGGAACTAGATTGTTCTGATGGATTATTATTCTTGAGCAAATGCATGATAGTTCGGTCGTTGTTATTGTTAGGTTGATTAGGTAATAACTTTTTCTACAATCACCGAAAAGATATCGAACAAGATGCATTTCACCTGTTTTCCGTAGTGGAAATGAGTGCCTATACCCAGAGGTAAGAGCTGGGTTCTACTAAATTGAATTGTGTATACTTATGACTGATACCAGCCTATCTAGTTCACAATATTGAAAAATAAAAAACCCTCCCCCCTATTTAGTTGATATGCTTCATGTGACTGGTGGAGAGTTGGGTTTTTAGTGGTACACTTTCCTCCTTGTGGCCGGCCTCTTTTGGGCTGTTCTTGTCCCTTGTTTCTTGTCTCTCTCCCTTTCTTGGGTGCTTTCTTTTCATAAAGTTTGGCAGGGTTTCATCATCATTGAAAAGCGTGCAGAAAATAAAGTTATTGGTAAAGTCGGTTAGCTTTGGGCCCTAGTTTACAGTGGCCCTTGTTTAGGGTTGAGGAGGGACCCTGCAATTCATGTTTCATTCCCAATTTGAGTGTACCAAAGAAATGATTGAAATTGCATGCTGTTGACTAAAACTGGGTATAGTTAACAATATTTGCAGTATTTTACGCTGACAAGACTTAAATTAATGAAGAAGAATGAATAGCAGCTAATGCACAGGTAACGCAAATCCAAAACTGGGGTGAAACTCTTCTGAGAACTAACTTAGGTGAGAAAAACAGTTTGGTCCCCTTTTTTCCATATATGATGGTTTCATCATGACTTTTGATTTCCTTCTCAGTTGAAACCTGGGCTCATAGGCTCAATTTGGGCTACTTTATAATGGGGTGGGCCACAAAATATGAAAGAATCTTATCATGCAACCACTTTTACCTTTTTTATCCTTAAAATCTTTGCAATTTCATAGGGCTGTGAACTACCGTAAAAGGGTCTGAACAGTTTTAATTTTGATACCGAAGTGAAAAAGGCTAATTGCTACATAAGATTTGAGCCAATATAATTGCTACATAAGATTTGAACCAATATTGGCTCATTTCAAATTCCAGTCACCAGTTTGGTTTTTTGTTCTTGGACCATAGGTTTTTCAATCTGTCAAACCCAAAACTCAAAATGGATCTAGATGTAGATGGAACTAGCCTCAGTTTCTAAGGCCTTCATGGAACTAGAACCAGACCTTGGAACCAGCCTATTTCTAAAACTTGAATCAGAATTTGAACTTTGCTACAAAGCTAAACTTATATGCAAGTCTTGACTTTTAGGTCATTGAGTATTCTTGTTTGCGATTTTCTATGTAGATAGGCATTTCTTTTTTGCAAGTTTTAGGGTAGGATGTACTTCTTACTTAGGAGGTCATATTTAATTGATTCTACAACATTTCCAAAACCTTGACAATGTTCAATTTCAAGTTCTGCATTAAGATTTTTTTTTTTCAAATTTGTGACGTATGTGGGTCGGTGATTATCCACAAGAACACTTAGCCAAGTTTGGCTACATGCACTAGAAAAAAAATGAATCCATGCATTTTGTAATAATATGCAACTTGTTGTGGTCTACAATTATAACTAGTTAGTTTTGCAACTATTTTCTTACATTTTTTCCTTTGGTTATATTTATAGTTTGGGATGTAACTAATCTTTCCATGCAAATGAATTTGAATGAATTTTCATCTACCTAACTCATCATATATCACATAATTTGTAATTTCAACTAAATATTGGTAATGATGATGACATGGACCTAGAGTCCTTTGATGTATATTAAGGTTTATTAGGAATATATCTAAAGGTATAAAAGTAAGTTGAGGGCTAGTAATAGGTAGGTAGATAAATAGGTAGTTAACACAACTATGTCAGTAAATATGTGATAGCTAGGTAGATTAGGCTAGCTAGGCAACATACCTATTTTTACTTACTTAGATATATATTATTTATCTAGGCTTAAGTTAGGCATAGGTAAGTAGGTAGGTAGGCTATGTAGTAGGTAATACCTATTAAGTAGGCTACATTTGTATGCAACAAAGGATGTGGGATAGCACTTGTTGCTGCAGTGTTTCCCTATGATAACTTTTATCCCATATCCTTTTGATGAAAAGTGAAAAAAGGAGCCACAAAGTGTGTGGACAATTTTTTAAAAATAGTTTTTTGAATTTTTGAGAAAATCACCATGGGAATAATATATATCAAAAAATTCATTTTATTTTTGAAATAAATTATATTTTCAAAGACCATAGTAAGACAAATCAATGTGCATAATAACTATGAGCTTGTCAATAACATTTAAATTATATTCCCAATATTCAAATTGTAAGTGTCACTTAGGATGAGCCAATCAAAAAAACTTGTGATCAACAAATAAATAAAAATTCAACCTACCTACCTAAACTTACCTATTAATCTAACTTAAGTCTACATACTTAGTAAGCCTACTTATCTACCCCATGCCTACCTACTTATGTCCTTTTATAAATAAATAGTTTGGATTAAATTAGGTTAAATTGATTATAGTGACACATGACAAATGATCATTTGTCCATGTGGATAACATTATAATAAGTTAATTTAAAATAAATCCAACATTTGATAAATATGTTGCATGTCATAATGACATTTGTCACAAGTTTGGACACATGGCACAATGCAAAGTCCAACCACTTAGTAATATAGGAATTGCATTCAGTTGCAAGAGGCATATGGTTCACATATATATATGCATTGATTGTTGATTTCATCCAGATTTTCAACTATGATCTTATGCAACTTGTTTAACGCAATTGATAATTTTAAATTACAAATGTCATGTGAAACTAAAAAATAGTTGTACAATGCACAAGTGCAACTTGCAAATTTGCATTTTTTTTTTCCTAACATAAAAGAGAACCATAGAAAAGTTTAAGAATCATGTTATAATTGGGCAACATGCTACAACCCACGTATTGTCTAAATATGGTAACTTTTTTCTCCTTCATAATGTGGTGATAATGGGTAATTGTTTTCCAAAAACAAGTTTGTACTTATTACAAATCCCCTTTTCTATTTGTCACTAGGTTGTGAAATTTCACACAAAAACATAATCATTGTGTGTAAGTAGTAAAATTCAATTTGTTATTAGAAGAACCAAAAACCACATGTTCAAAATCATGAAGAAATTATTGCTCAAATCCCATAAGTTTGATCAAATTTAAAAACTTATGAAAAATTTAAACAAACTTGGTTCCATCAAATTTACAAATAATTTGAAACTAAAACCATTAAAAAGTTTTTAAAATTTGTCCAAAACTTGAAATTGAATAAAACTAATTTGAGCCCATGTGGTTGAACACCCACAACACACCATAAAAAAAAACCCATTATGGTTAAATTTGGGATGAACCCCAACCTTCATTATGGTGAGTTCCACCTTGTTTCCCTCCTACGTATCCCCTATTCTCAACCTACCTACTCACCTCATGTGATTTCCTACAAGTCTCCCCAACCCCCTCCTAATTACCCACCCACTTCAACCTTCTATCTACCTACCTACATCCTTTTTTTTTCCTCCTATTTTTTTTCTTTCCATTACTTTTATCACCAAACTTTTCAAGCTTGTCTTGTTCCTCCAAGGTCAAGCTTTCATGATGAATCACATTTTAAGGTCAACCTTTTTCTCAAATGGTGTTTTCAAATGCAACTTGGAAACTAGGAATAAAGTGGAGAATTTATTTGACTTTTAAAACTTCTTCTATAGAAATAATTAATTCTTTTTTTGGAGACTTTTAAAAGGTAATTCAAATTCATTATGGGTTGTTTATTTTTAACCTTTCTCACTATTATCACTTTTGCCAAAAATTTATGAATTCCTTGTTGTTCAATAACCTAATCATATCACAACTTAAAAATTCTTTCCTTATCCCTTTCCACCATTGTTCATACCCAAGTTTGAAATGACAACAATATTTTACATTCCTTACATAATTACATTTATTGTATTTCAGAATAATGTGGTAGATTCTAATTATTCCATGTTGTTGGGGAAACCATGGTTGAGGGATGTTAAAGTGGCACATGATTAAGAAATAACATTGTTACCATATAAGGGAATGGGACAATTAGAACAAGTATAGTTACTAAACATTTGGGAGGTGAAGTAAGAAGATCAAAAATGTTATTGTGTTACAATAATCAGAATGGCATCATAAATGAAAAAGATATCATCTTTGTTACAAAGCCAAATTGATGCACCCCCAAACCCCTTGATGGACTCAATTATGAATCCAAAGGTGAAAATAGCGGAAAGATCAAAGAGTTGGGGTACGTTCCTTGGCTCGCATCACTTCGAGGGTAAAAGGGTGTGCTGGAGCTCTGGGATGGGGATTAAGATGAATGACAAGCAGGTCAATTATTCACATAGACCTTCACAAACCAAACAACAAGTTGGTTAGTGCACAGTTTGAGCACTTTTGGTGCATAGACGAACCACAAGTAAACATGGATTCATAAGACTCCCCATAACCCAAACTTGAAGGAAGCCACCACCTTCCCCCTTATAGTATTCTCTGTGCTTGGCCACGAGGCCTGCATCCAACTGTCATTTTGTTTTGAGACTCCCAAGTTGGAGTCCCAAAATTCCCAAAATTGGGACTTCTGCAATTTTGGAGGGCTATACCTTTTTCTTTAGACCTTCGATTGAAGTGAGTTCTAGAACAAAGTTATAGCCCTCGTTAAAAGCTTTCCAATGATACGTGAAATGCTACCTATTCATAAGCAAATCAGGGCGATTCTTGACTTATAGTGGTCGAAAGTCAAATTGGCAGTTTGACTTTTAGCCCTTCTTTTGGCCATAACTTATGTTTTAAGTACCTCAAATGGGTCATGCAAGCCCATTTTAGACATTTAAATCTCAAGATTTTTTCCAATGATATGAGGAACTCTTCAAACCAATGAGTTTTGACCCCTACAATCACCCTTTGAAAATTTGGGAGTCCATCGGGACTCCAACTCCCAAAGTGGTAGCCCACTTGGGAGTGTGTGGGTTCATTCATTCATATTCTCTTACATTCCCAGAAACATGAAATGTGACTCCCGGGCTTCACTCTTGGTTTGCACCTTCACAAGCCTTTGCCTTTGTCACAAGCCTAAAGCTAGGGTTGCGACACAAAATCGTTTTCCATAGGAACAATTAGTTTACTTTAAACAATTCAATTTGTGAAAAACAACAAATGTGGGGATCATGGATACAAATGTGAAAACCAATATTTCAAAATAGGGATTTAAAATACAAAACACAAAGAAAAAAATACATGGCAACATATATGAATGAGAAGTATCTTAAGGATAAGGTGTATCCAAAGATGTACTACAGACATTAACCAAGGAATGTTGTGGTGGATAAAACTTTAGCAAAAATTGAAACATAGGGATTGTAGATAGCTAGATGGATGTTAATTGAAGATCAGTAATTAATGAAGATTAATTTAAGAATTTATGTAAAACTAGAAATGGTGAAGATTAATGCATAACTAGATATAAACAAGGTGCTAAAAGTGTAACAATTGTTGAAGGAATTCAAAGATGTTTTTGCATGGACATACAAAGATTTAAAAAGGATTCCACCAAAGTTAGCACAACATAGAATTGAGTTGGACACTACTATACCACCAGTACATCGGGCCAGGTATAGATTAAGTCTAAACTATGTTATAGTAGTCAAACAAAATATAGATAAATTGTTCGTAGCTAAATTCATTGAATCTATAAAAGAAACTACATGGTTGTCACCCATAGTAGTAGTACCCTGGAAAAATGGCAAATTGAAAATTTGTATAGATTTTAAAACCCTAAATGCAACCACAAATATGGATCCATACCCATTACCTTTCACATGTGAAATGTTGAACACAATAATAAGGTATGAAACATTTTTTTTTTGGTTAGATATACAAGATATCATCAAATATGTATAATTCTAAAAGATAGATACAAGACTACATTTGTTACAAATTGGGGGGCTTTTTATATGGAAGGTGATGTCGTTTAGAGTTAAAAATGGACCTCCAACATATGAAAAAGTGGTGACCAAAGCATTTAAAAAAAAATTTGGACAAATATGAAAATATTTTTAGATGACTTTATAATGTATAATGACATGGAGAATCAACAACAGAAGCTCAAACTATGTTTTCAAAAATGCAGAGAATATGGCATTAGTCTGAATCCAAACAAATGTGCATTTATGGTATTTTCAAGGATGATCTTGGGTTTTATTGTTTCCAAAAAAAGGAAACTACCAAATCCAAAGAAAATGCAAGCAATAGTAAACATGCAACCACCTAAAAATCCCTAACAAATTCAAGTATTCAATGGATGGGACAATTTTACAAATGTTTTATAAAAAAATTTGTTGCTATTATGGCACCTATCGTTAAACTGACTAGAAAGACAAAAACTTTTCTTTAAGTAGAAGAATGTCAAAAGGCCTAGGAATTAATTAAATAGAAGTATATTGAAACATTAATATTGATATCACCAAACTGGCAGGTGGAATTTCATTTTCATATAGATGTGTCCTTTTTAGCTATGGGGGTTATGTTGTCTTAGAACATAACAAAGAAGAGTGATCAACCAATAGTGTGTGCTTCTAAGCTTCTAAACATAACAAAACAAAATTATAGCACAACAGAGAAAAAAACTTTAGTAATGGTTTTTTCTTTGCACAAATTCAGACATTATTTTTTAGGCAATAAATTTGTCTTTTATGTAGATCATATGGCATTGGTCTATTTGGTCAACTAACCACATGTTTTAAGGAAAATAATTGCATGGTTGTTATTATTCTTCAAATATGATTTCATAATAATATATAAGCCTAGAAAAACTCATGTAGTTACAGATGCATAGTCAAGATTACTAGATATTATATAACCCATAGGTGTGCATGATTAAACCATAGATGCAAGTTTGTTTTATACAAGGCCTGAATGGTTAAATGATGTAGATTTTTTTTGAAAACATGACAACTTGAGGGCATGTTATTTGTGCAATAGAAACAGAAATTAGTTTGGAGAGCATAACCTTTTGCATTGAAGAATGGTGAATTATACAAAATGGGCCAAGACAATAAATTGTGATGATGTTTGACAATAACAGAAGCACATATGGTGATGAAAAAACTACATGAAGGACCTTTAAGAGGGCATTTTGTAATTGAAATAACATAGAGGAAGATATTGGATGTTGGATATTGGTGATCAACTATGTACAGGGACGTGCATGATTATTGTAAATCTAGTGATGCATGTCAAAAAAAGGAGGATTGGCAACTCAAAGTCTTGCAAAGCTGGTCACAAGTCTTCCAGAGGAACCATTTATGAAATGGGACTTCATTTTGTGGGGCCAATTAAGCCACCAAGAATATATACATGGAACAAATATATTCTTGTCACCATAGATTACATTACTAAATGGGTGGAAGCAAGAGGATTGAAAACTAATACAATAGTAGCCATAGCAAAATTTCTATATGAATGCATATTAACAAAGTTTGGATGTCCTTTGAGTATAGTCATAGATCAAGGAGTTCATTTCATTAATGATGCCATCAAATATTTGACAAATCATTATTTGATGAAACATGTGAGTTCTACAACTTATTATCCTCAAAGGAATCGTTATATTGAATTTATTAATAAGGTATTTGGAACACTATTGACCAAGTTAGTTAGTGAAAATAGAACAAATTGGGTTGAACATTTGTCTATAGTGTTATTTTTATACAAATTTGCATATAAAATAGCAACAAGGTATACACCATATCAATTAATGTATGGATTACACTCATTAATGCCCATAGAGTACATCATTGTAATTGTTGGTGGAAATGAAAGAAAAAATATTCCAGTGAAAGTTTTAACTACCAAAATTATAGAGCTTGAGATGTCATGACCCTAATTTTGGGCTCATGACTAAAGCAAGGACATGGAAAGGTGCAATCCAAGAGTGTAACCCAAAAGTCACATTTACACTCCTAGAGTGCAAGAAAGTGTGAAGGAATGAGCCCACACACTCCCAAATGGACTCCCACTTTGGGAGTTAAAGTTTATATGACGTTTTGAATGTTCAAAAAGTAATTTTAGGAGTTAAAACTCATTGGATTGAAAAAAAATTTATACCATTAAAAAACTTATGAAACGTAAATATCTTAAATGGGCTTGCATGACCCATTTGAGTATTTAAAACACAAGTTATGTCAAAAAATAAGGCCAGGAATCAAAGTGTCATTTTGACTCCCGACCATTAAAAGTCAAAAATCGCCTTGAAATACATGTGTACAGGTGCCATGCCACATATCATTGAAAAGTTCTCAATGAGGGCTATAATTTTTTTTAGACCTCTATTCAATTGAAGGTTTGTATAAAAAGTTACGGGCCTCTAAAGTTCTAGGAGTCCCAATTTCAAATATTTCGAAATTCTCGACTTGGGAGTTTCGAGACAAAATGACATTTGCATGCAACTTTAATGGCCAAGCACAAAGAACATTATAAGGGGGAAGGTGGTGGGTTCCCCCAAGTTTGGGCCATGGTGAGTGTTATGAATCTGTGTATGTTCGTGGCTTGTCCATGCACCAAAAGTGATCCAATTATGCGCTAACCAACTTGTTGTTTCATTTGTGTAGGTTCATGTAAATAGTTGACCCACTTGTCCTTTGTCCTAGTCTCCATCTTAAAGCTCCAACATGCCCCTCTTACCCTTAAAGTGTTATGAGTTAAAGAACGTACCCCAACTCATTTCGTTATTTTCACCTTCAAATTCGCATTTGAGTTTTTTGAGTTTGGGGGTGCATCATAAGAAGTTGTAGGAACTTAAAATGTAGGTTGCAAAAATTGTAAGAATTCAACAATGGGATAAAACATTATGGAGTCAACAAAAGAATCCAAAAAAATAGTTTAGTTTTGGTATTTATGTTTTTTGGTTTCCAAAAGGTAATAAATCACACCTAAGGAAATTTACTTGGAAATGGTCTGAATAGTATAAAGTACAATATGTGTTGCCAAATAACATTGTGTTATTAGTGACCATTAAAAAGTTTGAAACTAACCACATGTTTGTCAATGTGAATAAGTTCAAATGTTATAAATACATGGAATCTAATATTCAAAAAAAAAAAAAATGTCAATATATTGGGAACATAATGTAGGTGGAATTCATGAGGCAAATTTTGACATAGAAAAAGACAATGAAGGATGTGAAATACAAAAACCATAGATGAAGAATGTTGAAGAATAAAAATACAAATCAGAGATCTAGTTGTGAACATAATTTTTATTTTCAATATGTAAATGAACAATAATTGCAAAAATGCGAGATTTGGGATATAAATATTTAAAGATGATATGTCAACCATATCGATTGAATAAGCAACAATAGTCATTCAATCATCAGGAGTATTAGCACAATCATTAAAATTATGGGCACATTCAAAAGAAAAATTAGTATAATCACCAAATGCATTTTCACAATCATTAGATAAATGGGCATAGTTAGTAGAAGGTGTATAGGTTGAACAAAGTGGAGTCAATCTTATATATAAATTCATTACGTGCGTGCGTTTGTCTGTCTGACACGACATTCTGCACCGGTAATTTGCGAGGTCGATTCTGCAACCCCTCTTTGTGTCCGTTCGTCCGTTCGTTCGTTTGTCCGTCTGTTCATTCGTCCGTCTGTCCGGACGTATTTTTTTCCCCGTCTTTTAAATTGTCCGTCCATCTCTCCCTAAAAATAAGATATCGGCAAAACCGGTTTGTATGTATGTATGTTTGTATTTTGAGGGAGAAGGAAATACAATTACGGATGTCTGTCCGTCCGTCCGTCTGTCCGTTCATCTGTCTGTCCATCCGTCTGTCCGTAACCGTCCGTCTGTCCGTTCGTCTGTCCGGACGTATTTTTCTCCCCGTTTTTTAAATGGGCTAGCACGGGCGGGGGGGGGCTAGCACGGGGCGGGAAGTTAATTATATATAACAAG
>Ga0209208_10001757_pt1 | contig 30945 bp, 27 predicted proteins | sample S1TSphfallax_3_FD_187694 | JGI IMG/M metagenome (GOLD analysis project Ga0209208, IMG submission 187694) | Host-associated microbial communities from peat moss isolated from Minnesota, USA - S1T2_Fd - Sphagnum fallax MG (SPAdes) (version 2) | ecosystem: Host-associated > Plants > Peat moss >...
GAATGTTACAACTCACAATTGAATTTGTGTAGATAGTAATCTCATCCAAACTTCATCCATTACCATCAGTCGCATGCAAATTAAGATTCTTAATAAAATTGGTAATACATCCATTACCAAGGCCTTGGGATAACCCATTGATGAACTTGCAGTCCAACTTGGAGTTTCAAAAACATCTGACACTATTTGAACCTTTTTTGCTAAGACTCGATCACTATCATATATGTTTTTTCCAAGGTTTTGTCACTGTAATCAGATCTAACTAGTAAATGGGGGGGGGGGGAAATGATTTTACAACTTACAATTGAGCTTCGCTAAATAGTAAATTCAATTAAACCCCATACATTAGCATCAGCCCCATCCAAGTCAAGATTTTTTATAAAAATACCAATATACCCATTACCAAGGCCTTGGGATAACCTAATCATGAATTTGCACTCTGACTTGCAGTTTCAAAAACATCTGACACTCTAATCATCTTTTTTTGCCAACATTGTGTCATTGTAACCTATGATTCTTCCAAGGTTGTCACTCTAATCACATCTAATTAGTAAATGGGAAAAAATAAATTCTACAATCACAATTGAGCTTGTGTAGACAATAAGGTCATCCAAACTTCTGTACATTACAATCAACCCCATTCAAGTCAATGTTCTTTACAAAAAGTTTAATACACCCTTTACCAAGGCCTTGGGATAACCCAATCATGAACTTGCACTCCAACTTGGAGTTCCAACAATTTTGCCACAAATACAAGATACTCGATAAAAAAGAAAATTCAATCACCCCAATGCATAATATAATCAAAAACAAAAAAAAAATGATCACTTCAAATATCCACAACAAATTTCAAGAAAAATGTCAAAGAACTTCAATAATCACATGTGAAGTACTAACCAATGACCATAACATTTGTAATGATGTCATCTATTTGATTTAAACAAGCTTCAATTTGTATTGATTACCTCAAGGGTCCATAGGAAGGCAACATTCAATGTGGTTTGCACACAACTACCATACCAATGGGGCAAAATCTACCATGCACTTTGTGCTATAATTGTTAACAAATGTGACTCACGAATGCCATATAAGGTTTCGTCAAATGCAAAAATCAGCAACCATGGAATTGAAAATATGTTCATGAGGGAGTTTATACTAGGTAGCAAGAAAGTGCACTCGAGGCGGCACAAACATGGTAACATTAGGATGTTAGCACCTTAACAATATTGAAACCAAGGATTGGTTCTTCTAGGATATGAAAGACGAACTTGGAGCCAAAAAAAATGGTAGCTATGATGATAGAAACCTTAATGGATGCCCACAAACCTCAAGCAAAAAGTGAACTAGGACCTTAGAGCATGTACCATGTTCCAACTTGTTTTATCTCATGTTATATGTAACACAATGGAAAAGGATATGCAACCCAAAAAATGATTTTTACTTGCTTGCCTATGATCATAGACATCCAAAAAGTGGGGTTGGAATTTGTGGCAATCCTTTGAGGCGTGGGGTTGGAGTTGGTTGCTAGTGTCTTGGATCCCTTGCATCTTGTTGGCCACAACCTTGCTTCTTTGCCTAGGCATTGGATTCCTTGGCGACGAATTTTCGTCAAACTACGTGTCACTTTGCACATAAAAACTGACCTTCATGTCTTCACTAGAGTTGCAAGCTTTATTATTGTGTTTGTAATGAAAAAATATATAAACATGAATTTCAAATATGTAGAATAACGAATCTAAACACAAATTAAAAAAAATGAGAACTTTACTCAAATTCAATCCAAAACATCATTAGTAAAATAAAATTGAAATCATTTTAGAAGAATTATTAAATGACACAAAACATATGCATCTATAATTACAAGGAATACTACTTGCAAAGGAAGGTATTTCATCAACTAAAATTTCTATATGTAAGTTTTGTCATAATTGTTTACTCAATAATAAAATGGCAAAACTTGCATTAGTTAATGGAATATGGATTGGAATCACACCCAACTCATTACCAAAATTGATGATAGTATAAGAAGCTTTAATTGCATGTTATCATTGCCGAACCATATTAATTAAATTAAGGTTTTCAAACAAAGGGTGAAAAACAGGCCAACATGCATTAAAAGGAAATGTAGTCAATTTTTCACAAGATCCTGAAAGTGTTATAAAACTTTTAGACATATTGCCATTGTCATTGGAATCATTGTCTAACATTGTCATAGTTCATTTTGTTGGTAGCACCTATCCCCCCATAGAATATGTAAAAATGTGCAAACTTCTATATGTACGAAAATTTGCCATATTTACATGGTTCAACTAGTTGAAATCTAATCATGTTGGGTATAAAGATATAATAATGAATACACATATTATAGAATCCCTACCTCATAATAACATTCTAGAACCCATAATAAGGTCAATATTTCAATCATCAAATATTTATCTTGTAGATGCAGAACATCGTACAAACATAGCATATTTACATGAAGAAAAACTGTCAATGAAACATAATGATGAATAGATTTTAATGGAATTGATATAGATCAACATGAACATATGACTCATGCATATAACAATTTAGAAATGAATCGATATTTATCATATAACTATAGGTTTGAAATGATCAATGAATATAATAACTTGAATTTAATTTCATGTATGTTTCCCACACTATTTCCTTTTAGAATGTGTGTTCCCGAAATAGCAAATAGAGTCGTCAAAATATCACTATAATTGCATGTCAAACACCTCTTAAATTTAAATGAAACTAAATACACATTTTCATAACACCATTTATTTCCATTCTTTGTATTTAACATAATACAATGTAGATAAATATGTCTTGCAGCAAAACTAACAGTATCAAAATCATCAAACATGAATGAAAGAGACTTTTTGAATAGATTACAAACCATAGATTTTGATGACAACTTAGAAAAACCCAAAAATATACAAGGGAATCCAAACATACTCAATTTATTACAACATTTAAAAGTTTATAGTAAGCATGTTTTGGTTTATAGTAATAGTCGAACAATGCAAAGAGACCAAATATTTAATATGATAAATTTCATTGGAATGCCTAGTTTATTTTTCACTTTAATCTAACATTTTTCCATCATCCTTTAGTTGTTCTTTTAAGTGGGCAAAACATCAATCTTGATTTTTTTTACGACACAAAAATGTTAATAAAAAATGAACAAAATAAACAAATAGCCATGAATCCAACAACCCAAGCAATATTTGTACACACACTCGTTGATGTAAATTTTACATACATGTTACAAATGAAAGATTAAAAATAAAATAAAAAAGAATAAAATTAGTGTGCTTGGTCATAGCCAAGTTTATTGCAGATGTTATGAAATAACCAAAAATGGAAGCTTGCATATACATTCATTGTTGTGGCTCAATGATTCACCATATCTTGATATACTTGTACATATGATATGTGATAATGAAGGTTTTCGAAAACACATGATTGATTACAAGTTAAACAACATCATCATTAGAGACATCAAACAACATAAATCAACTTCAAAGATGAGAGACGTAAGTGACAACATTCAACACATACATCCATGTACCACAAGACCACCTAACAAAAGTATTAATACTTTCGACAAATTATTTCAAAATGATGTGTATACTTTAATAAATGTATGTAATCGACATGTATGCAACCCAACTTGTTATAAAACAAATGTTGACACTTAAAAAAAACTATGTAGATACAATTTCCCTCAACCTTTGATTAATGAAACTCATTTTGATAATGAAACAAAACTTTGACACGTTAAAATAAATGATAAATGGTTAAACAATGCAAACCCATGGATATTATCAACATCTAGATGTAATCATAATTTGAAGTTCATAATAACATCGAGTAAAGATAGTAAATTTTTTATTTATTATATTACAAACTAAATAACAAAAACATATATTTACATTATGCACATACATTCTCTTTTACAAATAGCAATACAAAAAAAACCACAATTATTGAAAATACAAAATTGTATGACTCGATTGATAAAAATCAATGTTTGATCATTAAATGTTTGAACACAATTGGAGGTCAACAAGAAATATCAGCCATAAAAACAATAAGTTATTTATTGAACCTACAAGATCACATAGCTAATTACGATTTCATTTATATACCTTAGTACAATTTATTAACTAGGGTAAAATAAGAGGAAGAAAAACTACAAAACATCCATATTGAAAAACAAAAGAACATTGATAAGAATTTTGAAACATTTACAGTTGAAAGAACTTCATCAAATATACAATACATCATACACAATTTTCATATAGATTACCAACAAAAACTTAATATATTTGAATATTTTTTTCCATATGATTTTTCTAGTATGGTTAATAAAATAAATAACACACATTGCAATTGATTTCATCAAATTCACCCTCAATATGACACTCACAATTTATATGAATATACAATACTTAAAATACTAGTAATTCAAAATTATACAATACCATCACAAGTAAATGACCTTGAAAATTACGTTAGATCAAGATGTATTCTATTTTCCTCATGATGGACACTATTTGACATCAAAAAAGACCTCACAACAACTTGGGATGTAACATTAAAAACTTCATATCCAACATTTTTTGATTTTACAAAAGAAAAAATTTAAAACGTCAATATCTTACATGAATGCAAAAAATCAAAATATATTAATTGTTTATTAAGAGCTTTAATTGAAGACAACATCAATGAAGATAAGAAATATGCTACATCAAATCATTCACTTTATGATGAAGAACTCAAAACCATGATAGAAAAAAACATTCATAACATATCAATCCAACAAAATGATGTAAAAAAAGAATACAACCATGAAAGTATAGAAATAGAATGCATGTTATGTAATGCAAGCACAACATGTTATGTTTCTGAAATAACTCAAACCCATAAATTTATGAAAAATGAAAAAAAAAACTCAACACATTCAAAATTATGATATAATACCATCGTAGAAAATCAAAACAATAACAAACAATGGAATTGTATGTTAAGTGATCTACAAATAAACAAACTTGAAACACTAATGTTAGAACTTCAAAATCCATATTATTCAAAAAAAAAACATACACATCTAAATGATAATTCACAACAACCTAAAATACATGAATTATTCGATGTCTAAATAGAAATAGATTCCTTATACGACAACATGAAAATTTTAATATCTAATAATGAAAATATTGATTCACCCATCTCTTCAAAAGAATTCATTGTCAAAAAATATAAATTAATTGATCTATAACAATCTATTTTTGAAAGATTCATACAAATTAATTCCACTAATGAACTACTACAATACATAGGGGGTGTTGCAAGTACATCCAAACATAAATCATCAAAGCTATTATAGAATATTTTTTGAAAACAAACAATGAAGACAACTTACACATTACAACATAGACTACAAATGTTGTTTATTGATAAGTGGAACAACCATCCATTCCTTACTTGGTTCATCAATTGATAAAAATACAACTATAAAGACATATAAAACAATATTAGATAGTTGGTCCAACATTCAATTTATGATAATCAAAGAAATATGAATCGTGGGTTGTACAATGCTCGCTACAATGCATTTCAAATTACAAAAATTAAAATCAAGCATATTGCCATTTGGAAGACTTAATAATGTTAATGGGAGATTTGTTACAATTTCCACCCATCATTGACACACCATTATTTTCAACTAACATCCAACCAACTTTTACATTCACAAATCCAATGCAAAAAAAAGTCATAGGCAAAAAAGTATATGGGAAAATTACATTCGTCTAAATAGCATCATATTAACACAACAAATACGACAAAACAAAGACATAAAGTATGCAACTCATTTACAAAATCTTCAAAATGGAATAATTTCAAATTCAAATTTTGATTTGTTAAAAACACATTTTCTCACTAATATAAATGTAAATATCTTTGATGGCCCATGGAAAACAACAATTTAATAGTACCTAGAAATGAGTTACAAAATGCAATTAATTAACAAATGATAAACATTAACTCAATATAATCAAAACAAAAATGTTATATTATAATAGCCACCGATACTTACAAAAAAAGTTCAATATGAAGTGACATACAATACTTCATAAGACAAACTATTTCAACAAGTAAAACTCAATTTAACACCTTTTTTGAAATTATACAAACGACTGAAAGTAATAATCATAGAAAAACCTCTATCCTAAACTAGGAATTATTAATGGAACCATTGTTTACATTTAAAACATTTCAATTAGTGAATCCCAATGGATTGAAGGAGATCATTCAATGCACCCACCTACAAATGTTTATGTTTATTTAAATGAATTCATTAAAAGAAATGACGCTTTACAAGACATAACCCTAGAAGGTCATCAAAAAATGTCATACCAATAATGCCGATATCCGTACCCTTTCAATATCATCACCAAATACTAGAATCAAATACTTCCAAGACATTTAGCATAAATAGATACCAACTATCGCTTGCCCTTGCTTTTTGTCTCACATATTTTAAATCTCAAGGACAAACATTTGATCATTTGATCATAGATTTGAAACAATCACATGATAACGTACTAATTAAAATGCATAACATAGATGTAACATTATCACAATTACGTTCTTTGGATGGACTTGTAATATTAAGGGATATATCTATAGAGGATATATGTAAGCCAAATTCAAAAAATTGTCATAAGAGATGACAAAACCTTCAGACTAAAATAATATCAATATAAATGGTATCAAAACCAACAAATATATTGAAATTCCTATGAATTCAAATATTGACCCTATAAAATGTGATGATAATTTAGTACATAACAAAGAAAAATAAATGCAATATCAAGTGATTCGAAAAACTCCAGTGAATATGATAACATTGATTATTGGATTGAAGACCTCCAATTAATTAAAATAGATGAGAATATCCTTCTTGACCCAAATGGATGGTTAAGTGACCAACACCTAGGAAGTGTTATGCAAATATTGTATGTTGAAAAATTACAATCATTGGGATATGAACAACATACATTTGCAATCATAGGAAAAAAATGTGCATGTGTCAAAAAATGTCTTCAACACATGTTCATAACAACAATAATTAGATATTAGTAAAATCTATATGTCAACTCCTAATTTGCATTGTAAAATATACGATTCACATAATATGCTAAGGACAAAAAAATTGCCTAGTGACACAATCCACTTATTATGCAAACTTATAAATGTGAACAACTTGTTATACACATATGCAAATATAATGTAGCAAATAAACAATTCATCATGTGATGTTTTCACAAAAGCATATGCAACAAACATTGCATTTGAATTTAATCCCGAAAAATCTCAATATGTTTTGACACAAATGCAAACACATTTATGAAACTCCATAAACAACATATACATCTTTCCCTTCCCAAAATATGAATTAATATTACATATATATCCTTTTTATAAAAAGTTCATTGTCATTAGTAGAGCAAAGTAGCACAAAGCCCAAGTTTGATATAGGTGTGCAAGTATGGCACATTGGCAACTAATTGTGAAACCCACATTGCAAACATGATAACATGACATTAGAAGCATCACAAAGATTTTTTTACGAATAGAAAGAATTCTTCAACACATTTAGTAACACATTCTTAACAATTTTGTATTGGCAAATCGTGGTAGAATATTAAAAAGTGCAATGAATGGAAATAAAATGGAAAATGCAGAAAGATTGACTAGTCACAAAAACAATTTACTCAATAGGTAAATCCATCATAGTGGAGTGGATTGTAAATTGTGAAAACACATGCCTATAAGATATTGGCCCAGGCCCTTTTTATGTAACTCTCCACAATTACCCCACGCTAATCAGTTTTCCCAGTGGCAAATTTGAACTGTTTTGCACCTCTTTTGAGAAAAACTTGGAAAAACCTGTGTAAGATGTGTTGTTATTCCCTAAAGCACCCCAAGAAAATTTGTAGTGTATGTGGAGAGCACCTTATATCCATCAATTGCCCTCCTAGAAATTGGGAGGGATATTATGCCTACTCCTCAAGGATGGGAGGGAAATTATGCCTACTTGTAAGTGTAAGAGCCCTCGCACTATTGAGGAGTAGGTATATGAACCCTCCCAACCTTGAGATATACATAGATTTGGCTCATGATAAATTTTGCAATGTGCTTTACCATAGGTAAAGCCCTAGGGTGAGGGACATTTCCAAAATGCGAGGTTGGACTCGGCTATCACCTCATGCTAGGCCCCTTATTTTGAGAATGCCCCCACCTTAGGGCTTTACCTCCACTAAATTTCGCCCCTGGTCCACTCATGGTACAAATGTAAACCTCAAATAAATACCAGCCAGGAGTCAAGGACCCAGTAGCCAGTAGGGTAAGAATAAGGTAATTCCAAAATATTTTCTAAAATGAAAGATAACTAGAAGGGTAAAAGAAAAGATTTCCGGGCAAATGAATTACACGCCAAATTCTGGTATGCCCGTATCAAAAGAATAGAAAGAGAGCTGGGGGCCCTGGGAAATTAGTGCATTGGCTGTACCCCATTGAAAAAACTAGTTGTGTTACATGCTTGGTAAAGCTAAAATCATACATGCATGTCTACTATTCTTAGGTCAAAAATAATTTTTTATAACATACAAGGCAACAACAATGCAAACAAATTAATCAATTGTAAAGTAATTTCATTATGATTTTTGTTATCAAATCTTCATAAAAAGCTTATTTGAAGTTTTTAAAATAACATCAAATTAATTGAAAACATTTCTATCTCAAAAAAGAATTTTATATTGGAAATTTAATTTATTTAAAAATAATGCGCTTTATTTTAATCAAATCTTGCATAATCTTTCAAATCAATTTTTTAAAATTCCCATTTTAGTAAGATTTAAAAGATTGAAGCTAATTATTTGTATGTTTATCAAACAAAATTCATTTTAAAAACTAGTCATACGAATTGTTTTTTATATTTCATAGTGTAATGAAACCTCATGATACAGAAAAGGCAAGTGACAATCCAAAAAAATAAAATGATGGATAGGCATATGATTAAATCAGTTACCTAACATTCATATTTTGAAAAAAAACCCAACAAGTAGACGGGTAGACTTCAAAACAACCCATCAATTGAATGGGTGCCACCCAAATCTACACATGCACATCCATTAGTTTGCGGCAATAAAAAAGAAAACTGATTACCGAGCGGGCTTGAGACCACGATCAAATCAGACCGCCGGAGGCGGCTGTGAACCTTACCATTGTTTTAGGTGTAAAAAACCAACGGCTTCTCTATTTTAGGGTTTGGAGCTCTTTAGGGTTTTAGAGTTTTTTCACGCTGTGTGTTTTCCGTTGTGTTTTGCCCGTGTCTGTGTTTGAGCAAGGAAGTGCAGGGTTTGTTGGTAATTTGCGGCGATGGCGAATTCGGGAGCTCCTGCTACTGAAGTTTTGGAGAAGAGAATCGCGCTGTTTGAGCGTATCCAAGCTGTGCAACGCGATGAGATCCTTGCCAAAGGCGGAGAGCCCATTAAGTACGTTTCTTTATCTCCCCCCTACTGCACTCCCTTCTTCTTTCCCCTTTTTTCTTCTTTGTGCGTTAATCAGGGGAACCTTAGAACTTATATTTAGGTGGGGCGGTCGTTAAGCTTCTAGTGTGGTTGAGGCGCCCAAATCTCTGGACAGTGAAGGTGGTGTTTTATTCAACCGAGTTATGGTTTGGCTCACTGTGTCTGGCTGTCCAAATGTGGGATCCGAGGAGCTCTTCCGAGTAAGGTTTGGGTCAGAAGGGTTGCTGTACAAAGGTCCGCCTGCTTTGTAGAGACAATAGCACTAGCGTGAATATATCCTCAGGCATATTTTTCAGGGCGTCGGCCTCAGGCGGCTTCTTCTTCATTAAATGAATCTTAGCTCCTGAGCTTCTGCAGTATTCAAGAGTTTTAGGCTTCATACGCCGGATCCACACTCTTTTGGCTGTGTCCAGCCAGTTCATTTTTTTCTTTAAGAAGTTTAGGGTTTTTTGTTGTCTCTTATGTACTTAGGATTTGTCCGTCCTTTACTGTTTTTGTGTCAGCTCAAGTTCATCATTTGTGTCTTTGTATATTGAATTCTGGGGCGCTTGATGCAGAATCACAATGCCAGATGGTGCTGTGAAAGAAGGGAAGAAGTGGCTGACTTCACCCATGGATGTAGCCAAGGAGATTTCTAAGGGGCTTGCAACGAATGCCCTAATTGCAGAGGTTATTGTCTTATCTTAACATTGTGGAAAACATTCATTTTCTTCTTCCTCTGATGTTCTGATTTCAAAGGTAGCCAGGTCGTATTGGTTGTTACAGTGGGTACTGTTCTCATCTTGTCTGTGTTCCTGCAGGTGGATGGTATGCTGTGGGATATGACAAGACCTCTGGAGGGGGACTGCAAGCTCCAGATTTTTCAATTTGATTCTGACAAAGGACGAGATACCTTCTGGCATTCAAGTGCTCATGTTCTTGGCCAGGTTTTTGTCAGCCCCAAGATGTGCCACATTTCAGAGCCTCTGCTGCTTGAGATTTGACACACCATGTATTTGTTATGGTGGCAATCTGAATTCTCTCTCCAGAAATAATGAGGGGTTCAGTGAAATTTTTAATTTATAGGAACCTTAACACAGAAGTCCAGCTGCACATGAATCTTCTTCTGCAAGGTCCCTGGAAAGTTTTCCAATTATTAGCACTGGCTTCTATTTTAGGCCCAGAGTGTAGAAAAGATTTGTCTACATTTGTTTACTGAAATAGCCAATATGAAACTCATCAGAAGCCAAAGTAGAAGTCAAATTTGAAGTCATCATCATGTTTTGAACCCAGTGTGATTTGTTTGACCACTCAGGATCAAATTGTTCACAAGTTGATATGAGGGGATTTCCTATAAGGTTGGTGTTTGACTCACTATGAGGCCATTACTATTGAATGCTTTTGCAGTCACTGGAGATGGCATTTGGATGCAAGCTTTGTATTGGTCCATGCACCACACGAGGGGAAGTATGTCTTTTCAACTGTGCTTATGTTATGTACTTAGAGGATGAATTGGATTCAAGCTTGTTGAGTTTTATGATTCCTGTTAAGATGATTTCAGCTTTCTCTTGCTGCAGGGCTTCTACTATGATGCATTTTATGAGGGACTGACACTCAATGAGAAAGAAGATTTTGAGAAAATCCAAGCACAGGCCAACAAGGCTGTCAAGGTGAGCACAGCCACTACAAATCTTCTTGTGATCCAGAGCTGGTTCCATCTCATGCCAATTTACGCACAGTCGTTGTCTTCAAATATTCAACCTGTAAGATGTGTGCTCTCTTTTGTTACAGGCTAAACAACCTTTTGAGCGAATTGAAGTGACTCGTGACCAGGCCCTGGAGATGTTTGCTGAAAACCCATTCAAGGTAATCCTCTCAGTTTTTGTTACTTAGTTTCAGCAGAAGAGATGAGATTAAAGCCTATTGAACAGGAGTATTTGGGAAACATCTGCTCCATTCCATATATTTTCAAATGTAAGCTCTGAATGTAATGTAGTTTTTTGACTTGTGCAGGTAGAAATCATAGATGAGTTGCCAAAGGAGAAGACAATTACAGTTTACAGGTGTGGCCCACTAGTGGACTTATGTCGGGGACCTCACATTCCTAACACAAGCCATGTGAAGGCCTTTTCTTGTCTAAAAGTAGGTAAAGTTGCTCCTTAAATATCATAATGCCAAGATCTTTTGAGCTTTTACTGTTCTGTTCTCAGCTTGCCAGATTTATCAGATCTGCAGATGGGATGATGATAGTTGGAATTGTGGTAAATGTCAGATCATTGGGTGGTGGGTTGCTTTTGTACTGTGTCCAGGCCTCAGCATCTTATTGGAGAGGGAGAGCTGATCGAGAGAGTCTGCAGCGAGTCTATGGAATTTCATACCCAGACACCAAAAAGCTAAAGGTATCTTGTTGAACATAAAGGTTACTATTTTGATCTGTAAACTGGTTTGTGGTATGTTCATAAGTTTTTCAGTGTTTCTTTCCTATCCTCTCACATTCTTTTCTCCCCTTTGAGTTTTCTATTCTTCTTTGTTTTCTGTTTCTGTTTCCATTGGTTTTATTTTAGTTGAGTTAGTCATCATCATTACTGAGTCTTCCATTACTTCTGGATTTACAAAAGAAACTCAGTATGTTGTTGTATGATATTGGCTGATAACCTGTGCTGGAAACTGACAAATATAGTTGATATGTTATGTTAGTCATTACCATTCACAATCATGTTGATGGCCACTGAATTTGCAAGGTGTTGCACTATTGTTCATAAAAAATTTCAGTCATTCTGCCTGCTCCTATTGCTGTCTTTTCTCTTCCCCTCACAGTTTCCTGTTATGGACTCTTCAGTTTTAGTCTGAAAGCTCACTGACTTGACTATCACATTGTCTCACAGTTAGAAAGAGTTAGGCTTGAGTCATAAGCTTTTTGGTGGGTGACTCACTATTGCTCGAGCCACACCTGAGTTTATGGTGTTCAGGGTTGGGTCTTCTCTTTTTCTCTTTGCTGATATGTTGGTTGGAATAAAATCCCTATAACATTAGAATCAGACCATGTCTCAATTCTATCCAGGTTGACTTCAATTGCAAGTATCTTATAGTTCTCAATACTTGTGTAGATATTATGAAGTTAATAGCTCTTTAAAGCAATCATTGTGCTCTTAAATCTCATTTTTAGATTGAAACTACCCTATAGAGACCCATTTGTCGTTGCATTGGAGAACTCAACAGCATGACCTTCTATTGGTGTTTTGCTTCAGGAATACCTACACCGGTTGGAGGAAGCCAAGAAAAGAGATCATAGAAAGCTTGGCCTACAACAAGAGCTCTTCTTCTTCCATGAATTAAGGTTCTTCTCTTTTGTGCATTCTTTGACCTCTTTCTGATCCATAAGTGCATGCTCACATAGTCTAGATAAATTCAGTGGCCTTGTCTCTGATCTCAAGTTTATGTATTATAGGATTCAGTTAGTATGTATGGTTGCTGCTGCTAGCTCACAGCAGGCCTAATTGTCATTGGTTTGTCTCAACTTGCTCAGTCCTGGAAGCTGTTTTTTCCTACCACACGGAGCACGGATCTACAACAAGCTACAGGCTTTCATCCGTGGTGAATACAAGAAAAGAGGCTATGAGGAGGTTAGTGGTTAGCCCTTGTTCAGAAGCTCTTTGCCTTTTTAATATTTTTGAACATCATGGGGTTGCTGCAATATTTTCTTGATGGGCCTATTCATATTTGATCATTGGTGCAGGTGGTGTCTCCAAACATGTTCAACATGCAGTTGTGGGAAACATCTGGCCATGCTGCTAATTACAAAGAGAATATGTTCACTTTTGAGGTGCTTCTCTTTCTTCAACTGTGACTTGTGTGCCTACAATATTCACTGTATTTGAATGACACCTTTGTTGTGTTGTAATTTTCTAGTGATCACAATACATGACCACTCTAGGTGATATGAAATGGGCTCTGAATCAATCAGTCAATAGCTGTCACCAAACAACAGATGTGTGATGAAATTGTTACATAAGGGAGTAGAGTTCACATCCTGGATGGTATCATGTGCCTCATCATATTCTGCAACTAGAAGTTGAGTTCCCCCAGTGCAGCAGTCTAATTCTGATGAACATCCCAATTCCCATATGAAGGAGGAGTCCTGTTTCTGGGTTTTGACTTTATTAAGCAAGACACTGGTGTTTGGAAGGCTTTTTAGAATTTGTGATATTGGCTTGTTATCTTTACTAAATATAAGTTGGTTTCAATTTCAGGTAGAGAAGCAGGAGTTTGGGTTGAAGCCAATGAACTGTCCTGGGCATTGCCTTATCTTTGATCATCGTGTTCGCTCATACAGAGGTCAGTACAAGTAGCAGTTCTCCTTGTGCTCATAGGCCACAACACAGAAGGATAGAACTGGTAGGTTTGGAGTGCAAGTGGGTGAAAAATATCAGACTTCCATTTCCATGGAGTCCAACCTGATGAATTCTACTTTCTCAAACCCTGGACCAATTATGTCCAGAGTTGTAGTAAGCAGGTCACAAAGGTGAGAGCGTTCTCTTTTCTAGGGGACTCTTTTGGCCATGTACATGATTTATTTAGGGGTTAAGTGGGGGGTGAGAGGGAATTTGGTTCAGAGTTGCCACTGCGAGTAGCAGATTTTGGAGTGCTTCATCGGAATGAGATGAGTGGTGCTCTCTCAGGCCTGACCCGAGTGAGGCGATTCCAGCAGGTGGGTTTGTATCTTAAGCACAAAACAAGACAATACTGTTCTCTTGAGGTAAAGTGACATTATATTTGTCATGTCTGTACTGGGGTTCTCTGTATTTTAGTTTCTTGTTAGGAGACTTACCTCAAAACCTCCTAAGGAACTGTGCTTGTGGATTGTTGCAGGATGATGCACACATATTCTGTATGGAGTCTCAGGTACAGAAGTACTTGTCATTTTGCCTCTGCTAGTACACCACAGTATAGCTGGCTCCAATTTGGATTGGCAGTGGATACATGTTGTTCTGGTGCATTGTATTGTTGGCTGATGTCTTTGCTTGCTAGTAAGATGTAGTGGATGGCCAACAATTAGATTTCCACAACAATGGCTTAGCTAGGCTTTGAATTCAGTTTGATACCTGGAAGTTTTGGTAGCCTTCATCTGAATTCTAGTATCCATAGATCTCATGTATGAGTCTAAGCTCTGGCCATGTAAAACTCCTAAAATAGTCTTGATCCCCCAAGAATGCAGCTCCTAGGCTCCTAGGCTGTTCACAGATTCTGGGCCTTATTGTTAGCTGGTATGTGTTCTATGGTTTGACAGGCTACAAGTAATCTGTAGATTGACCCCTACCACTTTCTCTCAACAGAAGGCATCATTTGAGCATTAGACTTGAAATCTGATTGGGAAAACTTTTTGATTCTGTTGCAGGTAGCAGACGAAGTCAAGTCAGTGCTGGAGTTTGTGGAGTATGCCTACAAAATTTTTGACTTCACATTTGAGTTGGAGCTATCCACAGTACTTTCCTATTCTTCTTTTCATCCCTTACAGATATACAAATGGGACTGGACCAGGATTGGCTGTTCATTGGTTTCCTCTGTATTTAAGCATGACTCAGACTTGATGGATGCTTGCAGAGACCAGAGAAATTTTTGGGTGAAATTGAAACATGGAACCGAGCAGAGCAGTCTTTGGAGGATGCTTTGAATGCATTTGGCAAGCCCTGGCAGGTTTGCCATGTTTTATTCCCAATACAAATCTGTGAACTCTCCTCCATGTTCTAAAATGGAATTGCTGCTTCTTTCAAAGTTGATCTGTGAGTTGATTGTTTTGCAGATAAATGAAGCTGATGGTGCATTCTATGGCCCCAAAATTGACATCACAGTCTTTGATGCATTGAAGAGAAAGTTTCAGTGTGCCACAATACAGGTTGTTTATTGCTTGGTTCTTTTATAGTATCTCAAGTTTATGGAGGTGATCACAGCGTGAGTATGCACTGATATGTGTGATGCTTTGATCATGGCATGTTCAGCTTGACTTCCAGTTACCTGTCCAGTTCAACCTTTCTTTCTCAACTGAGGATGAAGCAAGGAGAGAAAGGCCTGTGATGATCCATCGTGCTGTTCTTGGATCTGTAGAGCGAATGTTTGCTATACTGCTTGAGCATTATGCAGGGAAATGGCCATTCTGGCTAAGCCCACGCCAAGCTATTGTATGCTCAATTTCTGAGAAATTTGCACCAAATGTGCTGGAGGTTAGTAACTTAGCATGCCACCAGTTGACATTCTCACTATGTCAATTGAAACTATATGCAGTTTGCAGTCTGAAGGCCATGTGACAATAGAATGTTACTTCATATCTTCTCATGATGACTGGTATTGACAAGCTACCTTCCTATCACCCATTTCCATGAGCTGATGAAGTCTGGAGATGTAAGGTCAATGTACAATCCTGTAGATATTGTTGAATGTCTGAACATGCATATGACTGCTTCAGTTTTTTTTTTCCTCTATTCTTTTGGATCTGGAATCTCTGTAACCTTATTGTTGGGTCAACTCTCAATTCTACTGAGGTTGACTTTAATTGTAAGCATGGAAAAGTTTTTGGTACATATAAAGATAATTCACAGGGAAAATGATGAATGCTTCTCTCATTTGTGCGTCACGAAGATATATTGAGTTGTTTCAATTTGCTGTACTCATGCGTGTTGCAGGTCCGGGATAAACTGCATGAGGCTGGCTTTTATGTAGAAGCCGACATCTCTGATAGGACACTGTCAAAGAAGGTGAGCCTCATGACAAATTTGCATTCAGCCAGGGTATTTCTGTCCTTAACAGGTCTAATCTTGCAGGCTGTTATTTTGGATTTAGTGGAAGATTCTGATATATTCTGCTTGGTTCATGGTCTGTATCATTAATTTGCAAATCATGTTAACACTGGTGACAATCTCCTGTGTAGATTCGAGAGGCGCAGTTGGCTCAATTCAACTACATTCTTGTAGTGGGGGAGGAAGAGGCCAGCAAGAATCTGGTCTGGTTTAAACCTCTTTCATAGCACTCTGACACATTTTGTATTTCAAATCAAATTAAGTTATTTTCCTTTGCATTCTCTAAATGTGGAATCCTGGGAGCCACAATATTGGTCCCTGAAAACAATTGCAAGCTTGCATGATTCTTTTTATGAACTGCAGTGGTTGCAGAGAACATGTTGCATTGAGTGGAGATCATGTTGTAGGATCATGAAATTTGGTGTGTTTTGGTGCAGGTGAATATTCGCACAAGAGACAACACAGTTCATGGCACCAAATCAGTATCCCAGTTGCTGTTGGAGTTCAAGGAAGAGGCTTCAGAATTCCGCTGAAAGGCCTCACAATTGCTGGCCTCTTCTTAGAGAATCTGTGCTGTCTGGTCAAATTGTGATGCTTTACAAGCCCATTGATTTTTTGTTTTGCACTACTTTCTGATATGAGGGTGTGTTCTTAATTATTCACTTAAAAGAAACTTTCTGATGGAAAGAGGGCATTTCATGTGCACAAATAAGTCTATGTGGTTGTGGTAGGTATGATCAATTCAATGGGAGAGCTGAGTTTACCCCAGTGGGTTAATAGTCATTTGTTAAACAGAAAAAGTGATTATATATCAATTACAGCAGCAGTTTCTGCTCATGCATGTGCAGAAGCCTAGATTGGGTATGGGGTCTAGAGGGAAAACATTCAATATTTTCTTCTTCTTGTGTGAAGGAGCTTGGATTAATTTCAGAATCTATTCCCCTCTCCTTCTGTGACAGCCCTTAATCAAAAAGTACACCAAGTTGGCTCACCCTCTATGCAACTGCACACACATTCAATATTCCTCGTTGGCATGAGATACAGTGATGCATTAAACTTTTTTACATTACATAGATCTTTTGCATTATTTTGGTTGGCATCAGATACAGAGATTTTAAATAACATATGCATTATTTTGCATCATGGAACATATTATTTCAGCAATCAATGTTGGAATTTAAGTAGTTGCAAGGTGTTTTGGATTTGTGGAGTTGAGTTGTGTTCAGATGTAGAGGTAGGTGTTTGACCTTAGAAAATGTTCCAGGTGCTTTCATGGTTTTAATGCTTGGTAGCATCCCTGCAGTGTATGAACCTGCAGCTTATTTAGTCTTTCTCTCTTTGTGAAGCCCAGGTGACTACTTGTGCTGGGGATTTCTAGGGTTTTATGTGGTCCTGGATTTTATCTGTTATCTGTCTGCCTCTCAATGATTTATACTTTCCTGAACAACATGAAATTTAATTTCCAAAAATACAATTGGATGAACAATTGAAAATATTAATAATGAAAATTTGTGAAGGGAAAGTACTGTCTTTTAAAATATTCTATTTATTGATTTGACATTTTCAAAATTAATTAGTTGATAGACATCTGTTGAAACCGGCAAGGTAGTAGGGTCACTGTTGTTTTCCAAATTTGTGATGTTGCTCAAGTGGAGACTGTCCATAAGAATATTTAGCAGAATTTGGCAATATTCAAAATATGAAAGTAGCGCCCTTTCATATCGTAGGCAATTGTGGTGATTTTTGGCAATCTTTTTTCGAAAAAGGGAAATTTTCATATAAAAAAACCTTTTGCAAAATGCCAAAAATTTGCCCAAAAAAACTCACAGAGTAGGGTATTCAAGATTTATTAGTATATTATTTCTTCATCGAGCATAATTGTTCATAACAATATCCTAATTTTTACACATTTGCTCGAATGGTTTTTTATTATTAATTTATGTACACAACAACAATCAGGACCAAGATTGACTGTTGATTTATCAAATCCAATCTCTATTAGGGAATTGCATAAATATTGTTGATTTCATAATGACCAGCAAACACCTTCTGTGGAACCTAAGTAGTTGTGATGCATGGCCACTTTCAATTGGTTGTAGGTTCCAATTCACCATGAGGTCAAATGTTACTTCCTGTGACTAAATGAATTGTAGTAGTGGTCATTAAGTCAACAAATCATCCAACACAATTTTGGGTCTATAGGGATCAGGGATTTGTTTTTCAATTTTGTGAGGTGGAAAAAATGACCTGTCAAAAAAAGCACCCAATTTAGTGCATATGGCTCTGGAAAATCAGAAACCTTCAAATTTTCAGACAAAAATTGAAGCATCTAATTGATCCATCAATGTCCATTTATCAGATATAATGATTGAAGTTCTTTCAGCATTATCCATTTGTCATATCCATGGATGAAGTTCATCACACACAATCCACTTTTTATTTACAATAGATAATTAGGAAGGTGTAAAAAAAGATCCCTGGACCCTCAGTCCATTCCTCAAATTAATATAATTAAAAGTAATCTGCTCACCGTTTAATATTCAATTTGTTCTATAACATTATACACCTTATTTTTCTTACATACTATGTTCTTGTTAAGATCATATTATTGTAAAGATATATTAGGTTTAAGCGTGTTTTTGTTATAATTTGTCATAACCCCTTGTGCATATAAGAAATCATTTTCAGGTGTTATAATTTCTGTGTTCTTGATAGTTTTAACTAAGTATGAAAATTATGTGCAGGTTATCAAATTCCCCAGGAATATCTAATCTACCTAGGGTCATCAATCCTTTTGTTTTTGGACCTAATGTCATAATTGAGGTTTTAACATATATTTCTTTCAACATTGATTCCATGATGTATTAGAAATTTCAGAGTTTCCAAGCTTTCCAGAATTCTTCAAAATTGATTTGAAAGCAGTGTTTTTTATTTTTCAAATTTCTAATGTTGCCTTGTATGCGAGCATCCAAAGAGGGATTTAGCACTAAATGGCGATAGCTTTCTAGAACCTGTCCAAAAAGTGAAAAGATGGTACAAAAAAAATTACCCCCTCCAAAATCCAAGAACTTTTTTCTTGTAGATTTTTGCTTCCCCCTTCCCCCCAACATGAGAATATGAAACAATATATTCCCATTTCATTTTTTAAAAAATAAAAATCTGTTTGAAAGATATAAGTTTCATTTCACAATGATTTTGCAATTTGGGTTTGTGCAAAACCATCGTTATAGCATTATTTCAAAATTATATACCATATGTAAATTCTAAAACCTGGGCTAGATTTTCTTTGTATTAGGCAAAGGCTGCCAGCATCTTATAAGATGTCCGTCTTATTTCCAAACTGTTTTCTGCTTGAAATTTTAGCTAAGTCTGTACAAGGCCCTTGTAACGGCGGTGTTCCACAAATTCAGGGCCTGGCAATGACCTTGTGGCGGATCCCCTACTTTGGGAAGCCACCGTAGGGTCTTATCCTACACATAATTCCTGGATTTTAAAATTCAGAGCGTGCCTATAGGAACGTTGGGGGGGAACAAAAGAAAAATTCTAGACTCCTCATGAGCACATGCTGAGCGCTGCATGAAACTTTTATTTCTAAAACTGTTTTTCACCATTTTTGGGCTGGGCTAATGGCAGGGGCACAAACTGTGGGACACATAAGGCTCTTCGCAAAAAAGCTCCCAGAAAACCTTAACCCTAACTCCGCAAGGAGCGTTGGGGTTCGAGGGCCAAAGGCAACCAGCGAGGAGGTGAACAGAATAGCGAGAAGCTTGCGTACGTGCGATGGCGATGGCGGGCCAAGGTAATGCCGCTGCTTCACTCTTCACGGAGCCCGAGGTGTGTACCAATGCTATCTTTTCCCATTCTCAATCTCTAGCCTGGGATTGCGCGGGCATTTTACAAAGAAGGCACGTAGTTTCTTCTAGGAGCAGTGACTGGTTATTTGGTGCAGATGGAGTTTCTGGGCGAGGATGAAACCATCAGCATCATTCCTAATGTGCGCTTGGAGGCTGTTCAGCTGATCTGTGTATGCAACTTCGAACATTTGGTTCAATCTTTGCTGCATTGTCATTGTAAAGATTTGGTTTGTGGATATGGGATGCAGCCTTTTTTCACTTCAGAGGTGATGAAGCGTGATTTCTATTCATAAATGTCTGTCGAGGTCTTGTTTTTTTCTGCTGAGATTGAGCCAGCAGTGAATTACGTTGTTTCGAATCGGTGGCTGGGTTCACTATCTGAGGTACAATGTGTATGTATTGCGATGTATTGAAACCCTAGACACGGGCTGGGTGGAAATGCATTTGGGACAGGGGGATTTTGGCCCTTTTTACCCACAAATTCCTGTGAAAGTACCACTCTGGCTTGGCATTGCCATGAAAAAACGTAGCAAGTGTCGAATCCAGCCGCCTGACTGGATGTCTGTTGGTGAGTGAGACGTGCAAGTAACTCATTTCGGCTAGTGTTATGAGGACAAAACACTCCAGTAGAGTTGAACCAGAGAATCAATACCTCACTGGAGGCTGAAGGTTGCTAAACAATGATCATTTCTCGTGAATTCAAAAGAGACTTGCTAGTTCTCATGGTGGTGTACTTAGGAGGCACATTGTTGATTTCTGTAGACAAGTGCAAGAGACAAGTACACAAGTAGTATCGACAAGATCTAATGCAGTTCTGGATTCATGTACGGTGGCATCAAGTATGATTGTTAAGAATCAGGAGATGAATTTGTCACAGAAAGGTTGGCACAAGTTCTGGATGATGAGAGAGAAGCACCACGTGAATTTCAGCCACTTCCTTTTCACTATGTGGAGATATCAAGACTGCTGCTTGACAAGTAGGTTGTCTTACCCTAAGTACATGGCTGTTCATCACTGTAGCTTTGGCAGATCCTTTTCTCTTTCTAGTATTTTCAGTGCTGGTCTTATCTGCAGTTCACCTTCTGGTTCCTGGCTATGAAAGTTAATGCTTATTGCTCTTTATTAGCTTTGCATGCCACCATCTGCAGACTTCTAAAACTAATTGGTTGCCTATCACCATGGGAATGCCTCTGTTGGTTATTCATGGGCAGTGCAAGAGAGGACTTTGAAAACAACTTCATGGTAACAAAACATGATCTTCCTTGTCCTGATTTCAGCATGTTGAGTTTCTTGTCTTAATGAATCATCACCAGTCTCAACTTTTACAAACATAGCTCGTTGCAGAGTTTTTTCAGAGATGTGTCCCCTCCTCCAGCCTTTATAATGTGGTGAAGCTGTACGTCTTGTAGAAACTATTATGAAACAGTTCCAAGAAACTGCACAACAATTGTGTCTCATTTCATCCAATTTCATGTGGGAGGCTTTCATGACAGGAAGCTTGTCTTTACAATTGATAGTCTCCCAATGCCAATTATCAAAAAAAACTTTGATGACCATGCCCGGATTTGAGTTTATGTGGGCTGAAACTTCTTAATATGCTTGACTTGACAGGTACAGTCGCTGTTGGAAGACATAAAGGACGTGCGATGGGACAAAGTTGAAGCAGGCCTCAAAACTCTCTCCACTCGAACTCATGCTGTTAAGGTAGCTAAGACAAGCATGCAGAATCTGCTTAACCAAGACTTCATATTGAGACTAATTTGCATTTCCTCTGAACTCATCACTGCTGAAGCCAATGCTTTGGATCATGACCTTTAAATATAGTGAGAATCTAGAGCTGATGTTCCTACCCTGGTTTTATGGTATATGGTTTAGTCTAATTCCTTTAATCCTCCAATTTCCTGTCAATGTCTGGCTTAACTGGCATTTGCAGTCATAAACTGAAATGGTCTGGCTGCTTTACTTGCAGCTTAAAAATGTTTCAGCAATGGAGGTCAACAGAATGCGGAATTTTACTGTGAGAGCTCTTCAAAGTTTTTATAAGCATGACAGTGAGGATCTTGTGAAGCAAACAGGGTTGGAGAGTGACAGCCAGACAACAAGCACATCATCAGAACACCTGCCACGTGTACATATTCAGACACCTCAAGTCCTTGTTTAATACATTTGTTTGCCATCTCACAGATCTAGTGTGCACACCTGTGTGCACTGTTGTAACCTACCTTTTTTCTTTGGCTTCATTAGATATTTGATTGTACCCTCTTGTTTGTGAAAGTGACTACATGTTGAACTGTTGTGAATGGCAGCGAACTCTACGACCTAGATGACAAGCTGGTGACTCAAAGCCTGCCAATGATTTCATAAGGCCACCTCCTTAGTAGGTCATCTGCTCTGGCTGGATTTATCTTGGGTTGGACTGAGTTGTGGTTTTGTTCTTCCATACTGGACTTCGGAAGTGTGCTTCTATGGCATCTGTGAAAGACATAGCTGTAGGTTGAGTGTTAAACATCCCATGCATAACTGTGGCACCAGAACTGATAGAATTGGCTGTAAGTCAATTTGATGCCATGATTGGATTCTCCCTGCTGCAGGATGAAGAGCACAGCCATTCACTCCCTACAAAGAGAATTTCAAAATTTCCCAGAGTTTTGATACCTTCTGAGAGAGGAGTGAGAAGCCAATGTGAAAATTAGCACCAGGATTGGAAACTGCAATCACACTTTCTAGCCCATTCACCAATCCTCAATGGTGACTCTTGTTCTTGATTTAGTGCATGGTCACTTTGTCAGTGTGAGCATTTGGATACTCAAGGTTCATGCCTTACTGGACTTATGTGTGGGCAATGGCTCTCATTGGAAGGCTGGTTTGTTGGTCATGATACTGGCTCCTGAATGAGTTTATCTAAATATTCAATGGTGAGAGTTTCCTGTAACCTGATGGACTGCATATATTTGCATATTTGTAACATCTTTACAAAAACATGTTCACTGAGCTAATTTTGAATATCAGAAACTCAAACACAAAGATATGGAAGGTATGGAAACCAGAGGTATAGAATCTGGTCATTAGGTTTTTCCTGACACCTTTTTTGGGAATCTGTGTTGTATGGGCTGTATGGGTGCTTTTTTCCTCTCAACTCATTTTGAAGAGTTGAACCAGTACTGAAGTTTTGTATAGATTTGGCATCAAGGAAAATTACTGTGAAGTTTTGGAGAAAAAGCACCTGGAAAGTAGCTGGAAAGAAACTCTTAAACAGGTCATACCCAGTTCTTACAGTTATCCATAAAGTTGGGCAAAGACAGCACCAGAAGCCCGTATTTGGCCCATTTATGGGATGTATCTTCTTCAAAGATGGTACCAAAATTTGCACACGGGCTCAATGGGGCTCAAAACTCAGATTTTGCACAGGATTCGGTTTGAACTGAGTTTCATGCTGACTTTCCTTCCCCTGCATTGCCCGGAGAAGCCCCTTTCTCATCATATTCTTACCTCTATGCTTGCACCTTCATTTTTCATCACATATTTACCTCTATGCTTGCAATGGTTTTGGCTTGCATAGCTCAGGAGTTTTAATATCCTCTTGCCCTACATTGCCCTGCAACCTCCCGTATCTCAGCACTCTACATCTATGCTTGCAGGAGCTTCATTGGTTTTGCCTTGCATAGCTTTGGAAGTTCTAATAGTCTACTGCCCTACATCACCTTGCAACCTCTTGTGTTTCAGCACCCTATGTCTATGCTTGCAAGAGCTTGAGGAGGGAGTTTCGAGGAGTATTGTCTCATCCCAAGTTCAATAGCAACAAGGGGAACTTGCAACAACATCCTTTAAGGTGAGGTTTAGCCCAAAATTACCCCAAGATGGCTATGGTAGCTTAGGGCACAGGAGAAAAGAATTTTTTTTTTATTTTCTTGCTTAGAACCTTTCTTTTTGACAAGCATTTCTCCCACTGCTATGGTCATTCCTCACATGTTGCCACAAGGGTTGCAATTTTTTCTAAACTAAATTGGTGGCTGGATGAAAAAATCATTGAAGCAAACCAATTTTGAACCTCCAAGACTCGAAACATAACACCTTGTATTGTCTTCAAAAATTGAAAACCTTTTCTCATCTCCACAAACTCTAGAAAAAATGCCTTGTACTTCAAACCCAAAACCTTCAAAACAGCCCCATAGCCATGAAAAACCTAGAGAATTCCCAAAACATCTATTGCCTCCTTTAACGGATGCATTCATGATTGAACATATCCTCCTAAAATTGCCCTTGGACATGTCTATGATGTGGTGGCTTCGTCAAGTAAACCATGTGTGGCATAAATTTGTGGATGAGTCCCTTGAATGACATGCTTTAAACATTGTGAAACATCACAATGTGTTTTACCACCACACTATTGCTACCCAAGGACTTCCAAGGCGCTTTTTGAAACAACATTTGCAATTTGAAATTCACTATTTGAATCTTTGCTTCCTAGATGATACAAAGATTTGAGACTTCGGCTTTTTAAGGCATCTTTGAAACTTCTTGTGTTTTTGGACCTTTTCACATAGGTAGTTAGCTTTCATGTGTATAGGCATTCAAACCCACCTTGAAACCATGTATTTGGTTCTACAATTCAATGAACTTGGAAATTTTGGGTGACTTGATGTCCATAGGTATTTACATATTCTTGCAACCTTAACATTTGGTCTATAGCTAGAATGATTTCAACTTTTTTGATACCTTGGATGTGTGTGGTGACTTTGAGTATGGCCCTAAAATCTTGCCCTAAATTCTGTAGATGTAGATGGGTGGTAATTCAACTTCAATTTGGAAGATAGGTGTCTTTAGATGACATAGAAACTTGTTTATATGGTATGTAATTCAATTTTATACCCTAATTTGTTGGACTTGAAAACTTTGGTACATAAAAAACACATGAACCCATCTTCTTGGCTCTTAAGCTTTCTAGCTTACACCATTTACTAGATTGCATGTGTATGGGTACTTTTGTACCCCTGAAACCTATCTTGTTCACTCCAACCAAAAGGATTTCAAGTCTTCTTATACCTTGAATGTGTGTGGTGACTTTAAACATAGCCTTGAATCCTTACCATAAGATAAAATAGACACTTGTTTGGATGGTTTACAATTTAATGACATACCTTAATTTGTTGGCCTTACTGAACATGAAATTTAAGGACACATGAAACTCATCTTCTTAACTTTAAATCTTTCTAGCTTACACCATCTATTGGAGTGCATGTGTATGGGTACTTATGTACCCCTAAAACCTGTCTTGTTCACTCCAACCAAAAGGTATTCAAGTCTTCTTATATCTTGGATGTGTGTGGTCACTCTGAATATGACCCTAAATATATCCTAACCTAAAGCTCTGCAAATGTATAAAGGTGTTAATTCAAGTTCAATTTGGAATCTAGCTTGGGTCTATAGATGAAATAGACATTTGTTTGGATGGTATGCAATTTTAACCATATACCTTAATTTGTTAACCTTGCTGAACATGGTACTTAAAGACACTTGAAACCTATTTTCTTGGCTCTAAATTTTTCCAATTGACATCTTCTATTAGAGTGCATGTGTATGGGTAGTTATGTACCCTAGGTTTAGGTCTTGTTCATTCCAACCAAGACTTTAAGTCTTCTTATACCTTGGATGTGTGTGGTGATTCTAAGTATGGCGCTGAAACCCTACCGTAAACTCTATAGTTCTAAAAGGGTGGTAATTCAAGTTTAGTTTGGAAGTTAAAGGTTTGTTGATGAAATAGAAATGTATTAGTATGTCTACAATTCAATCATATGCACTCGGGTGGCTTTTATGGAAATTAGGCCCATGTTTAGCTCCACTTCAAAAGGCCCTTATTATCTTAAAGCTTATCCCCTAGGGCTTCACCATTGTCGTGCGCTCCAAGGTGCCTACAACTATTGTTGTCAACATATTCATAACACATAACATAAAAATAGCTTAACTGGTACACCACATCCAAACTCAAAGTTTTATTCACCTACAAAACACAAGAATCCAAGTACCAACAAAAACTTCAACAAACTCCCTATATAACCAAAACACACCAACACAACAAAGCTATAATATGTTTCAAAATTTAGAAAACTGGATTCTGATCACAAATTATCCCACTTACCTTAAACAACAAAAAATTGGAATCTTGTTCACACATGAACTAGTTCCATGCTTACTTATCCCAAATTACCTATAGTAACTAGGATTTTAAAATGTAATTATGATAAAACTCCTAACAGTTATCATGCATTCCAAGGTCAATGCCTATAACTATTGTTGTCACCACATTCACAACACAACATTAAAATACCCTAACTAGTACACCACATCCAAACTACCCCAATATTTGGGGTTGAAGTCCCCTGAAACCAAATGACACTAAAGAATTACCACCAACAATCCACCAAGGTGAATCTTTCATTTCCAAGGTAAAAGGATCATTAGGCTAGGTGCAAGTGTGAGCCCCATCATTAGTTGCCTATATGGAATCCTTCAAATTTTCAGTTAAAGGTGAGACATCCTTGGGGAAAATCTAAGATTAGTCCTACTATGTAATTGTGGGAACCACTCTATTAAGTGCATCAAAACCAAAACCATTTGCTAACTAGTACCTAGTCCAAGGGCAATGTCAAACATGCCATGTGTTGTTTTGTTAAACACCGGTCACAAACTAACATAGTGGCAACTCTTGTGGACTACCCACACAACATACACCATAAACCAACATGTATAACAACAAAGGATGGATTGATTTAACTATCCACATTGGGAAGATGACATGGCACACAACTACACACATGGTCCTTCCATGTCTGACCATTTCGTCTTTCCAACAACAACACTCCAGAAGGTAAGACCTTTCGAACACACAAAATCACATAACCTTTAGTCACATCCAATGTGGTGGGTGTTGTTTGCCATAGGTAGATATAATCCCTTGGTTTGAACCTATGAACCCAAGGTCGATATCCTCTTCCACAAATTGCAACATATCAAAGATTATTCCGATGTTGAACAATTGTGATATTCTCCATAGCCATAGGCGTCACATGCCTGAACAAAACAACCCACTATCACATGCCTGAACCCACGTTACATATAATCATAACATCAAGTTGAATGGAGGTTGGTAGCTCAAGATCCCAACCGAATAGCAAAAAATATGGTGAAAAAGATGTTATTGGGGCTTGCCAACTAAACCTATATCCCATGGCCAACCATGGTAACTATAAGTCCCAATCTTGAGTGCGACCTTTTTGAAAGCCATATTTTTGTAATCCTTGTTTCATCATCCGCACCATTTGTTTGGCCAACTCGTCTACCTCCAATTGAGTTCATGAAGAAGTCCAATGATCTATCAATGCCTTCTCACACAAATCTTGGAAATCCCTTTGGAATTCCATACCTTGGTTGGTGAAAACCTTGATTGGAGCTCCAAACTTCTTGAACATTTTGTCCAAAAATGCATATGCAACTCCTTCATTGTTGTAATCTTGCAAGGGCACCATCTCCAACCATTTTGAAAATGTTTGATCATAACCAAAACATAGTGGTTATTTCGAGGTGTGAAACTCAATGGGCTAGCAAAATCCAAGCTCTATCTAATAACCCAACCCCATAATTGGTAAGGGTTGTAGCTTGGGTGTTGGTGTGTTGAATGATGCCCATATTCAATCACACACCACACATTGAAAAACAAACTATTGAACCTATAGTTGCATCCCATGCCACTAATATTGTGCCTAGAGCAAACATAGGTTCGTTGGACACCAAAATGGCCCCAAATCCTCATGAACATGTCATACAAGGCCTTCACGTTGCTCTAGGCATGGTAATACCTATACTCACCCATCTATCCATACCCATTATATACAATTACCTTCCCATCAGAACCATTACACCATGTGGACAACTTGATCTCATTCCTTGGGTGTCAGTCCCACCAAAACTTCACATGCCTATATATATGCCATAACATGTAAATCTAGATGGATGTCATTGCGTTCTAGTTCATCATCATCACTTTGGGAATTCCCACCACCCATGTTGCCTTGAGGTACATCCCTAAAACACCCTAACAAAATACACAGGTATGCACAAACATGCCATCCTAACACAACTTCTAAATCCACCTCTCCATGCCACCTAGCACCTATGGTATCCTCCTCATTAGAACTTGGGTTCCAATTCAACCCATCAACATCCCAATTAACCTTATTAACCCTATGAACAATATCAAAATTGTCATGACCTAGCCTTAAGCTCATGACCAAGGTAAGGGCTTACAAAGGTGCATGCCGAAAATGAAGCTCAAAAGTCACATTTCACGCTCTTGGGAGTGTAGAAGGGTGTGAGGGAATGAATCCACACAATCCCAAGTGGGTTCCCACTTTGGGAATTAGAGTCCCAATGGATTCCTGAATTTTCAAAAAGTGATTGCAGGAATCAAAAATCATTGGATTAAAGATTTTCTTATACCATTTGTCATGAAAAACTCTTAAAACATAAATGTTTAAAACGGGCTTGCACGTCCCATTTGAGTACTTAAAACATAAGTTATGGCCAAAAGAAGGGTTGGGAATTAAACTACCAATTTGATTTTCGACCACTATAAGTTGGGAATTACCCTGATTTACTTGCGTGCAAGTGGTGTGCCACATATTGTTGGAATGCTCTTGACAAGGGCTATAAAAAAATTTCAAACCTCACCTCAATCAAAGGTTTACAAAAAACGTTATGTGCTTCCAAATTTGCGAAAGTCCTAATTTTGGGAATTTCGGGATTCCCAAGTTAGGAGGTCCAAGACAAAATGACATTTGGGTGTAGGCCCCGTAGGTAGGCATAAATAACACTATAAGAGGGAAGGTGGTGACTTCTCCCAAGTCCGGGCCGTGGTGAGTCATATGAGTCCATGTATGTTCATGGTTCGTATGTGCACCAAAAGTGTTCCAACTACGCATTTACCAACTTGTTGTTTGGTTTATGAAGGTCCTTGTGAATAATTGACCCACTTGTCACTTGTCCTAGTCCCCATCCTAAAGCTCCAACGCGCCCTTCTACCCTCGAAATGCTACAAGTTAAAAAGCGTGCACCAACTCCTTCTTCCAATGTTTTCACCTTTGGATTCGCATTTGAATCTATCAAGGAGTTTGGGAGTGCGTCAAAAATCGTACTCATATATGATAAACACCTAGTTGGCTAACTTGTGTGTGAATCGATCTGATTCCATCAAAAAATTTAGGGGTTAATGATCAATAACCGAAGTAATTGGGTTACCATACTGATAACACTGGAAAGAAAAAATTGCCTAAATTATAGGTAGGCACTCCCCTTTATACGAACTATACTTTATTTCTTTTTACTGTTGGACCAACTAACACGCACCACCATAACCTCCCGACCATCGTCATCTAACTGGGTAAACACAATTCCTAGCCCTAAGGTACTCCAATCAATATGCAATTAAAAAGGCCATCCTGAATGGGTCACCTCGAGATGGGGGCTGAAGAAAGTTGGGCCTTCATATTCTTAAAATGCATGTTCCTACTCCTCACATTAAACATACTCCTAGTCGATCTACGTCTACCTAATCAAAGGTTTAGTAATGATGTTAAAACCATTGATAAACCTTTGACAATAATTACATAAGCCTAAAAAGGTTTGTAACCAACTAACATTTATCAACTGAAGCACATGTGAAATGGCCCCAACCTTGGCCTTTTGTACTTCCAATCCACCTGGATAAAACATATGACCCATGTATTCCACATGTGTTTAAAAAACCAACATTTGCCTGGATGAAGCTTAAGGTTATGATCCTTGAATCTTTCGAATACCTCTGGTAGATATTGCATGCGATCTTTTAATGTCAGGCTGAAAACGGTAATGTCATCAATGTAGCACTTGGCAAAACCAAATCTTGCCAACACACAATCCATCACCTTTTGAAATTTTGCAAGGGCATTCTTTGTACCAAATGACAAAAATTGCCATTGGTACAAACAATCCTTCCCATGAGGATTGACTTCCCAAAATGTCATCTTGGCCTTGGCACTATGAGCCTTACCAACACAACCATGTGTAGTAGTTTTAGTTTTTAAGAATTGCATCAAGGATATTGGGGTGTGATAAAACTATTAGGGGTTTTTAGAGATTTCATGTTAGAATGAGGAATGATGGGTGCACATGGTTGCATGGGGGGTTGTTTTTGTTTCAAAATTTGATTATTTTCTTCAACAAAAGTTAGTAATCATAATTTTTGAACTTCAATCGTGTGATTGGGGGTGGAAATCTTTAAAGGGTCGAGGTTAGAATCAAACAACAAAATTTGTAATGTTCAACACAACCTTGGTCTCATTATGGTATTTAATGGATAGTCGTGCAAGCAAAGATGATTTGAAATTTTTGAAGCAATTAAGGGGTGTTAATGAAAGGTCCAATGGTGATAAAATAATCTTCAAGCATTATCAACATGTAAGATTAATTCTGACGCACTCCCAAGTCCCGAGGTGAACCCACTTGAGGGTTCACCAAAAAGGTAGTTGCGGAAAGTAGGGACTCGGAAGGCGCTCCCGGCTTCTAACTCTAGAAAGGGGTAGAGGGTCGAGTTGGGAGCCCAGGGATTAGACTAGGAAGAGGACTTAGTAGATCAAGCACGAATCTGCATCAAAACAAACCACCCACGTGGTTAGTTCA
>Ga0209208_10001758_pt1 | contig 30939 bp, 32 predicted proteins | sample S1TSphfallax_3_FD_187694 | JGI IMG/M metagenome (GOLD analysis project Ga0209208, IMG submission 187694) | Host-associated microbial communities from peat moss isolated from Minnesota, USA - S1T2_Fd - Sphagnum fallax MG (SPAdes) (version 2) | ecosystem: Host-associated > Plants > Peat moss >...
AAGGTCTTGAAACGTAGATATCGAAAATGCCCTCGCATTGGCAATTCGGACATCTGCAGCCCAAGTTATGGGCAAAAGAAGGGCCGGGAGTCAAACTGGCAGTTTGACTCCCGACCACTAAAATTCTAGAATCGATGCCTTCCCGACATCCGATCTAAGAGTGCAACATGGCGTTGAAAAGATCTCGACGAGGGCTACAACTTCGGTTCAGACCTCGTCGCGATCCAAGTTTGCAGTCGAGAGTTATGGCGGTTCAAAGTTCCGGGAGTCCCGTCAGGACAATTTTGGGACTCCATTTCGGGAGTCCCGGGAATTTGTGCCACTTGGATGTAGGTGCGGCAGAGCGTCGCAGAGTATACTATATGGGGGATGGTGGTGGCATCCCCCGAATCCGGGCCATGGTGAGTCTTGTGGTCCGAAGTGCCCATGGCTTGTCCCAACACCAAAGGGTGTCCCGGAAAGAGAACTAACCACTTGGGTGGTTTGTTTTGATGCAGATTCAGGCTTGATCAACTAATACCTCTTCCTAGTCTAATCCCTAAGCTCCCAACTCGACCCTCTACCCCTTTCTAGAGTTGGAAGTCGGGAGTGTGCCTCCAAGTCTCAACTTTCCGCAACTTGACTTTGTGAAACCCTCAAGTGGGTTTCACCCCGTGACTTGGGAGCGCGTCAGATGACTTGCTTCTTATTCAAGCAATTATTATGTTTATTTAATAATTTTATTCCCAAGTGAGTTTCTCTAACCAACCAACATTTACTAATTATAGATGATCATGGTAATCATATTACTTTAGAAGTAATAGATTAGGCACAAGAAGAGTTTAGTTTAAACATGATGACCTTTCCCTCTCACACATCACATGTTTTACAACCCCTAGACATAACATCTTGTTTTAAGCTTTTTACAACAATATTCAAAAAGGCAAGGGATGAAACTATTACTATAAACAATGACATGTAGCCAAACCATATCACTTTAGTTGGATAGGTAGACCAAGCTTTAGCGCAATCACTCACCAAAAGAACATCAAGTTTGAATTTAAGGTTATATAACCTTAAAACCCCAATATAATGGACAACAAGATTTGACCCTTGAAGATTTACATAACAACAAAAGTCAACCAAAAAAATAAAGAAGATTACACATCATATGAATATACTAACCATAATTAACAATAGTGGGAAATAATTTGCTAATACATAGCTTTTCCATATTGCTAAAATAATTCATCAAACCACATTAATAACTTATAGGTTAAAAATTGAACAACATTACTACGTAGATATGTTTCATAGCCTTGTAATAATAAAAGATGGGCCAAAAAAAATCAATGTAATAACCTAAATCAACTTAGTTATGAATTATTACATGAAATTGAGACCTCTCCAAATCTAAGCCAAAAGTCCATGAGCTTGCACAACCTACAATCATTGCCCCATTTGCATCCAAGAAACACTAAAGGCAAATAATTATTAATCAATTGCTCATAGTCACATTTTGTGACCTTTCATAAATACCTAGATATCTTATGGGGGAAAATTATGGACAAGATAATTCGAAAAGGAATAAAAAAGGGATTTAGGAGATAATGAGAGTGGTAGGTGACCACTTTCAAAAACAAAATCAACTAGACTTATGAATACATCCTTTAAGATAAAAGGGTGAGGATTTTGAAATTTTAAAAAAATCAATAAGAGGCTAAGCAATATTACATAGACAAGATTGCAACCATAATGGCATGTTGCAACAAGGGTGCCACCTTCTAATGATTGAATACTTGAGCATCAAAAAAAGGTCACCACTAGGACCAACAAAAAAATGACAGAAAACAAAACTACTAGATTAATAGAAAAACAAAATGACTTGAGATCAATAACAATTCTCCTAGGGTTTAAAATTAAACAAAAAAATCAAACCAACATTTTTACAAGTTCCAACTTCAACAAGTAAACAAGCATTTTAATCTTACAATACACCACATGCCCACAACCTCCTTCCCCTTATATTTGTTGTTTTCTTTTTGAAATTCAAATAAAACAAATTTCTAGTTTGACAAATTTTCCCTTTCCCTATTTTTATTATATCCCTTTTTCTATTTAGAAATCACTCATATTTGAAAACTTCCCCTTCCTCTACCTCTTTTTTTCCCCCTTTTTTTTCTATATTTTCACCTCATGTGTTTGTTTTTACATTTGTCCCTTTTATCCTTCCTCCATAGCCACCAAGTTGCATCCACCTTTGCTCTCCATATAATAACAAGTAACTTTCCAAGCTCCCATTCACTCACATTCTCACAATTTTCCCGACATTTTGTTTGTTGTTTATCTCAACTTGTAAAAGCACAAAAAGAGAAACTCCACAATTAAAACTAATTATCAAAATGAGGTTTAGAAAGTAAGGAAAAGTGTTTTGACCCTAACTAATATGTCCTATTCTAATTGCACCACATGTTAACAATCTAACTATACTTGCCCATACTATATAATTGCATATCAACAAAAATTGTTATCTACATTCAAACCCCTACAAACCCAAATTCGCCAAACAATTATTGTCCAAAATTACCAAAAAAAACCCTTTGAAATGAAGGTCCAAAATAGTAAGGGTAACCCTTCTTACAAAACTTTGGCTACCTTGTAACCTTTGTCCTCCTAGATATACCTATCCTATGTCTTACCCATCATGTGATACTTTCATACAATAACTTGCAAATGGGATTTGTAGAAAAGGAGCTTTTCTTGAACATCATGAGAAGAAGAGTAAGGAGACATGCAACCAAAATGCTTGGAATGCCAAAGAATGTTGAATGTTACCAACATGACAACACCATTGAACAAAATGGGGGTTGTACAAGAACAAAACATCATGGCCACAAACCTACAACAACAGTTAGTTGTGTTCTTCCTCTAAGGTTTTTGGAACCCTCCAACACTCATGACCATCAATTTTTAAGCCCAAGACCAATTTAGATTTAAACCACAAATGTATAAATGTGAAGTTTAAAACATAAGATGTTGTTTGTGTTTTGTTTCATCCATTTTGGTGATGGGGAAGATAAGGTCCATTTGTCATCATTCAACTAATTGGTTATGGGTAACAAAGTATATATTCTTGGGCTATCATGTGTTTGATGGATTTTTTTTTTCAAATTTATGACCCCGATTTGGGGCCCCATATCTTCATAATTTCTTAACCTTTTTGAATGGTTTAAAAACTTATAGTTGTGCCCTAAATAATTTTTTACATTTTGTTTTTGAACCTACAGACAAAAAACTTTATTGAGTGAAAAAGGAGTTGACTAATACATTAAAGGCCACTTTGGATTAGGGTACAAGATCAAAAAGTGGCAAATCGAGGCTAAACCTACATGGCACCATTTTGGAGAAAAAAAATTTGATTTGAGCCAAAAAAAAGGGGGGGCGGGGGGGGCTAAAAAGGAAAGCTATGAATTTGAAGAACCAAGATGCAACTTAAGGTGTGAAGAAGGGTCCAAAATGGTTCATAGGAATTTGGCCTAAAGTGGGCCTAAGTGTTTGTGGAGTGTTAGGCGGCCAAGAATTTTGGCTCAATAAGTGGCAACGTCATTCAAAAAATTTGATATGAAATGAGGTCCAAAATTGAGGTGAATGAAAGTTAAGGTTTGTTTATTGCATTTGGCAATGGAAAGGGAAGAAACATGTTTCTATGTTTTGTAGAGAAATAAAGGTTGCATTCATTTTGATTTGGTTTGCATTTGGTGATGGAAAGGGTTTGAGGACAAAAAGGAAAGAAATACATGGGTATGTTTTGTGGAGAAAGACTACTTTTATTTTTTATATTATAAGGGTTACAATTATTTGAAGAAGATTTTGTGTGTATAGTTTGCATAGAAAAGGTGTGTTTGATTTTTGTTGTTGAAAGGTTTGGGGTCTTTTGAAGTGTAAGAATTTGTGGGTTTGAAGTGGCAAGTGTGTTAAATGGGTTTGAAGCAACAAGTGGGTTAAGTGGGTTTGAAACGGCAAGCGTGTAAATTGTTTTTGGTTGCAATTGTTAGAGGGGAGTATAGTTGGATAGGAGATGGTTAAGGTTATTACATCAAGATGATTTTTTAAATAGAGTTTTTTAATTTTCTTGTATGAATTTTTAGAATTTTTTATGAATTTCATTTGGAGTTTGAAAAAAGACATTAATCAAAAAATTTAAGTGTTTGAAGCTACAATATATCAATTTATGAAGAGCTTGGAGAAGTTTGCATTTTAGTTGTAGAATACTTGGGAATTATTGGGATAACATTTTAATATTATATATAGAAAATGTGTAGATGTACAATATGATGTAAATGGTATAAATGTTTCCATCATTGACTTCGTGAATTTGGTATTTTGTTTTAGCATGATCTTTATTGTACACGATTTTAACAAATTTCAATACTATTTCATTTTAGGTGGTAGGTTCATACCATCTTCATTTTTTATTTTCCTTGCAAAATTTGGTTTGCATTTTTCTAACTTGTAGGCTTTTGATTAAGAATCAAGTTTATTTTTAATTGCAAGCCCAAGATTTACAAGTTTAATATCAATGGAAACTTGTGATGATATGTATTTTTTAGATTTAATATTTGATCCACGATGAAATTTGCATGATGTATTAAATGAAAGAAAGGTTGTTGATTTTTTTTCCAAAGTGGTGGCAAAAAATTTCTTGAAATATTCTGAAGGGAAAAAGGGACAGGAAAAGGATATAATGGACAACATCAAATTTCAATTTGATCAAGCTATTTCAATGATTGTTTAGAAAATGTGTTTTTTTTGTGGAATGGAAAATGTGGTGTTATGAAATTTTTGTTTATTTTTGGATTTTGATACATTCCCACCATATTCCTTGTGTGGTGCCTATCCGGTGCTAATGATTTTGATTAATATTTCCAATTTGTTCCTCAAATTTTTATGTTTCTTTAGTTGTTCGTAGTAGCAGCACATGACATTTTATATGTTTTGCCTAAAATTTCCTCTCTATGAAGGACTATGAACATCAATTGTATTTTTTGGACGAATCTATGAAATCTTTAAATAAAAATATTGAATACATGAATGGTAAAAAGGGTATACATTGAAAAAAAAGGTGAAAATTGTGACTTGATGATGAGGAATATTTTGTTGAACTTTGTGAGGTTAAAAAAATGAGTATTTTAAAAACCTCAAAGTTAGTTCAAATCACACTAATGAAAACAATAGATAGTGAAGATGAATTAGCACTTACACTAAACATCACATCAAAAACCTATTGGAGTGCATTTCCTACAAGAATGTTTACATGACCAAATTTCTCCAAGAGGACTATATTGTAATGTGTTTTACATATTGTTTGTACCATATTCAACCATGTTGTTGAAATAAATATTTTTTAAATAAAAGGAGTGTAATAGCCTAATGGTTTTTTTATATAAAATAGTGTGATTATCGAAGATAGGATTTGGCAAAAGTTGTGGTGAAATGTTTGTGTAACAATCTTGGAGTTATTTGTAAAAGAAGGAGATGTAGTAATCTAATAAGATGTCTACTAGAAATACTAAACAATTTTTTATTTCACTTGTTTATGTAAATAATAATGGAACCATAGTCAACTCCATAAATGAATTCATGAATGAAAATCAGGTATTATAGTTTTTAAAGATTTTTTGTAACGACTTTTAAAGAATATATTTGAAAATATCATTTGTTGAGATGGAATCATTGTGTTTAATTAATTATTCAACAACTATGTGTTGAATTAATCAAAAAATTAGACACTAAAATTGGCTTTATAAAATAACAAATGAAAATTTTGTTGTATAGTTATAATTAATTTCTAATTTGACCCATTTTTGAGGCACTTATCATGAATAAAATGGTCAAGTTCACAATGAATACAAGTTTATGAATTTATAATGGTTGTAAAGTATGTCAACTTATGTTTGTAATAATATTCAAAAATTCTAATCTTTATATGACTGAATATAAAAAGTCTTGAAATAGACATTAGAGTTTTAAAAAGGTTTTCTTTTCCCCCTATTTGTTTTTTTGCTAATCATATGTATATGTGAATTGTGATGTGTGTAAGAAAAGGATTTATTGTAAATAAAGTTATGCAAAACTTTGAACAACATTTTAGATATTAAAGTTAGTGTGTTTGAAATTCCAAATATTTATTTTAAAATTTATAGTATTTTCATAAAGAAGTATTCATATATGTTTTTTTTAGTATAATTTTTAAAATTAATTCTCAAATTTTATTGTAATGTAATATTCTTTAGGGAAAAGATCATTAATTATTTTCTAAATTTTGGTTTTGTTAATTACATATATGCGTATATATATGAGATAATTCATTAGAAAAAAACTAAATTTATGGGAATTTGAATTTACATATATTTATTGATTGTTTTAAAACATTGGTGACTTCATTTATGGTTTTGATTATATGTATTTGTGGATGTGTTTGGTATAGGTTTTTCTAATGAATTTGAATGAAATTTTATTGTGAAAATAATCATAATTATGAAAATGCGATTTAAGAAAACCGTATATGATTATGTGCAACAATGGTAGATGGAACATTAACAACCTCATGACTATAATTGGAATGCTCAAAATGAATTATATGATAATTGGATTAATGAGTCTAGATATGTGTTTCAAAAGATGAAATGTTGTGCAATATGTGGAATCGTTAAATTGAAAAATCAACATAAACATTTTTAAAAATAAAAAAATGCATGTAATAAAAATAAAAATGATCATGGACTTACTCCTTATGGGGTTGCAAATTTTTTATTGTCTAATTATACTACCACATATGATGGGGGGGGGGAAAAAAATGTTTAAAATGTTATGTGAACGTGAAGCTCCAACACATGCAAAATATGTTGTTTTTCAATCACCCATTTATATGAATGCATTATTATCAAAACATCCACTTTATATTCAATCAATATTTTTTTGAAATATTGGATTGCATATACAAAATCAAAATTGGGGTTTTAGCATAGGTGAAATTATGAATATAAGTTTATTGAATAGTCATTTATTAAGTTGGGATGGGATTTTAGATAAACAAATATGTAAAGAAAAAATTTCAGAAATTATTGAACCTATTTATTTACAAAATATGAAAACTAATCCATGGTTTAAACAATACAAAACTATTTTTGAACAATCAAATGATTATCTAATATGTGTGTTTTATCTTCAAATGTTGTAGATGACATTCTCAATAAAGATCATGTTTCAAATCACAGTTTTGAAAGTATGCATGTTATTGATGAAGTGCAAAATTTATCACTTCTATTTGACATGTATGTTAATTCATAATCTTCTATGAATATAGATTTTTTTAGTATGGGAATTTCTTAAAAAATATTACAAAAAAATAATACAATGTTTCATGAACAACTTATAACTTGATATAATGGGTTATAAGATAATACCACAAGTATAATTTTGGATCTTAGTTTATTTCCATTTCTCTTTCCACATGGACATGGTGCATATGATGGTAAAATCTCAATACATGAATATTTGAAATTCTGTATGAATACATTGTTTTCACCATTTACAATGTATAAACCATATTTGTTAGTCATATATGATTTGTGATGATCAATTCAATTAATTAAAGAAACATCGAACATTTGTTTAGGAATAGACTTTTAAAACATGAAACAAAAATTCCCGCATATGACTTATGTACAAAATTTTCAACATATAATAAAATATAAACTTCCATAATCAATTCAAAGTTTTCCTAGATGACATAAATCACAATTTACAAGATCTATTAATTTGGAATGCTTCATTTTTAAAAACTTTAATTGCATATGAGATGACAACACTAAAATGGCAAGAAATTAATGATATGGAGTATATTGTTTAATAAATAATCCAAATATGTCATGGAAAGATTGTCCTATAGAATGTGCAACGTTATTTCATTTCTTTGTTAATATGTTTATGTATAATGGTATTTTGGGTAAAGTAAGAAAATATTATTTGTTATTCATGACAACATCATGGATTTGTTCATGCTCATATTATATTATGGGTTGAAAAAGAGAATTTAAATATAATAACAAATGAAATAGTTGTTGTTACTCCCACTATATTTGATGGAACAATTACAAAGTTTATTGTTTCAAAGGATAATTTACAAAATAAATTATTTAAAATGGTGTTGTGAAAACAACTTCATGAATGTCAAAATTGATGCATTTGAAAAGGTTGGAATGGAAATTATGGGTTTGGATTTCCATTTGCTTCACATGTTGAACCCAATTATTTTTTCAACAAGGAAACAAATAGATGGGAATATTATAGACCACAATATGAAGATCAAAATGTTGTTCCATATCATTCAACTTTGTTATTATTATGGGGTGCTCATTTGAATATTTTATGTATCACATCTTTTTATTGGTCATTTCATTTATTAAAATATGCCATAAAATGTGAACCACATGGAACATTAAATTTAAACACTAAAAATGTTGAATGTTTAAATTTACAAAATGCATAAAAATACAATTAGAATTAATTTTTTCATTCATCATATCAAAACCTATCTCACCTACAGAAGCAACACTTATATGTTTAGATATACCAATTATAGATAAAAATCGAATCATCAAATATATTTATTCAAAACCATTGTTATTTCATACAAAATAAATTATTAAATCAAGAATTTTAGGTTTTCATCCAATTGATGTTTATATTTTTAGACCAACCCAATTTGAAAAATTAACATTTGTAGAGTATTTAAAAAAATATACCTATGATCATAAAATCTACCCCACATATCAACAATTTGGAAAAGATAATCTTGGTTTTATTATTTATGAAAATAAAAAATTAATAAGATTTACAATTGTTCACCTTGTACACAATTGTGAAGCATTTTTATTAAAAAATTACAAAAAATACCATTTCATAATGAAAAACAATTGTTGTCTAAAAATAACTTTGAATTTTTATATGTACGAGAATGTCAATTAAAAGGAGTTTTACAACATAATGGAGATTTACAAACATATTTGTTACAATATGCAAATCGAATGTTTTTTGAAAATGAAAAACAAACTCAACTTTTTGAATTATTTTGAGAGAAATATCCATATTTACATTCAACATTAAAAGTTGAAAATAGAAAGTTTACATATGAAACAAATTTCAATGAAGATGTGGTAAAATGTATAGAACATGTTGAACATGATTTCAAACATGAAATACAAGATTATACATTTAATAATGAACAATTAAACGTATTTGAACTTTTAATTAAGCAATCAACAAGTTTACACATATTAGAAGGAACACTTGGAAGTGGTAAAGCTTTTTTAATTAAATATTTGACACAATATTTTCAAATGAAAAATAAAAATGTACTTTTGACCACAACAATTGGAGTTGTCACTTTAAGATTATTTCAAAATGCTTAAACAATACACAAAATATTTCAACCTCATGAAATTTTTAATGTAACAATGAAAGCTAATGCTACATGCATTGAAAATGTACAAAATTGGTTAAATGATCATAAATTTGACGATATTAAATATATTGCCATTGGAGCAAAATAATGATTACAAAAAATATTAATATTTCCAAAGGTGGAGCAATTGTTATAGTAACATCTCTTACTTTTGATGATAACAAAATGGTTACAAATATTACAATAAAAGTTATATGCATAAATGTATATGTAACTTTGAATAGACGAACATTACAACATAAATACACATATGAAACATATTATTATAAAACATCATTTCCAATTGTGTTAGCATATGTTATTATTCGTCACAAAACACATGTTGCAAAAATTACCTCTAAAGTCCTTGTTCACATTAAAAGATCATTTGCTCCCAATCTTACATATGTTACGTTAGATCAAGAGTTACAAATCGTGCCAGTTCAATGATTTGAGATAGTTTAAAACCATCATATTTTATAGGCATTGATCAATAATAATGAAATTTCATTCCATTTCGATAACACATTAAAATTGCAATTCACATGTTATTAACAATGAATGGAAAATATATATTGAAAGTGTTTAGTCAAAGCCAAATAAACAAATTCAGGTGTAGATCTAGGGAAAAAATCATATCTTCCATAATTTTATGTTTAACTTCATGTGTTTTTAATGAATTTTTTTCCCAATTATAAAGTGTTTAATATTTGAATTGGAATTGATTTAATTGTAGGTGTTCATGTCCATATGGGCAAATGCTTTTAAATCACGACAAAATTTTATAGGTATTGTGTTTTTTCTTTTTACAACTTGATTTTATTTTTTTCAAGAAACAAGGAATCATACTTATAATTAATTAATGAATATAATGAAAGATAAATTTTCCATCAAATAACAACAAAACTATTGTTGAAAATTAGTGCTAAAAAGTTCATAAATGAGATAACACAATTTAATCTTTTTTGTTAACTATAAAAAATGGAAAAAAGGCATATGTTATTTTTGTTCAAATTTTTATGCTTAATTCACATGAACTTTGCCTAAGTATTGATATTACATTAAAAGGGTAATTACATTAATAACTGGAGGTTCAAGGTAAGGTCCTTGAGACCCAAACCTAAGGTAACCCCCATTTTGTTAGAACCGGGACGAGAACTAGATGACATAACTATTCTTTTTGTTATGTCCGAAATCGGAACCTAAACCTTGGATACACATTATTCTTAAAGAAAGGGTTAGGGTATTTGGGTAAAAAAATTGATTTAAAAAAAAGAAGTTAATAAGTAAATTGAACTTATAGTTAAATATTAGATTTATCCGATTTTTGAACTCTGAAATCTTCATTTCTAAGAAATTATGTAATTAACTCATGAATATTTTACATTACAACACAATTTGCAATACATGTTACATATATATGTACATGCAAAATACAATAAAAATATTCCTTAAAAGAGTTCACTATAGAATCTCTACATAAAAGGTAAATGATCTAAAATTCAACTATAAGTTTTAGGAACTATGAATTGAAAGGCTCAATTTGATATTCATTTAAAAATCAATGTTTAGCATATTTTATAAATTTAAAGAACATATATTTAAACAAACTACACCACGCATATGTTTGAATATGGACTAGAAGTATTAAAATATGATAATTGTATGTTTTTAAATGTCATGATTATATATTTATAATTACATGTATAAATGTCTTGGTACACCATGTGCAAATCTTATGAAAATAATGACCATTTTGTAAGTTGATTATCCTACAGTTGTTTAAAACTACTTAAAAGGTTTTGAAAACTATAGGTTAAATGAACTTTTTAAGGGAATATAATTTTATATTTTAGCATGTTTTGATTTTTAAAAAAAAATTTATTATTGTTATATGTTTATATGATAATTTACTAACTAATTGCTAGTTATAAATATAATCCGTGATCATTGTATGTATTTATCTTGTCATTCAAAAAATATAATATTATTATTCCAATAAGAAACAAAGTTAATAAATATATGTTTCAAATAATTCAACAAAGATGTTTTGAATGTGATTATTGATTTTTTAATAGTTTTTCTCTTTCTTTTGGCAAATGAATATATGTGACATTATATTGAATAGTTATGACATTTAAAACAACACACAAAAAGTTTCAAAAATTGAAATTGGTGCAATGAATTTTACCTGGTGTGATCCACAACACAATGGTTTTCATGTGGGTTTTGAAAAAATAAAATAGAATGAAATTTAAAAAAAAACACAATAATAATTCATGAGTTGCACACAAATGCTTCTAACAAAAAAAGATAGTGAAAAAACAATGTGGCAAAGATAGGCTAGAAAACAATATGCATATATTTTACAACATTTTTAAAAAATCAAGTTTTCAATATTAATCATTCATTCCCCAAAGAATTACTTGGAGTAGCTATTTCATAGCTTTGACCTTGAAAACATAATAGATAAAAAGGACATTAGTGTTTATTCGCTTCAAGAAATAACCATGAAAGACAAAACACATAATAATAAGAACATGGAGTAAGTGGTGATGACTCACTAGCACAACCATTTCAAAGAACTAGGAGGATGTTGTTTATACTTGAATTTTTTTTGTTTCTCATGAATTATGATCACTAGAATCCCAAGTTCTTGAATCATATGTCACAAAAACCAAACCTCAACACAAAATGGAGCAAATGATCTGAACCCTTTTACATCTTGGTTTGATGAGACCATACCTTTGGGAAGAAAGACAAAATTGCAATGGGAAAACAAAATAGCAAAGATCAAACACTTTGACTCCAGATATCAATATTGTCAATGCATGAAACATGATTGTTTTTACTACCTCAAGAACACGAAACAATGATACAAATATGTATATATATTATTTGACTCGAGAATGTGGCTTTCTTCTTTTTGTTACACAAACCAAGGATCATGAAGCTAAGAGAATGCATTCAAGGAAAAGAGAAGGAAAAGAAAAAAACAAACACAAACACACATTCACAAACCCAAGGGGGAGGGTGAAGATTATGCTAGTTTCCTGAAAAGGAAAGAAAACAAGGATTCTAAACATGACAACAACCCAAAAACAAATAATGGAATAACATGTTGTAGACAAAATGTGAGAATGGCACTTACAAAGCTTGCAACACATGTGGCCGTGCATGATTTTTCGAAGCTCAAACAAGCGGAGCAACAAAGAGTCAACAAGGCACCATGACAACAAACTGTAAGAGGAAGAGAAGAGGCAAGAACACCAAACGCATGTTGCTATTAAATGGAAGGGCACCACATTGTCGAATTTTAAATTTTTGAAGGCAAATTTGGAAAAAAATTGTTGTTGTTACTAGCAACTATGTAGACTGACCTTACACACTGACTTTGTGTTCGACTCTTTAGTCACCTTGTCATCACAGACAACACTGCAAACAACTCAAAGATGACCCACTCCACTTCCATCCACTACAAACATGTCCAATCCCTTCAAGTCCTCGTCATCTTCTTCTACACCATAGCCAAATTGTCGAATCCACCCACCGCCCACCGCCTATGACAAACAAATCCTTCGAATTTTTTTTGCTGCATTCCTAGCCGACCTTCTTCAAAGCTTAATTTGTTGTACTCTCTTGATTTATACAGAATCCTAGCTTCACTAGTTTGTGTATACACTTTGTCTGATCTGCTTTCTATACTTCCACATTCAATTACTCTCATTTGAAAGTCCAATTCATTCCATCTTTGTGTAAACTACTCTTGTTGCTTTTCACTAAGTTCAATAAAATTTCCTTTATTAATTTATAAACTAATGTTATTAAAATTCTAAAATTAAAAAATATTTTTCCTGCTGTGTAACAATCCACTTTAATGGTCCGAGTTTGAAAAAAAATCTCCTCTGTCAATCAATTATATCACCTATCACCATGGGCTGCCTCCACCCAATAGGTAGCTTTCTTGTTGAAAGTAAGTTCTCATTTCTGCAAATCAAGCTAGAGAGAGTTATCAACCCATTTGGGGGGGTGGGGGGAAAAAAAAGTTGGGCTTCTTCTCAATTGCAACCCATCATCTTTTGGCATGTGTGATGCAATTTTTAGGGTTAATTCCTTTGTGGGCGTTTCATGGGATGCAGGTGTAGGGCTATGCACACACAATTGTACTTTACAACATGTGATTTTATATTTATTGTCTGGTTTGGTTTTTGAAGGTTTTTGTCTTGATGAAGATTGTGGGTGTCTTGTTTTGATGAAGATTGTGGGTGTTTTTGCTCTTGGGAAATTGGAGCTCAATTGGTGCTTTCTTATGGTGGTGGCTCAGAAGGAGTTGCAATTCAGATAGCTGCTTGACTTTGTTAATCTTAAACCCTTGAGAGTCTTGAGGAATGTAACATTGATTTGGGGAGTGGAGGAGATTTTGGCATCACTGTAGCAATTCAAGTTATGTGATAATCTATAAGTTTGCATGCATGGGGTGTGTGTGTGCAGGCCAAACTCTGTGGTGTGTGGCGCAAACTAGATTATTGTCTCATAGATACATACTGTGTTGAACTGGGTTTTCATTACATTTTTGGAAGTTTGAATTAGAATGTCAGTTTTGTGCTGTCAGGTATTATGCATTTGATGGGAGTATTGTTGCTTCGACATATAATAATTGTTCATCAAATTTGTTTTTGTGGGTGATTGACAAGGAGGCAGCAACAAGTTTAGCAACTTCATTGAATTTGTCAAAACCCTAATTGCAGAACCCTAATCTCAACACTTATGTCTTGAATGCCTTTAGAAACTCAGGACAAATGGTTTGTTCATTTGCATCACATAAAGTGGCCCGTTGTTTTGATTGCAATGGGTATGCATGTAGGTTTGTGAAATCAAAGAAGAGTGAGACCAAGAACTGCAACTTTGAATGTATTTGTACTTGGGGATGAACTGAGTGGCATGCTAGGGTGAGTAGCATGGACAACATTGGAAACCATGCCAAAGTGCTTGTTTTATGGAATCTAGATTTCTGGGTGTGTTTTGTAGACTATAATGTTGTTTGTGATTGTGGAGTTCATCATCTACCAACTTAACAACCCATGTCCTTTGTTAATATGCTCACATGACATTTCCGGTGGGTTATGAAAGCTTGTCTTTATTGAGATCATAAATTTGCTTTGAACCCAAAGAAGCTGAGTTGTTCTCACACATGCAGTATATGAATAATGATGTTTGAGATCAGTGTGATGCTTTGAGTAAAACATCAATGCCATTGTGATTTGCTGGTGGGTGGTGGCAACTTTGTATGGTTTCAATTGCAGTAGAAACTCTTGATTTGTTGCAGTATGTTTCATGATTTTCTGTGATAGAAGAAAACTCGTGAATTTTTTGTATTGAGTAGGCACAACACAACAGAGATATCTGTGAAATTGGCCAGCAAATGCCATTGGAAAAAGGCAAACAAGTTAAGAGAGTGTATCACAAGCTTGTAACAACTTTTATGACCTAATATTGTATTCATGCAACATGGGTATTAGGTTTATGTGTGTATTTTGTGTTGTAAATATTTGGCAAACACATTTGCAAGTAGTATGTGACAATTAGCCAATACTAATATGGCATGTGCATTAAGGTTCATGACTACCTTAACATTGTTTTGATGTTTCATACAACCTTGAAATTGTTGAAACATGTTTGAGTGAAACAAAGCAACATCATACTAGGGGGGGCTGGAAACCTCATGTCTTTGGTGTATATGTGGCATGAACATGTATCCTTGAGCTAGGAATCCATATTCATTCAACACATCTTTAGCTTTGGGGTACAATCATCCTATAATGACTAGTGCTAAATTCTACTACACAATTGGAGGATAACTTTTTTTGGAGGATTGTCCCATTGAAACATTTGAATTTTTCTGAATACTCAACATGTGATTCTATACTTGTCCATGCAACAAAATAGATGATACATTTGTTGTGCATTTAAAAGGTGTTTGGAAGACATTGATCGTTAGATGGAAAAAACTCAACATATGACCCAATGAGCCCCGTTTGCTTACACCTCAACCCAAAATAACACTTAGTCTTAAACCTAAACACAAATCTTCATCTCCTATTATATTTCATATATCTCAATGCTAAGACACATCCAACCATAAACACAATATTTAGGCCCAAAAGGGCACCCATGTTTTTGTAACGGGAATTATAATTCAATGACATCCCACTTTGCATTATTAACCAAGCCAAAACATTCCCTTCATCTTTTACTCGCACACAATTGCAACTTGGGCAAGTGGTTGGATCTAAAGTACATGTGCTGCACGAGGGAAGTTCAACATCACAATAGAAAGCAATAGCTGTTAAAGAATTAATAGTATATTGGGTTGGGTTAACCCAATACAACCATATCCAAAAATTAGGTATCTTTGACTTGGGAATCATAAAGCCAGATGTCATATTCCTATTCACAAAAGCAATTGCGTATGTTAGTTGATCATTTCTGCAATTTAACTTGACAAAATGAGAAAAGCAATACATATAGTAGTTTGTTATTTATTTTTATTTTTGGATAATAAGTGAACGTGTTTTGATTGTGCATAATCTTTGAATTTGTCATGTTGAATGCACTTGTAACATTAAAATTTTTTGAAGGCAAAGTGGTAAGACACACCAAAAATTCACAATGATAGGAATAATGATTGCCGCCACCTATGTCGCCATTATTTATACAAACATCAATTCATCAATTGCCATAAATGAGTTTCTTTAGTATGCTTGCATTTTGATGACAATCCGACTAGAAAGAAAATGATGCTACCTAGAAAGAAAAATCATGAGGCTAATAATGCCCATAGAAGAAAGATGACCATCAACCCTTTTCCCCGTTGAGTTTAGATGAGATCTAGTGTGTCCACACTAGGTAGCTCACTACCCTAGTGGCATGGGAAATTGGCACAATTGGCAATTGATCAAAATATCATTTTCTTTTGAATTCATCAAAATGAAATAAAACCCATTTCATTCATTTCACCTAACATGGCTATCTCACGAAAATTTGTCAATATTTTATTAAATGATGGCCTAATTGACTTGTTGGGCATAATTGCAACCAAATTCATCATTTCACTTGGTCTTTCAAAAAAATTAAGAATAATATAAAAAGAAAGGAATATTATGAGTAAATAACAAAAAATTATGAAGCCCAAACATTTGCCTATTGCCACAAATTGTCGTTTGGCACCAATTGACACAACAACACAACATTGAGTGCAAAGAAGTAAGAACTGAATTTAGTGTAGGAATGGGTGGAAATGGACCTGTGGTGTAGGGGTCAACATGGCCAAAAAGATGCCAAAATATGTGATGCATGCCGCATACTCGAAGAAGATTATCCAAAACTCAAAAAATGCTTGTCCAGAATTCGTTGCAACACCACACATAGTAAAACAGATTGCACAAAAGAGTAGCGTTGAAAAACACAAATACGGAATCTGTTCCCAACTTACACTTGGGTTAAACAACATGTATTTGTTTCCACATTATGTCAATACATCCATCATTGAATGTTATCATGATAATTATTCCTAAGCACTTGAACCATAAACATTAGCTCTTTCATCCCAATCATCTATTTGCCTTATGATTCCTAAGACTATCTTTGAACAAAGAAGGAATTTACATGCGATCCATACCCAATGGTCTTTTAAGAATTATTATTTATATAGTACATTCATCTTGATCTTTAGCCATCTGTAAAGTAAAATTATTGAACAAATTTCTTTTGTTATGGAGATGGGGTGGGGCAATTTCTCATCAAAATCTGCAATTACTAGTAAATTACCTCTGCCAAAGTCCATGATATACTGTACAGTAAAACAGGATACATGTTTGATGCTTGTTCCCGATAATATACCACACGTTCAGCATTCACCTAGATGTTTCAAACCATATAGGTATAGTGTTTAGGGTTAGGGTTTAAGGTTTATGAGAAAGAAGAATATAAACGATACTACAATGTTGAAACCAAACAAACACATTGAAGATTTCATTCAAGATCACCTTATTGGTTTGAAGCCAAAATTTATTTTTAATGGGTTTAAATCCTCCTCTCTTCCCTATTTATTTGATTTATAGTTTTGATAATATTATGTAATGGTTGTGAAATTTGCTTCTTTGTTGTCAAAATTAGAGCAATACGTGATCCAATTAGAGTTACCTGGGGGATGATGTTGTTGGCATTAGTGATAGCAACCATGACAACTGCAATGTAGACCAGGCCTGTGCGAGAAACCATTCCAGTAGCTGTATCATACTTTATCTGCTAACATTAAAAGCAAAAGAACAACTTAGGTCAATGAAAATTGCAATGGGTCATGGTTTCCCAATGTAGTATGGATAACATTAAACACAAGTGAGGAGGAGCTCATCAAGGATCTAAGAGCAACTCCACCAATGCAACCCAAATCTTGCAACACATCCAAGGGGGGGGGAGGAAAAACAAGAAAGACTAGAGTATGAAGTTTGAACCTGCCAGAAAGTGCTTCCCAAAATCAATCCAATAACGCAGACCAACATGATTCGGCCAAAACTGCACCCAAAGACAATGACAAAGAATTATTTCATTTCAGACATTGAAAATGGAAGAAACATATGGATACATAGTTTAGTTTTAGAGTCTCAAATTCACGCATTTTTCCATCCATTTTTTGTCTCAGGGCTAATCAAATGTTGGGTTTTTGTTATGTAAAGTGAAGATTGGAACCTGTAGGCAATGTTACGCCAATATGTGCGGAATTGACGCATGACAACAATCCGAAACATAAGCGACCATGAACCAGCATATCCACTCGTAAGCGGTTCTTTCCCTAAAAGGCCTTTCCCATATCTATATCTTTCGAGTTCTTCAACTGTAAAAGTCCCATCCAAAGCCTCTAAACTTATGATTTTTTTGCAAATTGTGCCATGGATAGTATTTTTTTGTGAGCCAAAGTGGAACATTCTGTGCACATTTGAGAAACAAACCATTTCATTCTGAAAACCATGCAATCAAAATGAACTCAAAAGTGTCCACGGGAACTGAAATTCTCAGCCATGAAACTAAAATCAGTGATGTCTTTAGGATGATGATTAATACACCCACCCATTTCATTCATTATTCACTTAAGTCTTTCACTCATTGAAGAGGCCTTTGGAAAGATGTCCTTACAATTTTTCCGAGCCAAAGAACTCCGCTCATAGTCAAGACTGAAGTCCCGTGCTGCAGTGTGACCTATTCCCGCACCTGTAATCTCCAGCATATAGGATGCTGGATTTTGATTGGCTGGACATTCACGCACTCCCGGCAATGAATGGAAATAGCCCTGTATACAACAATTTCATGTGTTAACTAAAAAGTTACCCATGACCACAATATCGAGTAAATCTATGAACGAAGTAAAACCCTTAAAAATTTGAACTAGAATTGAGACAAAATTCAGTAAAACCATGAATAATAAATAAATATTACCAAAAGTTCTTGAGCATTTTCCCCAGTTGGTCCAAAATATGTGACTTCGCCTCCCCGCTTCAAAAGCAATAGTTGATCAAAGTACAAAAATATTCGTCGACTTGGTTGATGTATAGTGCAAATCACACTTCGCCCTGATCTTACAATGTTCACAATACCCCGCATCACCATTTGAGCTGCCCGGCTATCTAGTCCACTTGTTGGTTCATCAAGAAATAATATGCTTGGATTTGCTGCCTACGAATCAAAGTGTGTTTAGATCTCATATAAGTAAAGGCTGACCTAAATCCAAGAAACCCACAATCTCTATGTATTTAGATCTAAGCCCTTCTAAGGGGCTTGTTGAAGAGACTTCTCGGTTGACATCACACGTAACGATGAAGTTGGAAAATCATATGATATTTACAAACAACAAATGAACATCATTCAAACCCCTCTCTAGCCATTTTGATTAAGGTAAGTAGGGGAATTATATATGCCTACAAGTTCAACCCCGATTGTCAAGCGTTTTGCCTCCTCAATTGATAGTCCTGCATCTCCAATTGTACCCACTAATTTGTCGCCAATCTCATTCAACTCCAGTAAGTCCATCACCTGAAAGATTGAATGTTCCCTCTCTTCTTGAGTAAGAGTGTTAGTTCCTTACAAAAGACCTCACAATAGTCCTTGTGCACTTTCAAGTTCAACACCTCCCCAAATTACACAAAGAGAACACTTGTCATCCCTCCCATTCCTATGCCTCATGATCTACATATGTTTAGGTTTACGATAATGTTTGCACCGTGCTGGACATTGGATAAATCCCACTGGTGGGTGGGGACATTCCCAAAATCAGGGGCCTAGAACAAGGTGGCATGTGCGTATGTTTAGGTTTGCCTTGTGCTTTACGATGGGTGAAGTCCATGGGTTTGGAGAAAGCCTCATCCTTGGCTCCTTATTTGAAAATGTCTCCACCCTAAGGCTTTTACTCTACACATCATAGTTGCCTTCTTTTTCAACATTGCAGCCAAAGAGGAGAAAAAAACTAATGAAGTTGGTTGAATAGTTTGCCATATTCAACAAACAAATGAGCATTTCCCTCTTGATTTATTAGTTAAAATTGTGTTTTACCTGTTGCATGAATTGTTGACGACGAGCTGCACGAGTGCCCTTAGGAAGCCGAAGAGCACTGCTAAACTCAATAGACTCCTTCACTGTGATTAATGGCATATGAATATCATTTTGCTCCACATAACTGTTCCCTAAACATGTAATTAGATAACTCACTTTCTTTTTGCTTATGTGTGTCTACTTTGTCCCTCAATTTGGTTTCCAGTTTCATGCATTCCATTGGGATGGAATTCTGAAATTGTGACATATGTTCTTTGGTTTAAACTCTACACATTAACACCCTTGAAATTCAATTTTTGAAAATGAATGAAAGTGGTGGTGAACCCCAAATTTTTTTTGGCAAAAAAAAATAATTTCACAATTTCAACATAAACTGTATATGGAATGGTAGAAAATACATTACTTGCTTACCCAGATATCCGTGCAAATGTTTCTTGTACTTTAGGGTAGCCATTGATGAGGATATCTCCAGTAATACGTCCAGTGGTTTTGCGACCAGCAAGAACATCAAGTAGTGTTGTTTTCCCAGCTCCGCTACTCCCCATCAATGCTGTCAGTGTGTGTGGCTTTGAAAACCCAGAAACATTTGATAGCAATATCCTTGGATCCTTAATCCCAGGTATTTTCACCTAGAAGCAATCAACACACATTATAGCATTTTGAGTTAAGATTCCAAGCATCAGCAATTTGGGTTTTTTTCTCTCATAGGCATGTGATAATCTTGTGTTGAAGATGGATTCTACAAGAAGATTTGGCCATGCTTCAAGATTGATTTATTTTGGCCACATTTTATTCAGCTGATTTGTTCATCCTCACATGCTAATAATCAACATAATCAAAGTTGAAAGTAATTTCATCAATGTAATCTAATCACCCATTTCTCTTAACTGGTCATCATGGCATCCACATACCTCATAACAGATTTGGTGGAATGATAATATCATGGGCTCAAAAGTGAGCTCAGAGGAGATGTCAACAACTTCAATAGAACCTGTCTGACCACTCCGTTGAAATCTAAATTTGGGCAGCATGAAACTCCCAATTCTCGTCGGTTTAGATGCATCCTGATTCATTGAAGGCAAAGACCGCATCAAAGGCTTTAGTGAGGTTGAGGATTGCATCAACCGAGTGGCAGGTGGTAGCTTCACCTGCACAAAAATTTCATGGTTTCGTCCCTCTTAATCAAATGGCTTTGTTATGAGATTCTAGAGCACACCAAGGAAAATGAGTTGTTGTGAGATTCCAGAGCACACCAAAGGAAATGACTTTGTTAGTTTTGTGTTGGATACTGATCTAGTGGTGCACAACACTTAAGAAAGGGAAAGCATAACTTACCAACAAAGATCACAAATTTTCTGCCAAGATCCACAGTTGTCACCTTTATATCACATGTCTATGAAAGTGCAGAACTTGGTAAATTTGGGCAAGCAATTATGGATGTGAGAGAGGATGGGTATTTATTTAAAATGGATAAACATACTTCATCATGTCGGATATTCCCCACGGCGTAGAAACAAAGAGATGTAAGAATGCAGTAGTAGCATGTGAGGACGATAACGGGTACCCAATAGCCTTGAAGAAATGTTGTTGGGAATTCATAAATCGACAAATATGCTTGCCCAACAGTCAAATTCGGTTGTCCTACACAATAGCTTATGCTATTGTTGCAAGGCTGCAATGTACAACATATTATGCAAGAGAAAACCATAGATGTGGAGAAAGCCAAAATCATCACTTCATGAATGTTTTCTTAGTTTAACAATTGAAGATTTTTTCTGATAAGGTAAGAAGTCTGCCATTTTCAATCCAGCCAATACTTGTTAATTAAAAATGACCAAAGGAATTTGGGGCTAGACACATAATGGGTCGTGTTTTGTCATCAAAATGTATCACTTACTTGAGAATACTTGTCAGAGAGAAATTCATTGCATACAAGCGCGGTTACTCCCCACTGGAGGGGGCTTATGTAATAAACCCAAATCCACCAATCAGGCACTCTGTTCTTTGTAATCAGAAAACCAGAGAAAAGCAGGAAAAATATAATTGATACACCTGCAAATCCACAAATTAAATATAGTTGTTAATTGCCCTCATTTGCAGAAATTTTATTGACAAATCAATTTATTGAATTGAGAAGATCTGAGGACACTTAAACCTGGTCCCATAAGCCCTTATATTATGAGCTTCATACTTGTGTTTTGATTTCCCTCATTGGGTAGAAGCACAACTAAAAAATTATCAATTATAAAAATGTTAAGAAATTTCTAGCGTTTATAGGCTTCAACTGTAGACAAATCCAAAACGACCCACACTATGATTGGAAGCCAAAATTCAACATTTTAAGGCAATTCAGTTCACCTTAAAGGAAATGAGAAATTGGAAAGCATTAATTAGAACTTATGAGGAAACAATATGTTTTTTGCTTCTTAAATAACATACAACAATCATGAATATAATATCTGTAATTTTGAGACCTGCAAGGCCACCAGCCGCCTCTTTAGTTCGACAGAAAGAGGCCAGTAGTCGCACCAGAGAAGCAAAAGTGATTGCCTCAATAAAAACAACAATTATGTACAAAATGAAGTGACCCCCATGGTTGGATGGAGTCAATCCAGTTAACCAATAAATCAGAGGCGTATACACCAACATCTGCAATTCACACAGAAATTCAATTATTCATTATGGAGACATGAACTTAACAAAAGTTTTAATAACAGCATTAGGCAACAATCACTACATAATAACTTTATGAAAATTTTATTGACTGCAACGTATGCAACAATCACTACAAAAACTTCATAATTTTTTTAACAACCACATTGTGCAACAAGCACTACTACTACGACTACTAGTCAATCTTCTAAGCCATCGTTGAACAACACAAGTTTCAGTTAATAATAATACCTCTATTAATGTGACTGGAAGTTGGCTCAATGTACAAGCCAAAACATAAGCATTGGGTCGGAAAAATCGAGCTGCAAATTGCTTTTCAAACACCTACCCTTGTGATTGAAAAACAGAAATCAATAAGTCAAACATAGGCCGAAAAACAAATGTACCCAAATGCACCTTCTGTATATATACAGCACTAAACATCAGTGACCAATTGTCAAAGAATCATCTTTCTTTCCATTTTGCTCCCAAAAGAAAAAAAAGAATCATATTTCAACAATGTACACAAACCCAACAACTATAAAATTCAAAAGTGGGCCACCAGATTTCCCAAGTTCTAAACTAAACCTTAAACCCTAAACCCTAAATTGAAAAAAATGGTGTAGGGTGAGAGGTTCCAACTGAACGTTCATCGAGCTGGACGGGTATCTGGGAAAAAGTGTTTAGTGATAAGGTCATCACTGCCAAAAACGCAAGTGATTTTTTTAGATCCATATCAGATCGAAGGGTGCTGTTGGGCAGTTGGTAAAATAAGGTTCCAGTAAATAACCCTAATATCAAGAGCTGGCACATACAATACAACAAATTGTGTCATTTTCCCTTTCCAACCAATCATCCAAATTTTGACATGCACATTACAAGGGTATGCTTCATTTGTAAATATGTTTATCAATGCAATGTTACGAATTCAAATAGAAATATTTGAAGATTAAGCCAGAATTTTTGACAGTATTAAAGTCACAGTCGAACAATTAATATGATAGGACTGGATATTAGAAAAGCTTCTGGAGGATGAATCTTAAATCACCTGTACAATACGTGCGTAAACAAAGGATTTGTTCCTTAGCACTAAAGTGGCCTGTCTATGTAACACAGTTTTGGTTGAGGGCCACCATTCTTGCACATATTCTTGTTTAAATACACTAGCTGCCTCTTCATCCTCCTGTGTTAAAGACATATTTAATAATACAGACTTTAGATGATCTTCACATGATCTTCACACATGTTGCACAAAAGCACAATCGAATGCATCTATGCCCTTTTTGTTGACAAGGTTTAAATAATTTTGGAACTTTGAATTATCCTTCCATGTATTGTAAATTATCATGAACAAAAAAATAAAATCAGGTATCATATTTACACCTCAAATTCAACTTCCTAGTGTCTACTATATATTTATTTTTTGTATTGAACTCAATCAGGTTATTTTTAACATCACCAAGTTTTGAAAATCTTTTGATTTGTTGTGCTGAAATTGAGGTGTCACACAGTCAATGGTATTATTATTACCTTTTCAAGAGGACGTTCAAGCTGTAAGATGATGTTTCGGGGCGCTTCAGCAACTTTTCCAAAGATGCCGAATGCATCCAAAGTGCTCGTTGGAAGTCCAAGGTACTCAAGTTCCTCACCAACAACTCCTATGGCCATTATAGTATCCCCTTCTTTAACATCTGCTGTATGTTGAATGTTTATGGCTGTTGCCATTCCTGATGCTTCCACTTTATCCACCACTACAATCCCCTTTTCACCTGCTTGCAAAAAACATCAGCAAAATGAGCAAAACCCTTTTTAACTTCATTCATTTCTTTCCCAAATTGAAGTTGACATTTGCTATTACTTGAATATTCTATATAAACATGGGTAGAAAATCATATGTAGAAAAACGTTGTGGTTTTTTTTGTTGCCTTGTCACAACTTCAGTACGTGCACCAGCACTTTATGTAAGTATGTAAGTATATATGTATGTATATGTATATGTGTATGTATTCTTCAAGAGTCCAGTCAAACTTGATATGCAAACATCTATCTCTAAGACATCACTTTCTGGACTTGTGTGTCAAACCCATCACAACTCTAGGAACATTTGCTTGGTGTTGGGTCATCCTCACCTGGCTTGCTGGGTTTGTTGACAATGCTTAGACCAAGCGGTTTTGCAACATCCAGCCAAAGTTCCTGTACATTCTGTGAACAGACAAAACACCAATTTATCATCGTCATGCAAACAATCTGTTTCTCAAAATCATTGACTAATTCAAAATGGATGATGCATGGTACATAATGAGATCCTTTAAAATAGTTGAAAATTTCCCAAGGTTTTTCTATGGGGAGATTTGCTTCTGTAGATCCTACTGCCTGCAGCCCTTTAGTAGATAGATAGCTAGCCAAAGTAACATTTTCAGTTCAGGAGAAAGGCTCCCTAGTGAGAGAGTATGGATGTGTCAATTGAAGAACTTGAATTGGATGTGACATGAACAAATATTGTAGTATAATTTGTTTAGCAAAGGATCTATAAAAAAAACCTGAGTATTGTTAACAATACGAAGCACATCTTTATACATGTCAGAGTCCATATAAGCCTTCACAAATTCATTGCTTGTCAAGTGTCGAAACTCAGGCAACAAAAAGTGTATGCCTTCTTCTGTTGTAACTTCTTGCAGAAAATCTGCAACATCCACATGGTTTGGTTTCACATATCTGCAATATCCCAGATTACAAAATTCAATCTTGGGCCCATGGATTCCGCAAAAAACTATAAACCCAAAAAAATAAAAATAAAAAACTTTCTTTGACAAAGTGCAAAAGGCACACTTACCCACCTGGAAAAAGAATATACAATCCTCCACTCAAAATGCATGTGTAAGGGTGGGGGATGTTATTATTTACCCAAGTGTCTTAAAATACGATAAAACATCTCCACGGGGTCCTTGGAAAATAATCCGCCCTTCATTCAAAACAATGATCCTACAACCCAATGTACAAAACTTCGGACTTTGAAATCACGTTTTTCTTCTAATGCACAATCATTTGAGCTACCAATCACTTTTGCTAAGAGTATGATTGAACTATGGGATTGTTTTTTGACTCTACAACACAGAATATTGCATTTCACACACTTGCTTGGAGATTTGGCTATTTTTATGACCAAGAATGTTGTGGGAAATGGGAAGGGGTGGATAAAGGATAACAAAGTTACCTATCAAAAAGGTCAAAAACTTCAGGGGAAGGTTGGAGTAGAGAAAAGAGGCAAGTAAATTGTTTTATCCTTGCGTATGTACGAAAGGTTGAAACAATGTCATATGCCGCAGAACTATCAAGTCCGGTGCTAATTTCATCCAAAAAATACACCAAAAAAGTGCCTGCACTGCACCAAGGGTAATCTGATGGGGTGGTCTTTTTCAATGAATTTTCATTCTTGACATGATTATGGACTAATTAATCTATTCATCTTCATGAAACTGCTATTGTAATTTTGTGAATTAACAAGCAAAATATGTTCAAAATAATTGAGGAAGAAGAGCAGGTCTTTGGTCTCAGAAAATGTTCATCAGCTAAGTACCATTCTGTGCAATATGTATTCTTTCTGTGAGGTTTTTTCTCTTTGTAAGTTACAGCAAGTAAATTTGGTACCTGAGACCATTTCTGCTGTTGTAACTCGATGGCGTTCACCACCACTAACTCCACGTATGGTTGTGTTGCCAATGGGTGTATCCATCACACCTCGAAGACCAAGCAAATGTAACGTCATCTCCAAAGGAAGGTTTTCATTCTTTAGCCATGATGCTGCTCTTGCCTGTTACTATCCCACACATGTTCTTAGACCATTTTTTGATCCAAAAAACATACCAAAGGACAACAAGCAACGAATCTGATCCTCTGGTTCCTCTAATTGTGCTATGGAGCATGCCAAGTACAAGCCATTATGCTTGGTGAGGTGCCCAAGTGAAAACCCATGTACACCCAAAATATGCCCTCCATCATGTGTGCCTTGTAAGGGGACTGAAAACAGGTAGAAAAGGCCACATGAAAACCATTTTGCTTTCTTAACCAACATTGAGATCTCAATCAAGAAATTACAAGGACAGAACCAAAGGGAAATTAGCTAATTAAATTACCAGATTTGGGTCATCTGCAAAGTCGTAGTCAGTTTTATTGTAATGGCTTGTACAGGTGTTGGCAAATGCACAAGTTTCCCGCACAGTCAGAGTAGGCAAATGCCTATCACTTTGAGCAATGAAAGCTGCAATACGTCGCACTTGGATATCAGAAATGTCTTTCCCATTGTAACTGACAATTCCATTAAGGGTTGTGGTGTCGTCAATGAACAGTCTTCCAGCCAATGCCTTGTGAAAACTGCTCTTCCCTGCAGGACACACCACCCAAAAAAATAAGCACCTTTTCTCTACAAAGCCTCAATGTCAAAAACCCATGTAAATAATTTCCTGAGTTATTATTATAATTAGAGACTAGAAATTGGGCCTCTACAAAAAGAATTGAATTGGGTTGTTGTTTGTACAGATCATGTGTAAAAATTACATACCACAACCCGGAGGACCACACACAAGTGTCATTGTTCCAGGCATGAGATAGCCTGAACAATTCTCTAACACTGTAAACTTTTGGATCCCTTGCCTTTTGATGAAGCAGGGTAGCAAACATTTGAAGCACTTGGAGCCGACAGTCTCATATCCTTGCTCTGCCCCCAACACTTGTGCACTGAAATTTACCTTGTTGAATTTGACCACCTAGTGCACTTCACATAAGAACATCAGGTAAAGGAAAAAAATTGATCCGAAACAGCTCAAGCACTAAAAATAAATGTCTCAAGGTGCATATTTGATGGCACTTATGGCACTCATCATAATTTTTCCTGTGTCTATGTTGTGTGTATTTCTTACCTGAGGAGGGTACTGAGGCATATACTTTTTGAATTTGAGGAGGAATGCGAGAAGACCGTCTTTCAGAAGATGTTCAATTCCAGTTATGTTGGGCGAATTGAACTGGGAGCTTGCCATCTCCACCTTTCAAATCCAAAGACAAATGTTGTCAAATCTTAATAAAGTTCTTGAATGATGACAAGCAAAATGATTAGGCGACTTAGGTCACATTTGTTCAGAAAATCTTCATAAATCTCCACCCTCTTGTAAGGCCCAAAAAAAAAAGTGGGTTCTAAAGCAATGAGTTAAAACTCTGGGTCACAAAGTGTGCAACCCAACATCACTTAGTCCAATTGAGACTTATGATGGGCATTCCCAATCAAGATATCAATGTCATTTTCTTCAGCAATTACAAAGGAAAAAAGAGTGCAGGAGAATTTACCGAATCCATGAAGAACTTGGTGTCTGGTGGCTGGTTAAGATGTTCGAGTTGTTGGGCCATATCAATAGCTATGCTCACCAGTTGATTATGTCCCATACTTTCAAGCCTTTGTCGTAGCCCAGGAGCTGCTGAAGAGTCATTGTCTGATTGAATGGGTGACAGAATACGAAGTTGATCTTGCGAGCTGGCTCTAATCGACTCCAGCTCTGGTGGTGCACTGGGACAAGAGTTCAATGAATATTCAACTTCCCAGGCTTTCATCAACCCCTGTGGTGCACTGCTATTTGTGGCCGAGCTTGATGCCATTATTGCTGACATTCCAATTGCCTCCTTTTCTTTCTTAAATTGCTCTTTTGTGCTGTCTTGCATGAGTTCCTGTTGTCAAACAGAAAAATGATTTCAGTCAAGTCTAGAAGTACTTTGAATCACACATATCTTCTTTGTAAAACAAGTACTGGACTTTGCATCTGGAGATTAATATTCTGATACAAAAACCAATTCGATGAAACCCCACCCAATGTTCTTTAGGGCATCAACACAGTAAGCAAATCACAGGCTTTTAACAACAACAACAACAAGAGCAGTAGTTCCGGGTACTTGGAAAGCTGAAGAAATGTAGTATCTTATCTGACTGACAGCTTGGCAAAAGCACAAATGGTAGATTTTTTGGCAACTTGAAGGAGGAATGTGTGATCACTCCTCCTGTTAGTGATCAACCCTTAGGCAAATTTTATTCTTGAGATGATCTTGGCTTACCATGGACATTTGCAATCTCATATTCTTCAACTCCAACTCCCCATCTAAGGTTTTGTATTCCTTATCCATTGATAAAATCCCACTGTTCAACAAAACAGACAAGAAATCAAGACCTAAGAAGGAATCATGTGTGGACCCATCATCCTTGAGCTTTTATCTTCCTAAGACAAAATACAAGTTAGCAATTAATTCTCTTAGACCTGGACTTTTCAGAGAATCCAATTCCCACAAAATTTCCCACCCAAAAGGTTCACAAACTTGCCTATCCAAGCAAGAAACACGAGAATTATTAGCATATCACACATGCTCCATAGTTGCATGAGAAAAAGATTGCGGGCAAATGAATTTAGGAATCACCAGAAATACAACACAAGAAGTAGTAGCTGTGTGTCAGAAATCAAAGGGAAAACCTTCCTTGCTTTCTTTCCTTCTTGCTAAAGTTGGTTAGCAGCAGCAGAGACAATGCACAGTTTTTCAGTAAAATCTACAACAGCACCAGCCTCTGAAAATTTCTGAACCCCAAAGAGACACATGCAATGCATGAACGAATAATGTGTTGGGTTTCTACCTCAAATGGGTTTCACACAATCACTGATGCAGCAGAGTCCATGTGAAAGAAAGAATGATGATTCCCAGCACCCAACAACAGAACTGTAGAGAGATTTTGTTCTTTATTTTTAGTTTATTTTTTTGGTTTTTGGAAAGAATTGGATGGATGCATTGTTGAGTTTTCGCAAATGGGTATTCACAACGTTGGATTTTGGCGCTGCTGCTTTTTCTTTTGCTTTTCAAATGGGATGATTCACAATCGGATGCTGCAGCATCACGTCGGGTGTTGACGACGCATGCAATTGGAAAAACCGAATACAAAACCTCTGAGGAAGCCAAAAAAAAAGATCAAAATTTGCATTCATCTTGGCAAAAAGATGTGCAGAACCATGTGCAGCAGAAATTTCGGGAAACAAAAAACAACAAAACCACGAAGGAAGATTGTGGCAGTCATCAAGACTGGAGTTCTTTTGAGCTTCTAACCCTAAAATTGACCAAAAGTCCACAAAATGGGTGTTGAGGTCCCGGGATCTCAATCAAACAAACGAGGTGACCAAAAACCAACCCAATAAATGGCACTTCATTTCATTGGGTTATGGGATGAAGCATTGAACAATGGTAATGGGGTTAAAATGTGGGTTAAAATGTGGGTTAGATGTGTGATGTTGGGTTAAATCATGGGTGTTTGTTACAACTAGGTACCTACCTACCCAACATGAAAACCTTTTTCTCAAAACCATTTGAATGTATTTCATTTATGATAAAAAATAATAATAATTTAACCATGTCTATAATCTTCATAATCTTCACCCAAAAAACAATCCTCTAAAAGAAACCAAAATAAATCCTTCAAGATATTATAATAACTCTCTATAATAACTAATCTCAAGTTTCAACACAAGCCAAAATATCATCATCATCTTTCAAAAATCCTCATATATAAAAATTAAATAGACCTGTTATTATTGTTATTACCTAGGGGCCAAAGTCCTTTAAAGCTAATATACTCTATAATGAGTCTAAACACAATATCCTATCCTTGCCTTGGTAGGGTTTAGGGTTTAGGGTTTGGTTTTTCAAAGATTGGAAAGCATATACTACTTACTACATTCAACCTCCAAAAAGAGATGGAGACATAAACTTCAACCCCCAAACCCATAACTAACAATTTGGGAATCATTGATCAATTCCACATTTCAGATGGAATTGGATCTTGCAATGGTGAAGAAGAGATGTTCTCATTGAAGTACCACACCAAAGGCTGAAAAGTGAAAGAAGAAGACAATTGGGTTGCTTGCTTATGCAACCCAAAGAGCTTATATTTACTATTTTAGTTCTCTCTAATGAGATTGAAGAGAGATTGAAGAGAGAATTGAAGAGAAAACTTCACACCAATGAATTTGAAGCTAACATTGACAATGAATGCAGTAGTGATAGTCTTTAGATAGTTGCCACAATTTGCAATCTAAGCAAAAAACCCAACAACAAGGTAGTCTGGTGAGCTGCTGGCTAAAGCTTTTCTTTCTAAACCCTAAACCCTAAGCCCTCTGTGCTTTGTT
>Ga0209208_10001761_pt1 | contig 30913 bp, 21 predicted proteins | sample S1TSphfallax_3_FD_187694 | JGI IMG/M metagenome (GOLD analysis project Ga0209208, IMG submission 187694) | Host-associated microbial communities from peat moss isolated from Minnesota, USA - S1T2_Fd - Sphagnum fallax MG (SPAdes) (version 2) | ecosystem: Host-associated > Plants > Peat moss >...
AATGCGAGGTGTTTTGGGTCCTGCTGTCGAGCTCTGAACATTCAGGAGTCCCGGAGGACTCCAAGTCCCCAACTTTTCCAAGTGTTGGGATTCACCCCCACACTTGGCTAAGTTAGGGTTGCGACATGATGGATTCTCGAATCTTCAAAAAAAAATTGCAGGGGTCGAAACCCATTGGATTGAAAAGTTCCTTATATATTTGAACATTTCTTGGAATGTAGATGTATAAAATGGGTTTACATGACCCATTTGGACACTTAACACACAAGCTATGGCCAAAAGAAAGGCCGAGAGTCAAATTGACACTCGACCGCTAAAAGTGAGGAATCACCCCTATTTCCTTGCGTGTAGGTGGCGTGCAACATACTGTTGAAAAGATCTCAATGAGAGTTACAACTTTGCTTCAGACCTCATTTTAATTGGAGGTCTGCACGTAAAGTTATGGGCCCCAAAATTGCAAAAGTCCCAGTTGTGGGAATTTCGGGACTCCCATGACAAAATGACATTTGGTGCTGGTCCCATGGCCAAGCACAAAGTATATTATAAGGGAGAAGGTGGTGGCTTCCCCCAAGTTCAGCCCGTGGTGAGTCTTGTGAGTCCGATTTTGCTCGTGGTTCGTCATAGCACCAAAGTGCTTTGACTATACACTAACCAACTTGTTGTTTGGTTTGTGCAAGTTTGTGTGAGTGAGTGATTGCTTGTCATTCTTCCTAGTCCCATCCCAAAGTTCCAGCACACCCCTCTACCCCCAAAGTGTTGCAAGCCAGGGAGCGTGCCCCAACTCCTTATGTTTTCGTTGTTTTCACATCATATTCACATTTGAATCTATCAAGGAACTTGGGAGTGCGTCACACATGCACTTACTTGAATTCATGTTTTGGTCTATGAGCAATGACGAAGTTCAGTGTTGCTATTGGAATGATTAGCAAAACATCTTTCTTCAAGGATGTTTTTCACTTCAATACCATGCTTTAAATTGCCTTAGATTTGATGACAAAAAAATTAAGATCGATATTTTTTTTGTGTTTTCCAACTTTCTCAAGATCCTTCAAGAGTCTCATTTATACCTCCTGGGAACCTATCTAACAAAAAAGGAATCACACAACCACTCCATTACCTTCTCTTCTTTTTCCTTTGTTTTTTCTTCCTTCTTTCCTTGCCAAAAATTAGCATGGTGTGATGGTGCTTACATAAGCAAAGGTGGGACAAACAACCAAGAAAATAAAAATGAAAAAAATAAAATGACAAAAAAAACTACCCAAATTTTTATCATTTTGGCACATAATTGTCAAATTTTGGTCATTTTGGTGCATAATTGTTGACCATGCAACCATTTATAATACAACCATGGTGTAATTGTCTTATTGATGAAAAAGGACCCTATACCTAGTCTACATAAATTAGTTCCAATTATCGTCATCATTGAAATTTTTAATTGTTTATCCACTTGTAATCATATAAAATTATAAAATGACATTTTCGGTGTAATGTAATTTTTATTTGCAAATTGTATTGGTAGATGACTCATGGATGTACATTGCCATTTTGAGTCCATTTGAAAATTTCAAATTTGACATGACTTGATTGATTTAAGGATTGTACAATCTTCTTAAGAAGGAAACAAATGCCCTTCATTGGCAAAAAAATTCAAATATATGAAGGCTTTGAAATTTTAATTATTGTATTGTGTGTGTTGGTAATAGTATACAAACAATTCTCTATTTTTAAAGATATTTCAAAAGATATTGACATAGTCTATTTACTCTTGAAAGGCATGACCAAAATTATTATGAAAGCTCAAAAAATAAAAATAAAAAATCTCTCAATAGGTGGTGCACCATTCACAATTTGAATATCAAATTCTTCCACTATTGGATCTCCTTGTTCCTTGGACATGAGAAAATAATGGAAATCAACTTCCAAAGAAGGAAACAAAAACCCTTGAGATGTTCCTCCTCATGGTAGATGTCTCATTATTCTCATAAATTTCATTCTATTATAACGACATATCTAGGAAAGTTAACATGATTGAACATCTGTATGTCCTGAATCTAGGTAGGTAAGTAGGTAGATAAATAGCAAAAAAATTATAAATAAATTTGAATAAAAATAATGCGATTGAAAATCTATAGGTCCCGAATCTAAGTAGGTAGATAAGTAACAAAAAAATATAAGTGAATTTAAATAAGTAGATACATCTAGATTGTTCTTATATAGGTAAGGGGGACCATAGTGAACCAGCGCCCACCAACGTGCCATCCGCTGGATGTCTATTATTACTCAGTTGTGGATGAACCTCAACTGCAATAATATTTGGTTTCACCTTGGTAACTAATTCTTGTAAGAAATACATCTCATATATATATAGGTGGATAGTTAGGAAAATAGGTAATTACTAACTAAGTAGATGGTTTATACATAGAGAATGGCTGTTTTTACTACCTACCTACTAACAACCTACCAACTGAGCTAACCACCATGGTTAGTTACTACAGAACTGGAACCCAACAGAAAACTGTTTCCTCACCACTTACCATCCATCCTTCATGGTGCATTGGTGGGTGTTGGTTCATTGTGGCCGGTAAGGGGTAGTAGTAAGTTATCTAAAAGTAGGTAACAAAAAACCGTAACGGAGCTAACACCATGGTTAGCTAAGGAACTGAAACCCAATGGAAAAATGTTGCCCATCCACCCACCATCCATCCATCCCTCATGGTGCGCCCATCACTGCAGGTTCACTCCAGTGTTATGAGCTTCTGTTTTTAATGGTTTTGAGAAAGATGGTTATATATATTGAGAGAGAGATTGAGAGAGAGATAGAGAATTGGTTCTCTGATTTTCAGAGACCTGCGGTTATGAGATCAAAGAGCTGCCTTGATAACTGGTCTGGTCGGGGGGTTGGTTTGATGCCATTTTGTTTCGGATACCTGCACAACACTGGTCTCATTTCTGACCTCCTCTTTCAATCTTTGATGTAAAAACCGTAATCACAAGATCTGTGTATTGGACTGCATTGATTCCAGTTAATCATATCTCTCAACTACTCCACTTTTAACTTACACTTGTTGGCAATGAATCATAACCCCCATAGCCTACTACAACAAGCAAGAAGAAGGAGAAGACCACCACCACCACCACCTAGGGTAGACAAAAGAGAAAGAACATATAAAGAAAGGGTAAATGGATTGGGTCTAGAGTCCAGAGTCCAGACTCCCAACCTAGAGTTCACCTAAACCCTAGAAGAACCCCCTTCCCCCTCCCTGCCTCCCTCTTCCCCCCCCCCGTCTCCCTCTTCTTGATGAGTTTTTAACTAGACAATGATGACATTACTCTTCTGGAAACACAAAGAAAGAGAGATGGGTACCTAGGGTATAGTTAGGTTGGTACTCACGTGCTGGTTTTGTTCATGTGTCTACTATAATAATGCCAAGCACCCAAGACACACTTTCACATGAAATGAAAAATATTTATGTACGTTGAAAACTGGCAGAAAGACACCCGGTACACACACACTCATATGAAACCTTCCGCATACACATACAGAGACACCCAATGCACACACTCTCACATCAAACCTTCCACATACACATACAGACAGACACCCAATACACACTCTCACATGAAACCTTCCCAGACACAAATACAGAGACACCCGATACACTCACATGAAATTATAGGCACCTTCCACACACACACACACACACACACACCCATTACACTCATATGTGCCAAAAATTTAAATACCTTCTTCTTGGTAGTTTGAGGTCTGGGGTGGTAGATTATGTTACTTTCTTGACCCCTGTTATATATGACATTCTCTTCCAGTGAGAGTTTAATCTGCTGTAATAGTGAGCGAAATGAGAGTGAGAGTGGGGGAGAGAGTGGTAGCTTTCTCTTATTACTGTTGTAAATCTGTTGGGAAAATTTTGTGGAGCTTTTAGCTGCAAAACCCAAGAGAGGAAATGCTCTGATTTGAGTTGCAGAGAGAGAGAGAGAGACACACACACACACACACACATCTCCTTAGTAGCTCTTTCTGGACTCTTTGTGGTAGAACTTGTGCATTTGAGTGTGTTGGGAGTTAAAGCAGCAACCAAACACCCATTGGGTTGATCAGTTGTTTTGTTGATGCTTTTGCAAGAAGAAATATTAGACTTACACTGTTTACATCAGTCCTCTTTCTTTGTTGCCACATATTCAAAGCTTGGAAAAGAAGAGGAAAAAAGAGAAAGAGGTAGACCAGCTGCTGGGGGAGGAGGAGGAGGAGGAGGAGGAGGAGAAGGAACTGCAGATTCTGGAGCTGAGGAAATTCTGGTTTGTTGCAGCTAGCTAGCTAGCTAGGAGTTGACAAGGTCCTGCAGCATGCATCAAGAAGTTTTGGCTTCTTGCACATTCTGCAGCTGATGATCTCTGGCTTTGATTTCATAGCTGCTGATCTTCTTCTATCATCATTGAGCTGCAGATGATCAAGCTTTGGAGGAGCTGGAGGAGTTTGAAATCTTTGATAAACTCATGGTAAAATTTTGTTTAGACTGTGAGTCTACCAGAGTCTCCATGGAGACTGTGATGGGGTCCTGCAGATTTTCTGGAGCTGCAGCTGAGGAGGAAATTCTTCTATTTGCAAATCTTAGCTAGGATCATTGCTTGACAGCCTGCATTGAGCAATCAAAAAAATTTGGCTCCTTTGCACACATTGCTGATATATCTCTGGCTTCTTAATTTCCACAGTTGCTCATGTGCCTGCTATATATGTGGCAGATGATGATGATCAAGCTGATTTGGAGGAGGAGTTTCAGATCAAAAAAAAGGGGGGGGCTTGTGACAGACAGACAATCAAGAGAGTCTTGGCCATGAAGAAGACTTGCTGATGAGGGCATTGAAATATGTCCATTCCCATGTCTTGTGCTTTTCCATGGGTCTTTTCCAAGGCTGCTTAGTTTTCATCATGAGATCATGAAGCTCAAGCAAGTCTAGAGTTCAGAGGCTGAACTTCCCTTGAGCACTGTTACATTGCCAGCTATGGAGAATGTTTTCATCGGTTCCTGCTCAAGAAGAGAAGGAGTTACTAAGAGAAAAGTCTGAGCTTTGAGTCTAAGCTTTCAGCTTCATGGTCAGAGGAAGAAGAAGCTTCAGAAGCTTCAGAAGCAGCTCAGAGTAATGGGTATCACTCTTCTCTAGCTCCATGAGCTTGATGAAGCAGCTCATGATCAGCATTGGAAGAAGAAGAACCACCACCCAGTTTGTTGTTACTGCTGCTTTTGCTCAGCTTCCTGGACGGTTGATGGCTCAGAGATCATGGAGCTTCATCAAGCTGCTGCTGCTGCTGATCCTACTGCTGCTACTGTTTCTTGTGGGCCGTCCAGCTGGAAGAAGAAACCACCTTCATCTTGTCATGGTTGTTACTGCAGCAGCTGCATCTGTGGTTGACGACAATGACGTAGCAGCATTATGGGCATTCAAGCAAGGAACTACATGGCAAGGATCAGATCCATATCCAGATTGGGTGCAAGCAGCTCCTGACATGCAAGGACCATGTCAATGGACAGGGGTTTCCTGCAACAGCTTGGGGCAAGTCTCAGGAGTGAGTCTTCACCAACTGGGTCTTTCTGGCACTCTGTCTCCCAAGCTTTTCTCCATCACAACTCTGCAGCATCTGGATCTGAGCTCCAACTTCTTCACAGGAACAATCCCAACCGACATTGGAAATCTAGTTGCATTGCAGTACTTGGATTTGAACTCGAACCAACTCTCTGGAGTTGTTCCTGTTTCCTTCTTTGCTTCAAAGTCTAACCTGTCTTCTTCTCTTCAGTACTTGGACTTGAGCTACAATCTGTTCTCTGGCCCCATTGCATCTGGTTTTGGCAACATGACAAGCTTGCAGAGTTTGGTTTTGAGCTACAACTCTTTCCAGGGTTCCATCCCAAGCAGTCTCCAGAGCTTAACCCAGCTGCAATTGCTGGACTTGAGCTTCAACTCCTTGTCAGGTCCTGTACTGCCTGCAAACATCTTCCAAGCTTTCGTGAAGCTCCAGTACTTGGATCTCAGTGGGAATTCTCTCACGGGAGATGTGCCTGCGGTCAACGGGATGACACAGCTTGTACACATGGACATGAGTGGGAATCTCTTCTCAGGACCCATTTCTCCTCTCTTCGCAAGCTTGTACAATTTGTCCTACTTGGATTTGAGCAACAATTCATTCTCTGGCAACATACCTGACGAGATTTGGGCGATGCAATCACTGGTGGAGCTTGACCTCGGCGCGAATTCAGGTCTGACTGGTACCATCCCCAAGGAGATTGGCAACTTGGTGAATTTGCAGAATGTTTACCTGGGGAATTGTCATCTCACAGGCTCAATCCCTGTCGAAATTTCCCAGCTGATCCAGTTGGAGAAACTCGACCTTGGTGGCAATTTCTTTTCAGGTTCTATCCCACCATCCATTGGGCGATTGAATAAGCTTGTCACACTCAATTTGCCAAGTGCACAGTTGAATGGCTCCATTCCCACATCTCTTGGCAATTGCACAAGCTTGCAGGTTAGTCTAGTATATATACAAACATACCCCCTTTCACCCCCCACCAACTTTACAAAATGAACACCTTGCATAAACCAAAATTTGGCGATTTGTTAATCTCTTGCCTTAATTGATTATGTTTTCGTCATTGTATTACTGATTGTGCCTGCCTGCCTGCCTGTCTGCTGTTAATCTTTCCACCAAATTAGTGCAATTTGGATTTGTGGAAATTAGTGATAGTTTTCATTTGCTCTCACATTTTCAGGGGATCAGTGTTCACTAGGCTTCAATGTGTTCAAACCAGAACTGTGAGAATTCATTTTTTGGGAACTTTTACAGAACACGTTCGTGTTTTTGATTTGTTGCTGGTTTGAACTTTTGCCATAAGGAGGAGTAGAGCTATTATGTGATGTGCTGCTTGTTCCATCTGCTGTAATGCATTAAATTAGCTTCACTTTCTGGGTATTGCAATTTTATCATCTCATGGTGTAAATTGGGTGGTTTGAGAAACTCCCCATAAATCTAACAATTGGATGTCGATTTTTGAATTTTATTAATCCTCGCTTGTTTATGTAGATTCACTCAATGTTGATAATTCTTTCATAGGTCTTAAATTGAGAAAATTGCTCTTGTTTCCAGAGCTACTACCATGTTCATGAAAGAGAAAATTCGTTCCAGTTTTTCTTTTCTAAGTTATGATCCTTAGAAACAAGGTGGTGTTGGCATTCCAACTTGAGCCAGCCAGCTCATTAAGAAGAAGTACTATTGACAAAGTGACAAGTGATGAAAAATTCAGTGTCTCTCTACTAATGAATGTTGGATTGTATATCTGCTGCAGGTACTGGATTTGGCATTCAACAGCCTAAGTGGTCCCATTCCTGATGAATTAAGTGGGCTTCACAGTGTGATCTCCTTCTCTGTTGAAGGCAATGCACTCTCGGGTGCAGTGCCTTCATGGTTTGGAAGCTGGCAAAACCTTTCAAGCCTCCTCTTGTCATCCAATGCGTTCAATGGTACCATTCCTCCTGAGCTGGGCAACTGCTCCAAGCTGCAGATCCTGGCGCTTGATGACAACGAGCTAACAGGAAACATCCCGGCATCCCTTTGCAATGCACCTTTGTTGGGCACACTGACATTGAACATGAACAACTTGTCTGGAACCATCAATGATGCTTTGTTGTGGTGTTCAAGTGTCTCGGAGATCGACCTCGCTGCCAATCAGTTCTTCGGTTCAGTGCCTGGGTATTTCGGGAATCTGCCTAGCTTGCTGCTGTTGTCACTTAGCAGCAATCAGTTCTCAGGAGTACTTCCAGATGAGCTTTGGAATTCAAGGACACTACTTGAGATTCGGCTGGACTCCAATCATCTGAGCGGGCAGTTGTCACCACTGTTGGGTAATGTCTCAAGCTTGCAGTATCTCATTCTCGATAACAACCAGTTTGTGGGTTCAATTCCACCTGAGATTGGAAAGCTTCAAGCCCTCACTGTGTTGTCAATTTTCGGGAACAATTTCAGCGGTGAGATTCCTGTTGAGCTTTGTAACTGTGTGCAGATCACAAGCCTGAACTTAGGGAGTAATGCACTTGAAGGCACAATCCCGCCCCAAATTGGTCAACTCATTAACCTTGAGTACCTTGTGTTGTCACACAACAAGCTTGTTGGGCAGATCCCGAGTGAGATTTGTGCAGATTTCCAAGTGATCAACATACCTGTCTCCAGCTTTGTTCAGCACCATGGCACTCTTGACCTCTCTTGGAACCAGCTGAATGGCAGCATTCCACAGGAAATCGGCAACTGCACAGTCTTGGTTGAATTGCTACTGGCAGGAAACAACCTCGAGGGATTGATACCACTGGATCTCATGAGGCTCAATAATCTCACAACACTTGACTTGTCATGCAATTTGTTGACTGGTGAGATACCCACTCCCCTTGCCGAGTTGCATAACCTCCAGGGCTTGAACCTGGCATTCAATGCGCTTACGGGCTCAATTCCAGCTGAGTTTGGTTACATCGCCAGTCTCGTGCAGTTCAATGTGACAGGGAACCAGCTCTCCGGGCCAATTCCTGATCAACTTGGAAACCTCACAAGCCTGACGCACCTGGATGTCAGCAACAACCGGTTGACGGGAAACCTCTCTCCATCTCTTGCCAATATGGTGTCAATAGTTGGGCTGAATCTTGAATTCAATGAGTTCACTGGCTCCATTGCTGGGCTGTTGTCACAAAGCTGGGTGTGGCACCAGGTTCAATCACTGAACCTGAGCCATAATTCTTTCTCAGGTGCCATCCCAAGCTCAATAGGCAACTTGACAGGTCTCTCTTTCTTGGACCTGAGCAGCAACTGCTTATCAGGATGTATCCCAGCTGACATTACGCAGCTTGCGCAGCTCATTTACTTGGACCTTTCCAACAATAGCCTGATGGGCACCTTCCCTGCAAGCTTGTGTACTCTTCCAAACCTTGAGCTCCTCAACCTTTCAAGAAATGCCATCACAAGTCCCATCATACCTGATGCAGGAGTCTGTTCCAAGCTGTGCCCAGCTCATCAACCCAGCACTGTGCAGGATGATGATGATGACGATCAATGTAGCATGATGAGCTTCATGATCATCCCGATGACAATGCAGCAACATGGCAACAAAATCTCAACGAGCCGAGTGAAAGCGATCATCGGGATGTCTGTGTGCGCTGGAGCTTTCATCCTGCTTCTCCTCTTCCTCATGACCTTACGCTACTACTATCATTGGATTCGAGGAAACCCCAACAAAGACCCTGAGTCAAAGATGAAGCTGAACTCATTTGCTGAAGTTGCAGATGGGCTGATGATGATGTCAAGCTCCACAGGCACAACAAGCTCAGGTGGCAAGGAGCAGCTACTGATGATGAGCACACCATCCATGTTTGAAGAGCGTCCTCTGCTCAAGCTCTCCCTTTCCCAAGTCTTGCAGGTACATACATATTAATAAGGTTTTGAATTTTTCAAGGTTTTTTTCTTTTGAGGATCTCATTTAAAACTTTGTAAGAGAAATGCAATTGTCTGTTGGTGGTGGCCTCTGAAAAGAATTAATGATGCAAGCAGTTGTGGTTTCTCTTTGCTCACAGGCAACCAACAAGTTCTGTAAGACAAATATAATAGGTGATGGTGGCTTCGGCACAGTATACAAAGCCACACTTCCTGATGGGAGGACAGTGGCAATCAAAAAGCTGGGAGCTTCAACAACACAAGGAAACAGGGAGTTTTTAGCAGAGATGGAAACCCTAGGCAAAGTGCAGCACCCAAATTTGGTCCCATTGCTTGGGTATTGTGCATTGGGAGAAGAGAAGATCCTTGTGTATGAGTACATGGCAAATGGGAGTCTTGACATATGGCTACGATCCCATAGCCATGCTTGCCAAACGTTGGACTGGAGCAAGAGATTGAGGATTGCAATGGGCTCGGCGAGGGGACTTGCATTCCTACACCATGGCTTTGTGCCACATATTATCCACCGAGATATCAAGGCAAGCAACATCTTGTTGGACACAGAATTTGAACCACGAGTGGCAGATTTCGGGCTGGCAAGGTTGATCAGTGCATATGACACACATGTGAGCACAGATATCGCAGGCACATTTGGCTATATTCCTCCAGAATATGGCCATTGTTGGCGATCCACCACACGCGGTGATGTGTACAGCTTCGGAGTGATACTACTGGAGTTGGTGACTGGCAAGGAACCAACTGGGATCGAATTCAAGGACATCGAGGGTGGCAATTTGGTTGGATGGGTACGCCGAATGTTGAAACAAGGGCATGCTCACCAAGTCTTGGACCCGGATATCATCATCATCTTCTCCTCCGGCAGCAGCAGGGCAAGTCTACAGAATCTTCAAAACCAAATGCTGAAGTTGCTACACATTGCCACTCTGTGTACAGCTGAAGAGCCTGCCAGACGGCCTACAATGCAACAAGTTGTCACTCTTCTTAAGGAAATTGATGCTGCTGCCACCGCTACTGCCACCTGCACTGCCACCGCTACTGCACCGAGTTCTCCCAGCCTTAGCAACCGCTAGTGTGAATATACTTCATCCCTCATCTAATCACACCATACTATCAAGTCTGAATATCTATTTTTACACTGAATTTGTAAGGTTAATTGGCCAGTGATTTCTTTTGCAAAGGGTAAAGTAGTAGCCAAAGATTATGATGATGCTGATGATGATGATGACGACAATGATGATGAGCTTGCAATCCAGTTCGTAGATGAAATATCACATTTGCTGTTAAATTGGACTCTTATTATGGCAACAAAAAATGAGCATTTTGATGTGAGGATCAATCAGTGTTGAAAGGATCTGCTTTTAAACAAAGCAGCAGCAGCAATCGGAGGAAAGATTTTGACTAATTTGATGAGGGGCTTGGTTTCTGTATTGTGCAGGAAAGTTACAACAAGCAGGTCATGGTGGCGATCTACCATATCGTACTACTACGATGTAACATATGTAATACAAATCATGCTTCCTCATCTGTTGGGGCAGTGGATCTGTTGTTGAGAGAGGAGCTGCAAATCAGCCACCAAGACTAGCGTTGTGTGCTTGTCTTCATTACCATTAGAAGGATTTTTATTCCAATTAGAAAATGCACGGTCCTTGAATTGCACACTTTGTAAGTTGATCATCTTTTTTGGTTTTGCAGTGTAATATTTGGAGACTTGCTTTGTTGAACAAATGTAATCTCGGGTGTGTAGGGTAGGTAACTCTGCTGCAAGTCAGTAGTTATTGGAACAACAATGGGCTGCTTCAACATGATATGCATTTTTGGTAATCAGCAAATTTATGATTTAAGATTCCCAGCACAATTACAGGATTTGGGTGGGGTGGGGGGCAGAGCTGTACCACATGCATTATATCCAAGAAACACTAAATTATAATTACAAAACATGAATGATAAAAACCCTTGATAGTAGCTATGATAAAGAACATGAAAGGTGAAAGTTGTGTTGCTATGAAATCTCTTGCAGCCCACCCACCAGGGTCAAACTTCATAGTCCATCTACCTTCCATCACCTTCATACATCTTGCACAATTTGGAGATAATTTTGAAATTACAAAAGAATCACAGCCATCCAAATTTTGTTTCAAAATAGACATGAACTCCTGCAAGTTGTTATGATGCTGAAAGAAAAAAGAAATCCAGTTTCTCTTCATCATTCCCCCCCTACTTGATTGCAGTTTAGAGTAAGAGCAGGATTTGTGTTGGGCAAGTTGGCGTTCTGTCAAACTTCTCTCTTATATAATGCTTGGAAGAGGAGGGAGGGACATAAAGAAAGAAAAGAGTCAAAGAGAGTGGACACTCTGACCTTCATCTTGCAATTTTGAATTTCCCGCATTGAAGAATCGATTGACTATGTACAGGTGAAGTTGGGCTCCTCCATGGTGTAGTAGAGTGATATTTTGATGGGGTATTTTGACACCAGGCAGTAAAAGCAAGAGCTAAGTGTTGGCACTCCTTGAGACATTGATGCTGGGCACCAGCAGCTTGCCTGTCACCCCATAAAGGTCTATGGAGTATTGCACCAGCCGGTCCCGCACATCTGGTAGACGAATGCAACCCCCGCACAACAGAAACTGGAAGTTACCATTGAGGGTTTTCCTCACAAAGAACTCTCCCACCTTCCCACATGCTCGGCATGCATGCCTGTAATACAATGACCGCCACTGGCAGACAGAAGTTTCATCAACTCTCAGACTTACAGAATGTCAGTTATTCCACCAAATAGGGTGGTCAATCTGGACCCTTACAGCCCATTCAAAGGCTTTCAGCTGTGAAAAAAACTATTGGAACATGTACAGATAAGGACCATATGAACAGAAAAGAATGTAAGATAAGATGGTGAATGTCATTCACATCTGGAGTTTCTGTATTTTCCACGCATTGTCAATCACGATTTCATGAATGGAACTTAAAACAATTTCAAAACCATGTGTCTGTATTTTCCACACACATTGTCAATTATGATTTCATGCATGGAACTTAAACAATTTCAAAACCATGTGTCTGTCTTTAGAGAGACCTTAACAGTTCAACACAAGCAGCAGTGTTCATTGCAGTTACATACTGGAAAAGCAGGAGGAGTCCCTCGAGGATGCCGGGGCAAAGACCATCCTTTGCGGTAGCATTCCTCCTTAAATGCTGGTTCACACAACCTTGCCCATGACCTACACACCTGCAGGCAGGGCATGCAATCATGGTAAGCAAGAAACTGTTTCCTACTTAACACATGGAAAATAACAGATCACTTTTCTAGATAGAGACAACAGATACAGCATTGCCTTTGGTGGATATCATGCTACTTGCCCTTCAGTTTGACATTTTTTACAGTGGAACAATCTGTTGACAGTGTTCAACAATTGTCTATTTCTGCCTGATGGAGATCTGTTTATCTTGTTCCACATCTGGCTTTTTTCAAACTACAAGTAACAATTCAAACAAAGATAACAAGGTTAATACCCGGGCAGCCTGAAGAAGAATGGCTGGAGGTAGTTTCTCAAGAATACTTTGTAGCAAGTCTTCTTCCCCCCACTCCGTCAGTCGTTGCAGGGCAGGCCTACACAGCTGGTTGGAATGCTTGCTAGATGGAGAAACTGCCATTGTACTACCATCTAAACAAGTTGTCCAAGGGTTTTAGTTTGAAGCTCCTTCAGAAAGCAAACAATAAAATCAAGAGGATCCTATGCTGATCAATACACACAAGAAGAAGATAACTTGCTACCGTTTTGCAAACACCCACAAATACTTGTGCAAAGCAATGTGAGAAACTGGGGAAATCAGTAGCATGTTTTCCCAGGTTTTTGGCTGGCATCTCCAACCACTGACAATGTGCAAAGGTGACAGTCCAGTTGGAAAACTGATTTGTTTCTTATTTGAATCCTTTGCCTTATGCAGAACTTGTGCAAAAGGGACATTCTTTTAAAACCTAAGCAGCCTGTGAAGAAGCACTTGCCTTCTACAAAACTGAAATAGAATTTAGTAGGACTTCTCAATTCCTCCAAACATTGCTAAATTATACATTAAATTATTATGGATAATTGATTAATGATCCATCCCTCTTTGCCTCTCTGAATGCACAGTAGTGCAAGGCAGATACCTTGAATTTCAAAAGTGGAATCCCTTCCGCAGCCTCTCAATCTCTTGTCATCAGCAAGTTCACCCAACATCTTGGAGTAAGAGCCACCCATCCATGGTGTGCCTTTATACAACCAGCAAATGTGCTTACGCTTGCGTTTGAATTCAGAAACTCTGTGTCTGGCACTGCTAGCTTTCCTTGCCGTCCGACAACTCAGCAGTAAGGCTGATTGTTTCTCAAGCAAGCGAGCACTTTTCCTACGAGGCTGTGGCTGGGAGGATCCTCCACTTACTCCTTTTTGAGCTTCCTTCTCTGGTTTTGCTGAACGTCATTAGTTGCTATAGTACCAATACATTCAACCACAATGAATATCTTGCTAATACATGTATGTGTAAGAATTCTGCAAATGCACATGGTGATTTGTATCATTTTTGGATTGGGTTTTGCATCCTTAATTACCTGAGGGATAGAGAGATTTCACAGAGACCAATAGAGATCTCTTGTTCCCTTTTGATCTTGTACGTAACCAGTATTGTGGGCCTCCACGAGTGCACCGCAGAAGAGCTGCTCTTTTCTCAAACAGCCGGGCACTTTTTCTCAATGCTGGCACATTTGGTACCACTGTATTGCTTACAGCCCTCATACTGGCACCAGCAGTCCTTCGATTTTCCTTGAAAATGTTGTAAAGTGAGTTGACAGAAACTATGATCTTGGCACCAGTCCTCCTATTGCCACTTCTTGCTCTTAACCAATACTTGGAATGGCCAACATTCAATCTCGGAGGAACCATTGTAAACTACTGTGTGCAAGATCAGATTTTTCAACCAATTCTCTCAAGCTACAAAACCAAAGTTCCTCAGCTCAAATGGCCTGGCACTGGCATAGATTATCCAGCAATGCCATGAATATAACCAATTCTATAACGTCAGTCCTGCAAAATTCAATTAGTTTCTACTCAGCATGCCTCCCATCAGAATTGGAGTTCTACTCAATTGAGCTTAGCATTCCCAGAGGTTCTCGATATATGCAAATACAAATCGTCATCCTCTTTGCCATGATGCAAGATCAAGATTTGGGCAATCAGTTGTAACCCAGCTCTAACAATTCTTTACAGATCAACAACAAGGATGCAAATCCCATAGGCAACCATTTTTCCTAGTATTATTTTGATGTTCTGCTAGTCTAACAGAATCCAGAATTCTACTCATGGCTTAGCAGTAGCATTCTTGCAGGTATTGCTTTGCTATATAGTTGACATCTTTATTATACTTCTGACTATTTGCTACTCTGACTCCAACAGCTCAACTCAGCATGCACTTTGATAGAACAGTAAAGGGAAAAGTTAGAGGTTTCTTACCAGCTTGACTAGGAGTTGCTGTTGCGTAGCCTGTTGTTGCTGATGCTCAAGATTGTAGTGAGGTGTTCCAATGAAGCTATCTTGAATTTGATAACCCCCAATGGGAATGTTCTAGTCTCAAGGCACATGCAGAGTTTCATCAAATAGAAGCATGTCTCTAGCTACTCGAGCACACAACATGTGCACACATGGCAACTCCCCTCTGTGTTCTGCAAAACCCAAAACTTCATTTTCCCTACTATCACAGAAAGTTCCACAAACAACCATGGTGTGTGTGTTCATCAGAATTCATGTGCAAAGAAGAATGATGTGTTGATGAGCAAGACTAAGTGTTCTTCAGCTACCAAGGCTATTTCCTAATGCTTAATAATCAACAGATTTACAATACAAACAGCTTGTAAGCATTTAAGACATTTCCGTGGTCAAGCTTAGGGATTAATTGATCTCAGAAGTAATAAGAAACAAGAATTCTGTGGTTGATTAGCATAAGTTAGCTAATCAAATGATTCAGCTGATAAATAGGAATGACAACTACACATTTTGCAGTTACGATGTTCAATGACGACCTAAGTTGCTTCAAAACAAAATAATTTATAACACCAAGCATGAGCCCTTTTTACATTTTCTAAAACAGGAAAACTCAACTGTGAAATCCTATAATGCTATGTACTAATGTGCACATGGATGAATCATTTGAAGATGATCAAAAAGTGCACAACAATATGTGCAATATTTGACAAAGTTGCCATTAAGTCAATTAAAGAGAAAACAACTGTTTGCACTTTAATTGAACATGTTCAGAGTATGTACACACAGATCATATTCAAAAATGATTTGTATACCTTTTGCATTGATTGCCTACATTTGATTGCCACCAAATCCCTAGATGTTCAATGAGACTATGATGACATGGAATACAATTCCCTAAAAAAAAGTGGGCTACAAAAAATGCCAGTCCTGAGAAGGAAATTGCACAACTTTGTTAGTTGTGAGATTGCCACCTTTTCATTCTCAAAGAGTTCAACATGTTGAAACAACACTACATTGTGATTTCTCAGTGTTTGGAGGGATAAAACATTGGAGAATGGCTTGTTGATATAACCCATGTCCCAAGGATTTTTGTGATATTTCTTGGCATGCCAGGAAAAAAAAAACCCCAACCATAGAATTCTTCCATACCCTAAGTGCCCCATATCATAAATGCCGAAAGACTAAAATCCCTTAGCCTAAAAAACAGTTGTAAGACCTAAGCTATCAAATTGAATTTTATTGCACAGTGCATTGGCTCATGAGAGTTTTTGGGATTCAAAATCTAAAAAAAAACATGAACATGCAGATTAAAACCCTAAACACCTATGGTTCTATTAAGGTCTAGTGTATTCAGTTCCACAAGCAAAAGGGAGACAATTGGATTTCATGTTCCGATCCATAGAATAACATATGGTTTAGTGAATCTTACCTCAAGGAGAAATTCCAAAGGGAGTTGAGGCATGGTCCAGGACCTCTCATCCTTCATCAGTCAACCTTTGGCATTGAAGAATTCTCCTATCTGGATTATGTACATGTCAACCAAACTGCAGCAACATCTCAATGTCTCAGTTCAAAGGAAAATATGGAGCATTCCAAATTCTTTTGATTAAGGTGTAATTGAGGTGGCCACAAACACAAAGTTCTCTCTCTCACAAAAATCTACAAGACCTTGAACAAGACCAAGAATCGTCCGTTCTACCAAGAATAACAGAAATTGTACATGTCAAGTTTTACAGTCTAAATCCAACAACATCCACTCAGCACTTCACAAAAATGGAAATTCCAACATATTGTATGTAGCAAATACAATGAATTTCGCAGTCTTGAAAAACTGTCTGATTTCCGTATTCTTCTTGTTGGAAAAGAACGAACGCCAAGTCTGGTAACGTGCTCGATGCTCTCTCACAATTTCTCACACAAGTTCTGGAAATGGAAAGAGCTTTTCAACAACGTGTTTGTTTGTTGGACATCTTCTTCGTCCGATGCGGATCTCCGATTCTCTTGCGTACAAGGTTCAGAAAGTTCTCGACACACGGAACAACGCTTAATTATTATTTTTTCGATGCAGTCTACCGACTTCGTCTTCTAACATCGTGACAAATCTCACAGGAAGAAAAAGCAAGACTCGAAGAAAACAAAACTACAAAGCACTATGTTCATTTAAACACAAAGAACAGGTACATAGACATTCTGTTCTTCAAGCGAAACAACGAAGAAAAAACCAAAAAAAAACAGAAAGAAGAAGGAGAAAAATGAAGAAGAAGAACCGTGGCAATTACATCACATGTTTCTCCTCAACGAACTTAGTCATGCAACGACACCATGCACGCTGCATATTGTGACACCGACGTGAACATTATTCAATTTCTAGTAAGTACGTACCGACAACAAACGGTAGAAATCATTCCAAAAGTTCCCTTCACCAAAACCAAAAGAGTTCGGCTGAGGCTTGAGCGCGTCTCCAGGTTCAATTCTTCCGTTTTTCGCAAAGGAAAGAAGGCGTATTCAAGACGTGCAGTAAAAGTATCTAAGCGGGGAGAAAACAAAGCGCATAAAATTAAAAAATAATTTTTTGAAGAACAAGAACAAGAACAAGTGCGAACAAGGGACTTACATTTTATCCACGACACTTGCTCCATCGTTCTCAAACCAAACCGCTCGACGTCGTCATCATCGTCGTCATCGTCGTCGTCGTGCTTGCTCCTGCTGCATGGGAAAAACGCAAGCGTGGAGAAAAGGGGAACAGGCCGCAGCAGTAAAGCGAACCAGCAAGCCTCTGGCCCTGCCCGGATCTGATTGCCAGTGTCTGCCCAATCTGCCCCTGCCCGTCTCAGAGATTCCAAACGCACGCGACCTTTCTTCTTTCTGTGAAGAGTCGTACTACTCAGTAGGAAATAGGTAGGTAGGAAACTTAGCCTAGGCAGGTTACTGTACAGTGTGTAATTTTTAATAAATAAATAAATAATTTTTTTGGTGATTTTGCTCAAGTGGTGATAGTTCATCCATAAGTATATTTAATCAAATTTGGTATTGTTGAAAAATATGAAAATACCTTTTACCATTTCAAAATATTCCAGGCAAACATTATTTATTTCACTTTTTCATTTCAGCCCTCTAATCACAATTTTCTTAAAAATTTGGATGTAATAAAAGTGACAAAATAATAATTCAACAAAGTATTGCAAATATGTACTTATGGTAGTTACATAGGTGTTGATAAGTAGGTAATTTAAATATCATTAAACTAGACCTTAACAACAAAACAATCAATTGTGTGATGATTTAGGGTGGGTATTGATTTTGAGCAGTTGTTATTGGAATTCAATTGGCATTTTTTTGGATTTTTTAAGCTTGCTCTTTTCATTCCACATTCCCTTTCTTCCCTTTTAGCAAATCTTTTACTTTTTTGAGTTTAGTTTAGTTTCAACTTTGTGCAAAATGGTTAAGAATGAGGGATGTCAAAGGTACATTATTAGTTTGTTTCATACATTTTCAAGTGAAGAAAGGATGTAAATTGTGGAGAGGGAGCTTTCACTACCTTCACTTAACATGTTCTTCTGGGCTGAGAGGCTGTAGGGCTTGCCACCCAACCTAAGTGGAAGAATGGCTATGGACTCGTGCTATCACAACTAGCCTGTGCACTAGTGTCCAATTGTTTATGCTGTGGATTGTGTCAAACGTTCCGTCAAGTTGGGCACTTACAATGTGAGGACTTGTTCGCGGGGTGAAGAGGGAATCGTGAAGTTGGGCTTGCTGGCACATGAATTGGAGGGTGTGAACATTGGGCTCTGTGGGCTACAGGAGCTTAGCTGGCCATGCAAAGGGGATTACGATGTCTATGCACAACCTAGTGGACTGGCCAGGCCTTGGATGTTGGTGTGGTCTAGGCAGGATGCATAACACGTTGAACAGGGGGTGGGATTGTTGATGGCGTTAGAGTCGGCTAATGCTTTGCTTTTCTTTGACCAACATAGCCCCCATTTGATCTCTGCGCGTTTTCAGGCCAAAGCTAGGCAGCACCTCATAGTATTTTCTGCTTACTCTCCCACTAACTGCAAGGATGGGGGTGTTGAGGAGGAGGTTGAAAGGTAGTCCTTTTACAACCTGTTGTTTGCTTGCTTAAAGCAAGTCCCCGCCAATGACAAATTGGTTATGCTGGGGGACTTCAATGTTGAGCTTGGCAGTAACTAGGAGGACCAAGGTGGGGTTGTGGATCGTTTCCACGTGAATTGAGGTGCACTTGAGCCTAGTCACAATGATGCCTGCCTCATTGACCTCGCCGTCGCCTTCAATCTCAGGATTGCCAATACCTTTTTTAAACATTGCATGGGTCATCTAACAACTTGGCAGCACGAGGCTAGAAAACGCGGGTATGTCAAAGACTATATTCTTGTCTCTGGAAGTGCCATGCGTGGGGTGACTGATTGTCGGGTGTATGTTAGTGTACAGCACTGGGTCACAAACCACTGCTTGTTGGTTTTGTCGTTGCAACTATCCCTCAGAGCCTAACAACGTGTTGCCCCACGAAGGGGGCTGTGGGATGGGGAGGCACTTTATGTGCCAAAGGTTAAAGCTACCTTTGAGGGGGCGGTGTCAAACCATTTTTCAGCCCTCAATCCTGAAGATACAGACCCTGAGGATGAGTGGCAGAAATGGGTGCACAACATTTTTACAGTTGCACTGGTAAAGGTGGGCTTGCATGAAATGCGACAACAGCACAAGCTTAGCCTTTCACCAGCCACATTTAAGCTAATTACCATCAAGAAAGCTACACACCTGACCAGGTTAGGCGCTAATGCTTCCCCAGTGTCAAAGGCAACATATAGGGCAGCCAATGTAGCGGTTAAGAAGGTTGTAGCTCTTGATGTCAACGCTTACTTGAAACGGCAAGCTAATATTGCTTTTTGTTTGCGCGAACAAGAACGCATAGGGGACTGGGCTCGCCAAGCTAAGCACATGGCAACAAGGGGCATTTTTGCCAAATGTGGGGCCCCAAAAGCTTTGTTGGACTAATATGGTCTCCTCATCCACAACCCCGAAGCACTTCTACAACGCTTCTCCGAGCACTTTGCAGGTGTCTTAGGGGGCGACAGAGATTTGCCTAAGGAAACTCAAGTGCAGTTAGATGCCAAAGTGTGTGAGATTGAGGCTTCACAAAATACCCAAGGGGATGCTGTAGAAGAGCCGACTTTGTTGGAAGTCGTTGATTATATGAAAAAACTTCACAACATTGTTGCACTTGGTGAAGATGGCATCACTTCACCTTTGCTCAAGGAGTGTTTTGTTGAAGCTTGTTGGTTACACTGGGTGATTCTAGTGGTTTGGAGGTCAGGGCGAGCCCTAGTAACTTGGAAAGGTGCACTTGTAGTGCCATTATATAAGGGAAAGGGTTCGTAGCAATGCTTGGATAACTATTGCAAGATTAGTTTCCTTAGCATTCCTAGCAAGGTATATGCCATGGTATTGATGCAGAGGGTTAGCAGGGTGGTTGAGCCTAAACTGCTCGAAGCACAATGCAGTTTTCATTCCAGCCGGGGTACCATAGATGCCATGTTTGTGTTACGTTAGCTAACTAGCATGGCTGAATTTATCGACAACATTCAATTGCATATGGTTTTTATTGACTTGACAAAGGCTTATGATTGGGTTAACAAGGATGCGTTGTGGTAGATTTTGCGCTTCTACAGGGTTCCTTTTAGAATCGTATAGTTGTTAGAGGATTTGCATGTTAGAACACTTGTAATAGTTAGGCTTGGGGGCCAGGTGGGCAAAGAATTCACTGTCAACAATGGTGTGTGCCAGGGTTGTGTGGTGGCGCTTCTATTGTTCAATGTTCTCCTAGATTTTGTGGTTAGGCAGGCCCTTACTGACATGCCTGAAGATGCAAGAGTCTTAGTGGGTTACCATGGTGATGGCAAAATGTTGTTTGAATGAAAGGCAAAGGGGGACCTAACGCTACATGAGATTTATTTATTATTATATGCAAATGACATGGTGTTGTTTTCCACAAAGCCGGGGAACCTAGTGCTGATGTTGAAGGCCATGGACAACGTTGCAAAACGTTTTACTATGTGCATTAATGCATCCAAAACAAAGATAATGTCTGTGAGTAAGGGCACGTCCCAACTTCCGATGGATGTCACCATCAATAGTGGTCCAGTTGAGCTAGTTGATCAATTTAAATACCTAGGAGGGGTTTTATCATCCGACACTAAACTAGATGTAGAAGTGGCGGCACGCTGAGGATGAGGGCTAGGGGCAACAAACACTTGAAGTTGAGCACAAAAGTGCAAGTGTTTGACACGTTTGTTGTGCCTCACTTCTTGTGTGGGAGTGAAACTTGGTACCTAACGCAAACACATAAAAAATGATTGGAAATGGCGTACAACAATTGCCTCAGAAGGATGTTGGGCATGAAGGTCACAAATCAACACTGCCTCACTCACATCTAGGAGGTTTACAAAGCCAAGCCATTGACCTTATTACTTAGCAAACACAGGTTGAGATGGTTAGGTCACGTTGCCATGTTACCACAAGATAGGTACCCTCACATTGTGCTACTAACGCACTTGCAAGGGGCCCACTACCCTTGTGGCCATCTTCAACACAGTTTGGCAGCCACTTTGAAAGGGGACTTTCTGATAGTTAGCATACCAACTTGTGGTGGGGAGTGGTATGAGCAAGCGCAAAACAAATATTTTTGGCGCCCAATGGTGCAGGGACTCAAACTCAAGTCTCAAGCACCAATGTGAATGTAGCCAGACCGCCCGTGCAAACGTAGGCGAACTTAGGTCTTTGATGTGTAGTGTTTTGTGTGGCACCATCTAGTGTTGGCTATTGCTACCAATAGTGGCAAAGGGCCTAATGTTGTTGTTGATGTTGTTGAACTTTCACAAATGAAAAAGAGTAATAAGAATGCAACATCGTATAGTGTGCAAAAAGAAAAACACTTAGTTGGTAGGCCTATAATCCAACATAATGTGAGGATTTTGAATGAACATAAAATCAAGAGGATAATGAAAGAAAGAAACCCTCAAAATGAAAAAAGAAATGAGGCGCATATCAAAATTGGTTTCAACCTCATCTTGGGCCCCAAATACTAGCAGAAGTGAAGAAATGTGGAAACAACAAGACTACTTTTACATTCTTGTAGAATGTTTACAAATCATTAGGAATGCATGGTTCTTATGCCAATTGGACTAGGAGTACAATGTGGGAATGGCTCACAAAAAAAGGTGAATTGAAAGAAAATTACATGGAAGTTGCCTAACATGGAATAATAATGAAAATTTTGAAACAAAACTTGCCAAAACTTGAGGAATATCTTAAACTATGTGATGAGATGGTTTGTGTCCTACAAACGAAAAGAAGAAAGCTAGTTAGCCATTATCAACAATGATTACGTAAATAAACAACAATTGTGTAACCCATTTTCAAAAGTATCACATAATCTCTTGCTTAAACTTGGATGTGGGGGGTTTAATGTCACAAGAGAATGATCAAGATAATTCATGAAACTATACATGTGTTGGACTTACCAAATGGCAAATATTGCTACAAGTAAACTCCCAACAAATTAAGTTACTCAAGGCTTGACCATGGTTTATAAAGTTGCTTACCTAGCAAATCATACTCCATTCCACTTGCATTTGTTGTGAATAGTAACTAAACTAGAATCCATTTAGTTCTTAATGCCAATGAAAAAACTTGAGAGCCAAAAGGGATGAAACATGTGCAAGTGCTAAATTTGGAGGATATGAAGCAAGTAACAATGGTTGTTTCATTTAGCATTGCCAGTGACCTACTTCCACCTCAAATAATGTTCATTAGTTCTATAGGACATTATGACTAGACAACAAAAGGAAAACAAATTGCATCAATGATGGTTAGGATCTTACTTTTAGTGAAAACGAAAGGATGTAATAATCATGGTGCATTGGAGTTTGCAAAAGTAATAGTAGTTGGAGAACAACTGTGAAATCCAACTTTTTACTATAACACCTAGAAAATAGCTACATTAACAAGTTTTTGTTATTGTTGTAACATTATTGGGAGGTTGACGATTTGTAACATCATCATAATCTTGTACCTTGTTTTGCATAACAAATCCACATTAATTTTCATCCTCTTAGTGTGTGAAAAACACCAAGACGTCATTAGGAAAAGAAGACGAACAAAAATCATCTCATCAAGAAAAGAAAAAACCAACACTTCATTAGGAAAACAAGAAGACCATATTTTATTCTTCCTTCATTATTTCATGGAAACTAAGTGCCTCCAAGGTGTTGTTGATGATGATGTAAAGGGGCTTCCTTGAAGATGATGTGGTTATTTATGATGATCTTTTGCTTTAACCAGTGACTGTAACAATTGTAATAACAATGTGGCTATAAAAGAAGCTCCAAATCAACAACATTGTTGTTGATAGAATTGACCATTTCTCTAAGTCAAGTTTCAAACTCCAAACACAATGATCATGTGATGGTGAAGATCATGAAGTGCTCATGGATAAATGAATGCAATGATCCATAAATTTTGGCATTTTAAGTTTAGGTTTCTTGGAACTTTCAACAAGGCACCTAGTAATGTTTTTGAAATTTCTATTATTATTATTATTGTGCCAAAGTGGTAAAGGTAGTACATTATAAAATCTTAAATACCCTTTCATATTCTAGGAAATTGTGGTGGTTTTTTGGAAAATAAAAAAACAGGAATTTATGACAAAATATTCCATTTTGAATTTTTTTTCACAAAATGGCAAAATTTTGCCAAGAATAATCATTGGGTAGGTACCAACTGATTTTTTTTTTCATTATTTGTGGAAACTTTTCGCCATTTTATGAATTTTTTTTGAAATTTTTTTTGTTCCCAAATTTCCTTTTTTTGGAATTTTTGGAATTAAAAATTTGTGAAAAAATCATAATTGCCTACAATATGAAGGGTGCTTAAGATTTTCTACTTTCATATTTTGAATATTGCCAAATTTGGCTAAAGGTTCTTATGGGTGATTGCCATTCAAGCAATATCACAAAATCAAAAGGAATAATAAAATTAAGATTAACCCTTTTTTGAAAATTGGAAAAATTTAAAACTTAGAAATGAAATGATTTTGGAAAGTTTCAATCACTAGAAGTGAGGGAAGGAAAAAAAAAGGTAAAAATCACCAAAATTATATATATACATATCAATGTGCAGCCATAAATAGATAACATTGATTAAAGGTTGTTACTTCATATTTGGCTTATAGCTAGATTTGGCTAATTCATCCTAGGGATGATTGCCATTTTCTTTTACATCTTGCTATGGACGATTGCCATTTGGGTTGCATAAAAAATTCCTACAAAAAACATTAAGTCATATTCAATGGCATGTTTGACAATCCAATTTTTTTTATCATAAATATGTAGAAAGACCTTTGCATGAAGTGTTTATTGAATAAAAAAGATACTTGTATGTATTCATGATGGATTAAGTTTAAAATATTTTCATTAGTTTTTTTTTTAATTCATTAATTAAAAATTCAATTTGGAATATCTTAATTATATGGGTAGAGACCAACATTGTCCTCATTATAAATGTCATTGCTTGATGATAAATCTTAATAAACTTATAATATAAGAATTAATGATTTTGTATTATATAGACATAAAATATCCTTGCAATTTATGAAAACCCCTAGAATTATTATTGACATTTTTAGAAAAGGATAAAAAATGAAAATGTTGTCATAAAACAAGCATTTGATGAACTCAAATGGTTTGTAAATCCTTTCAAGTTCATTCGATGATCCTTGTCCCTTATACAAATATGACATATTAGAAGGAAACAATCCATCTTTTTTATTGCATAATTCATTGAAATTTTTTAATTTAAATTTTATTTATTATCATAGTACCTTGGCGTCTTTGACACTAAATATATTATGTGTAAAAATGTATTATTCTCAATTTTTATTTTCTCAAAAAAAATTAAATTATGTGTGTTTTTTACATCCCATGAATATGTTGAAAGGGTTACAACTTTTTCTCAATGTGTGTCATTAATTGGATTAAATGCATGGGAGGATGAATGATTTGTTGCCATAGAAGGTACTTGCTAGTTAATTTATGTGTCCCAACCTTAAACCTAAACCATAATCCAATAATACATATTTATAATAATTACATGAAAAGATGTATTGTAATGTCCATTCCATAAATAATTTAAGTAAAAAAATAATTTAGTAAAATATGCATTAATTAAACCAAAATGGCTATAATCATTACATTGTTTCGATTATAAATTGTTTGTAATAACTACATATGGGGACCTATGTTCATCATCCATGAATTAGGGCGAACCTTAATAAATTGATAAGTAGGATTAGAGGGTTGGGGGTGAGAAAAGTGAGTAGGTAATTAATTAGGTATTTGGCTATGTAAAAAACATAGGTAGGTAGGAAGGCGAGTGCATAGGTAGGTAAGTAGGTATATAGGTCAATAGTTGGGTTAGTAGGCAAGTTAGTAAGTAAAAAAGAAGTTCAAGAACTAAGGTAAATAGGTTGTTAAAGTAGGTAAGCATGTAGGTAGGCAAATTAGTAGGTAGGAAGAAAGTTACATTACCAAGGTAGCTAAGTAGATAGGTAAGTTAGTACATAGGAAACAAGTTATCTTATCAAGGTGACTAAGTTTGTAAAGTATGTAGTTAACAGGGTAACTAAGTTAGTAGGGTAGGTATTTAATATAATAGTTAGGCCAATAGGATAACTAATTATTAAAATAGTTATGTCAATAGGGGATAATTAATAAAGTACCAAGGTTGGTATAATATTTATGAGGGTAAGAAGGCGAGTATGGTAGCTACATGTGAAGTCAAGTCCGGGGAAAAAATAGCCAAGAACAAACCTCAAAAAAAAAAATATAGTGGTCAGTAGTGAAAAGAAATGGACTATGATGAACCCCATCTAACGTTGAATGAAAAAACACAACCCATCTAGTGGACAAAATGGCCAATTGGTGCATTGGTGGCTGCTGGTTCACTCTGGCCCATATGATGTGCATAAACCATGGGGAGAACCCAAATACATGGGTGGATTGGGCCTTGGTAGGGTCAAAATGAACTAGCCCCCATGACTGGACCAGTTGGCCATTCTATCCATAGGATGGGCTAGATGATTTGTCTCTTTTTCATTTGCCTCTTTATTTTAGGTTAACCAACATTCTGCCACAATTAATCTTTTTTGGTTACTGACCTTTGACCATTTTTTTTTTCATTCCAATTTTTTCCCAACCTTGACCTCCATACTACCCATCCACCTAGCTACCCTACTAACCTAAATTTTAGCCCTGCCTATGAATTAACAACTAATCGCTTACTTACTTGGCAAAACTTTTATCTCCTCTCGGCTATCTTTTGATTAAACCTATATTTCTTCTTGGCCAAACTTATGTTCTTTTTAACTAAACTTCTATTTCTTGGCAAAACCTATATATTTTACTAGTTAAACTTCTATTTATTGGCTAAACCTATATGTCTTATTTGCTAACTTCTATTTCTTGGCTAAACGTATATTTTTTCTTGTCTAAACTTCTATCTCTTAATTGAACCTATATATCTTTTTGGCTAAACTTTTATCGCTTCTTGGTTAAACAGATATTTCTTGGCTAAACTTCTATATCTTGGTTAAACTTATATTTTTTCTTAGTTAAACTTATATTTCTTCTTGGTTAAACTTATATTTCTTGGCTAAAATTCTATCTTTTCATTAAACCTCTATTTCTTTTTGGTTAAATTTATATTTCTTGGCTAAACTTCTATCTCTTGGCTAAACCTATATATCTTACTGGTAAATTTTTATCTTTTGGCTAAACTTTTATTTCTTGGCTAAACCTATATATGTTATTAGTTAAACTTTTATCTCTTGGTTAAACCTATATTTTTTCTTGGTTAAAATTATATCTCTGAGCTAAACCTATATTTTTTCTTGGTTAAACTTATATCTCTTGGCAAAACCTATATATCTTACTGGCTAAACTTTTATCTCTTGGCTACACCTACATATTTTAGAAGTTAAACTTTTATCTCTTGGTTAAACCTATATATCTTACTAGCTAAACTTTTCTCTTTGGCCAAACCTATATATTTTATTAGCTAAACTTCCCTCTTTTAGTTAAACTTCTCTCTTTTGGCTAAACCTATAATTTTTCAAATGTCATATAAAGGTGGGTATTGCAAGTCAATTGTACAATAATCACTAGGTCAATATGCAGGTATTGCAAGGTTTAAGGTATATCATAGTTAAAGGCTAATGGGCATAATACAAATATTGCATATAATTTCATATCTTTTGTGGGTATTAATTACATTTTAATACATTAGATGAAAGTATTACAAATTCCCTACTCCTTCCAAAGGGGGATTTGACCATTTAATGTGGGTATTGTCTTACCTTTTTTCATCAAAATGATGATTTGCTTTATTTATAAATATCATTTGAATATTTCTTATTGCATTCAATTGATTAAATGTAGGTATTGCATTTGGTGGACAAGATCCCCTTAAATAACCTTAGATGATGAAGGATTAAGTTTTTGCAATACTTGCATAATAAATATTTATTGGCCAAAAGGGGGCTTTTGGTGAAGGTACACAATATAAATTTATGTACATATAATGATAAGCTTATTATGGTAGATTGGTCGTATTACATTACAGCAATTTAAAAGTAAAATTACCTTAATGATCACCTTAACACTAACTACAAATGATGTAAGTATTGCAAATTAGGGTTTGGAAAAATTGGGACATGCCCATAATCAATGCTTACACCTAAAGATGAAGGTATTGATAATTAGTTTAATTTTTTCAAAATAGGTTTATTTTGGATTTTTCCTATTGTTTTTTATACAATAGATGCATGCATTACATTTGGTAAACAAGATGTATTTACATAACCTTGGATATGAGTAAACAAGTTTTTGCATCATTAAATCAAGGGGCGTTACGTAAAAGCCATTTATTTAGGTATTACAATTTGGGGTTAGGGCATGCATTTGGGATCTAACACAAGGTGATAGGGTATGGTATTGCAAATTGAAAACTTTAACCTTCATTTAAAAACTAAATAATTTCATACAAAAAGAAACCTTAAACCTAATATTGATAAATTTTTTTTGCATAAAACATAAATTATATAGACATTACAACCTAATGGATGCAGAGGTTTAAATTTGAAAAATTAAGCAAACCTATACAATTAACCTTAAAATGTTGAGCTGAAACCCTTATATGCAACAAAAAATCCTTACATTGACCTAAATTAAATAAACACAAAAGGAATTGGTTGCATAACTTTAATGGTGGAATTTAATAATGTTTTTAGAACAAAATGTTAAACCTAATTTTGGAATTATTTTTGCATAACCCTGAATTGTGTATACTACAAACATTAGATACATCATTATAATAAAACTACAAAACAATTTTATATAAATACCAATAAAACTCGTGTTTTAAACCTAATTAAAGGGGGTGGGGGGACCCCAACTAGTGGGAAGGTTTTTTATCATTCATACCTTTGCCATGGAATCACCTTCATGTTTCTTTCCTTTAATACATGGAAAATAAAAGAAAAATTGGAACCTCTTTAGAGATATGTGTGTATGTGAATACATAAATTCACTTAAAAAATATTCCATGAAAATAATAAAAATGTTAGGAAAAAAGTTACCTTAAAACAATTAATGACAAAAAGGTGGGCTTAATTTCCTTAAACCTTAAACCCAATGTCCCTCCTATTTATTCAAAACATATATTAGGCAAAAGTTTAAATTAGGGTAATGTAACATCAACATGAGTTCGTTTTAATGTGGGTATTGTAATTTGAAACATTTCATGGAAAACCCAACCATAAACAAAAGAAGATCAAAAGTATGCAATACCTACATATACAAATTGGTTTATGCACCAAGGGGTCCTTTCATGAAAGTGGGCAATGTAGTTATATAAATATATTAAATTACAATTTTTCCTTAAGGCTATTGTGCGAGTATTTCATGATAAGGATAATGAAGGTATTGCTTAAATGTTATAACATGGTCACATAATGTGTTAACCCTATTAGATGAGGGTATTGTTCATTTGGTTTATAGTACAAATGAAATCCATTCATGGTGGATGGGGGTACTGTGTGCAACATGGCATAAAATGATCCCAAAATCTACAAATCTCAATATTATAGGTCAAAATTAAAACAAATGGATTGATACAAAAATGTTCAAGTAACCACATTACAAAAAGGATGGTGACAAAAATATATCAAGTTAAGTTAATATATAATGGTTCGATATAGAAATGGTGTGTACGTCCGCTAAAGTTATATTTATAATTAATCTTCTGAGGAGGATGAATCAAAAGCAATGCCCATATTGGTGCAATATTTTGCTGCAACTTTTACAACTTTTGTTACATGATGAATAAATAGTTGATGATGTTCAAACGCAAGTCGAATTACATTTGCAACAAAGCCTAACACAAAAAATAAATAAATAAATAAATTCCAATGTTAAGATGTAAACAATATAAAAAAAAAACTATATATATAAGTATGAAATATACTGCCCATGAATAATTTTGAAATTGTGATATTTGGATATTGCATCCATTTCTTTGGTTTGGTTGCATTTATTGGACTTTAATGTCCAATGTTAAGCGCCCCATGCAACTTTCAAAAAGTTTACATAGGCAAGTCTCCTTGTTTGAATTGCTTCAACAAGGTTTTCATCTTTTTCAAGGTGCGCCCATGCACTTTGTGGGATGAACCCCACCCCCCATGCCAAAATTTGAATGATGTGTAACAACATCTTAAAGGTTAAATGTACCAACAAAGATCACCTAACTTGTGGCATTTGTTGTGCCTAGGCTTGAAATTCATCCCACTTTAATTCCACTTTCTTACTCACTTAATCAAAGGCCTTCTTTTTACTCCATTATTTCCTTGCATGCGAGTTACTCAAAATACGAGCATTCATAGAATCGTGATCTTGTGGCCTAGGCCCCCCATGACAAATAGATGGATGCCTTATTTTTTTGCTTGCATTCGAAGGGAATGTGTTTGCTCTAAGTGCTGACAGAGTAGCCATTTGGCCACATAAGAACTAGTGCATGCATCCACATTGCAAAACATTTTGAACCTTTCTGAGCCCATTCACTCACATCTCCATTCTAACTCACATCTCCATTCTCATCTTGAATTGGAGGCGGAACCTCTTGAAGTGCAAGATCTGGTACAATTAATGAGGGTATTGCATTAAGGCAACGTATATAGTGTGAAATTACATTTAGGCCAACCACCACAATCACAAAAAATGAAGGTATTGCACTAAATCATAACCCTAAAAAAAAGGATGAAAATATTGTGAACCAAAAACCAAGGTAATATTCTATTATGTGAAAAACATTTGATTAAAAATGTTCAAATATTGTTAGAAAGGAAGAGAAGACAATAGGCTCATCATCATTTTTTGTGGAATCTATAGAGAATGAAAACAATGACAAGCTAGGGACGAACCTAGCTTTTCATTGTCTACTTTAGGTGCACATAAACAAAACAAAAAAAAATGATGATGAGCAACAACATGTTGTCGTTTTCTCTAGGTGCAGAGAAACAAAACAAAAGAAGATGACAATGAGCATCAGCTTGTTGTTGTCTTCTCTGGGTGCACAAGAACAAAACAAAACAAGATGACGATGAACGTTGACTTGTCGTCATCTTCTTTGGGTGCACAAAAACAAAACAAAACAAGACAACGACAAGCATCAGTTCATCATTGTTTTCTTTGTGTGCACAAAAACAAAACAAAACAAAATGACGACGAATGCCAATTGGTTGTCATCTTCTTTGGGTGCAAAGAAACAAAAAAAAAAA
>Ga0209208_10001762_pt1 | contig 30901 bp, 19 predicted proteins | sample S1TSphfallax_3_FD_187694 | JGI IMG/M metagenome (GOLD analysis project Ga0209208, IMG submission 187694) | Host-associated microbial communities from peat moss isolated from Minnesota, USA - S1T2_Fd - Sphagnum fallax MG (SPAdes) (version 2) | ecosystem: Host-associated > Plants > Peat moss >...
ATGGTTGCAGATTACCAGCACCTAGACCCCTGTCTTGGGGTTTCAGTGTGTGGACAGTCCTGAAGAATGCAGTGGGTAGAGATCTAAGCCACATCACTATGCCTGCTACCATCAACGAACCTCTTTCAGTTTTACAAAAATGTGCTGAAGAACTTCAATTTAGGTGAGTCAGGTCTATATCCGACAGCTGATAGCCATTTTGTCCTCGTATTGAGTTTAACTGGTAAGGTTCTCTGAAAAGAGTTTGACAGTTTCCTAACAAGAGATTAAAAAACATCTGTACACAAGGCCAGCATGGGTAGACCATATAGCATCCTTCCCTTCATGCATGATCAGCACAGAATAGTATACATCAGTTTTGCCCAGATTTTTCAGATTCACTTATCTATAGCCACTGTCAGCACCATATGAAGGCAGTAGGGAGTAATGGCAGATAGTCACTGCCGTGATGAAGGTGATTGTCTGATATGTTGTGAGTGACACCCACAAGTTTTCAGACCATCACAACGAGTCTGATTATTTTTTGTTTGGCCAGAACTGACACAATGTTTACCTCCAAAGTATTATTATGGATTTTGCTTGGTAATCTCATAGAGATCATCATAACAAGTGTGATTGGAAAGCTATATGACCTGCAATTACACATTTCATGGGTTGGAACTCACTCATGCTACCTTTACTTATCAATATCTGAGAGTCCATTGACCAAGAAGTAATGACCACTTCTGCAAAATAATAAATTCAATGCCACAGTGCTTGGTGCTGGGCATTCAGTGCATAGTTTGCACAGTGTTAGTCCCAGGAACAAGACTTGGTCTTGACAAATGTACACTCTCTGCCCACTTACACTCATGGACCTAGGTGACCATCTTTGGGCTATTCTGAGACAGGGAGTTGTTGGAGCAAGCAGTTCAGAAAGAGAATTCTTTGGAGCGTCTGCTCTATGCAACTGCTTTTACCTGTGCAAGCTATTGTGGGAGCATCCATCGTGATGCGAAACCCTTCAATCCTTTGCTGGGGGAGACCTTTGAGTTTCAAGATGACCGTTCTTGGTTTCTTGCTGAGCAGGTTGGAGAAACTTCACATATAAGTTTTTGCATATCATGCTTAGTTGCTGATTACATAACCAATGAGTGACATAAGTTGGTCATGAGAAAAGAGGTTGAGCTAAATTGTGAATGCCAATAGAAGAAAGGACAGAAATGGAGGGACTAACTTTTCATCAACGGTCTATGCAGGTCAGCCACCATCCTCCAATTTTTGCATTCCATACAGAGAGTAATTGCAGGAGTTACCAGTGTTATGGTGAAATTGAGATTAAGAACAAGTTCTGGGGAAGAAGCATTGAGGTGACACTCTCTTCAAAAACCCTTTAGGGAAATTTCTGAGAATTCTGTTAGAGTCACAAGCAAGGATTTTCTTTATGGTCAACAGAAATGATGTGATTGAGTTGGATCTTACTCCTAGGATTATCAATTTGAGTGTTTGTTTAGGTAGCATCTCCATTGAATCTGCAGGTGCTATGTAATGGAGTAGCTCATTTGAAGATTCCAAAATTTGGGGATCACATCACATGGAACAGAGCAACATTGTGTATCCACAATGTGGTTGTGGGGAAATTGTGGATTGACAACTATGGAGAGGTTTTGGTTCGAAATTATAGCACTGGAGAGATGAGTCGAGTGCGTTTTCATAAAGCGACCAGTCGAGAACAGTGCCGCATTAGTGGCAAGGTGCTAACTACTAACTCTTCCACTCATCATTTGAGGGCTGCACCCAACCCAGAATTTCAAGTCCAAAGGCAGATGTGTTATCCTTATTGTTAGGTCTTTGTTTCTTAATGTCTGTGTGTGGATCTAGTTTGCTTAAAGAACGTTTAAATACTGATGAACTGCTTTTGCTTTTTCAGATTTATGATGCCAGTGGTACTCCACAGTATTCATTATTTGGGAACTACATGGACCGAATTTATGCATGTCCAGAGGCATGTACCACCTTTGATGTGGATAGCCCTGATGTGAGGCTTCTTTGGAAGGCTCCACAGTTGATTGAAGATTACCATCAACAGTATTGCTTCACACGCTTCACTCTTGGCCTTAATGGTGAGTCATTCTTCTTGTTTTTTATTTAGGATCACTGCAGGCAGCCTTTAACAGACCTTTTCTGTGACACTTTCACATCAGTGTTTGTATTCAAAGATGTTATCCTCATCAATATTTAGCAGAACTTTGCAATACACACATTCTTATCTCCTGGTCGTATGAACAGCCTTGACACCCAAGTTGGCAGAGGTGCTACCCCCCACTGACTCAAGGTTTCGACCTGACCAACGTGCCCTGGTAACATCTATTTCTATTTAACCATTATTGCTTGATTCAAAACCAATGGCTAATGTCCTGAATTTTCTTCTGCACATGTGACTTTATATGAAGAAATCTGTTTAGTCTTCAAGGGGCCTTCAAGTGCTCTTCATCCTTGGAAGTGACAATGAGTTTCTGTGGCCTGATGTGGATGGTGTCTGCTTCTTCACAGGAGAATGGAGACTTGGAAAAAGCTACACCAGAGAAGCTGCGGTTGGAGGAGAAGCAGAGACTGGCCCGTAAAACTCGGAAGGAGCAAGGGCGAGAGTGGGAGAACGCGTGGTTTGGCCAGGTTTACTCTAGCTATCTGTTGCATTCAAGTTTGTCTGCTTGCTCTCTGAATAGAATGAGTATTTAGGGTTTCTTCAAAGGGATGTTTCCTCAGTGAGGTGACATGACCTGTTAACAGTATCAACTGTCCTACCACTTTTTACTGATTATTTTACCATTGTCGTTTCATTTCTCATTTGTCCTTGCAGATGGCATCCCTTAAACACTAAAACATAGTGAAGTCTTATTCTCAGCACCCCTATTAGGTAGTAATTTGGAACTCATGATATTCTGGCATTGATGTGTTGACACAGAGAGAACAAGGAGTGACACAAGTGAAAGCTATTCAAGATGGTGACATTGAACCCTCCTGGGTGTACAAGGGCAGATACTGGGAGGCTCGGGAAAGACAGGCCTGGGAGAATTGTCCAGACATCATGTAGAATACAGTCTGCTGAAACAGACTACCTCCCTCAGGACTGCCGAATTGCCAGGAAACAATCCTCGTGACAGGCAACACAGTTGTCATTATCTATGTTGTTAGCAACCTTCCCTTGTCAAACTAGTGGTAGTTGTGCATGGTGGGCAATGGACACTAAGAACAGTAGATCCATTTGCATTGAAAGGCCTAAAAGCATTTGTATGCTGCGGAACTAGCTCTGACAAGTGCAGGAATTCATGTAATATGGGCAATAACAATCAACACCACTCCAGAACCCGTCCTCTAGCAGGCTACAAGATAATATGCTTCTTGTCCTGAATCATACTATTTTCATACAAAAGATGACTCAGGGTTTTCTTGTCTCTCCACAAAGTCCTTTGTAGCTCATACACTTTTTCACTGGGAGTTTACAGTTTTGCAGGGAGGATGGAAGCTGACTTTTTGCTGATTCTTTCAAGGGCTGCTGTGGAAATTTTCAGAGGGACACAATTAACCCTGCCTATGTCCTTCTTGGTAGGCTTCTCCAAGAGAATGAGAATCCCAAGAACAGCTCATAGTGTTGGGCATGTTCTACCCCCAAGTAGTCACCAGTAGTGAGATTAAAGGATATGTTCAGGGTGCAGAAGGCCCCAACCACTACCCTCTGTGTGGGCCTCTATATGCCTTCATCTTAGATGCTTGATCTTCCAGGACAAAGCTTAAATGAAATAAAACTTACTCCCACAAGCTTCCTGAGGCTTGAAAGGGAATACTTTTGACTTTCTTGATCAGCTATGTCTCTTGAGTGCTAGCCAACATCATGACTGGCTCTTCCCATTGGCTCTGGAAATGGGACTGAAACTCAGGATGCAGACTTTGTCTTATGGTTTGCCTAGATTGTGTACAGATTATGATAATACTATTGGACACCAAAGTCAAGAGCTGATGAAGGCAGTGGACAGTCATGACAACTTATCACTCCTATTCTTGATGAAGGTGATGGTCTAAGACTTTGTGAGCAACTCTCATGAAGTTTATGACTGCACTCATCATCATGTTACCAAATGTGAATTTTTTGCTGAGGAGATTTCTCTGCACTTTCATTGTTATGGTCCGAAACAGAAACAGAAGAGCTGCTGCATTTAACTATCTGCCAAAGCTAGTCATATGCTTCGGTTAGGTCATGGACTATAAGGTATTAGTTACTTTGAGCCTGGCTATTGGTGAAAGGTGGCAAATACCATACACAGAGTCAAGATTGCTAGCTACTTGGATACCTGTTCTAAGGTATTAGTGGTGTATAGAAGGATGGGTGAACATTTCTAAATATGAAAAACCATTCTGGACTAGGTAACCTGTGAGAGCAACCAGGTTACTGTGAATAGTCTTAGCGTAACTGTTCACGGTAACTAACATGCTCAAGCTGTTTACCAGACATAACCTACAGTGTAGAGTTTTGAGAGCTACAACGCAAGTATGTTGTTCATGGATGAAAAGCCCTGTAACCAGCTGGTAGATGGACGAAACAAGATGTAACCCTCCTCTATGTGGATGAAAAATCATAACCTATGTCTGCCCGGATGAAGTATGCAATCAAAAAAGAGAAGAGGGAGAGATTCTGCATAGTGAGCAACTTGACGAGGGCCAATCAGAAGCTCGAGAACCTATGCACTGTAGGTAATGTGTAAAAAGTAATCGTTAAATGGTTGCCTCGGTTTCTACGCCAGGCCTCGGTTTCTACGTCAAGCCTTTTTGGTGTAAGTCATTGCTAGAAACCGTGGTGGCCTTAGTTTTTACGCTACGCCACAGCTTCGTAGTCAGCCATCCATATTCCTCACAGCAGGTGATCCCTGCTGCAGCACACGAGCAGTTGCACTCCCTGTAGCATCCATGGAACACATTCCTTTCTCAACCGCAATCGTCCAGTAGAGAACGCGAAGAGTTGACAAATACAAGCACGGAAACAAGTATGGAGCTTACTCACTCACCCATTCACACGAAAAGAAACGAGGAAAAGCGGAAAGCAAATTATTTTCTGCGAGTGGCAAGCTTGTTGTATGCATGAAGAATTTTACATAGGGTTGGTTGTTGCAGGGTTACATACCCTGCGTACAATAAAATGCACAAGATGATCGCACAGAAATGGTTTTTGTGGTGAAGTTCTGAGCCGCATGACAAAAGATCACCGTACCCAACTTTAAGAAACTCACACCTTTAGGGAAGGGCGTGGTGACCAGTTGTGTGTGAGTACAGTGTGACGCTTGGTTCGACATTCTGCGTTTAGTGCTGTCACATTTTCCTTCCTTGCTTCCTTTCTTCCGTCCCTTTTCTTCCACTGCTCAGTGGATTACGTATTCTCGAGCTTGATTTTCGAGTTTGTCATTCTTTCAACGAATAAAGAAATTAAAGAAGATGATGTAGATGGTGTGATGCGGAGTGCGTGATTGGATTCGATCTCCAAAAGTGTTGTTCACATATATTTCTATGTCCTTCATGAAAAGCCTGCTTCAAAATGGTTTCGACACGTTCCAATGAAGTTGTAAGATCCTTCAACCTAATTCAAGCTTCGAGAGTTGGATCTAAGGTTCAAGCATGGGATCTGAGATTTTGGATTCAAGGACATGTTTCCGAATCTTCAAGTTGTCATTCTAGTTGAATAGAAGGGGAAAACAAACCTTCTCAGAGATTCGGATAGCTTTGAACGCCTTACTTCTGAGAGGAAAATACTTATTCTTGGAAAGAAAATCCCCAAGGGTCATTTGGGGTCTCTAAATTTTCTTCAACACTGTTTTCCTTTCTTCTTGTGTTCAGATACAGCATGTGCACTAATTCAGCCAGAACATCAACTTCAGGAAAATGTCTTAAGTGTGTGTACAAAGTTCCTACCTTCTGATGCTTTGATCTGTTGCAGCAATGGTGTGGAAATTGGGCTCTTTGAAATTGATTCTTAAGTTGTTGAGGAGCGGGTCAATTCTATATGAAACTCAAAAATTGCAGAAGAGGACTTGATCTTGTTTGAAAATCTGTAGCAGAATTCCCAAATTGTGATCATTGCATGCTCTCTGCACAAAAATTGACCTTGTAGACATCAATTCATGCACTAGAGGTAAATTAAATTTTCTAGACATTCCTCTTTGTCTCATTACTCTAGGATCAGACTCTCAGGAAGTACTTCAACATCAAACTTGGGATTCTTTGTGGATGGGGTGGGGATGGAGGTGTGGACAAGCAGAAAGGGATTCAGGACTTGGATCAAAGGTTTCTCCCCTAATGGCAAGTCTACAACAAGGAAACCAGCTGATGAATCTAAAGGTGTGCACCACAAAGGGCAATCCTTGATTTCCAATAAGTTTGTGCTTGTTTATGCTCAAGCTTCATATTGGGTTAGGCATCTAGCTGTTTTTCTCTCTCCATCTCCAGGCTTCTCAAATTATGCTCCAATTCTCAAGTATCAATTGTTGCATCCTGGACATAGTTCTTCAAGTCCATTTTGAAGTGCAATCCACCTGAATAGCTGACAACCATGAACCATAATTTGAAGTGCATACACCTGATCAATAATGCATCTCTCCCTAGAAAATTGTAAGCAACCTAAGAACAATCAATCGTAGGTTTTTCATGATTGGTGATTGTATTTTACACAAATCATCACACCTATTGCAACCTTTGTCTGGCTCATCATCCACACCTATTTCAGCCTTTATCTGGCTCATCATCTACACACCTGTCTTTTCAACACCTTTCCCTGCAATCTGAAGCACAGGGAGAAATCTCCTAGTGTAGTTGGAAGGCACCTTACAACACACTCCTAGAAACAAGGAGGGGTCTTAAGCCTACTCCCTAAGAGTCCAGGAGGGATGCTATGCCTACTGAAAGGTGTAAGGTGCCTCCCATTCTTAAGGAGTAGGTGTAAGAACCCACCCTTCCTCTGCCTCATGATCAACATATGTTAGGTTTGCATTGCCTCATGCTTTACAATGGGAAAAGCCCATGGGTGGGGGACATTCCCAAAATGTGAGGCTGGACTCAGCTATTGCCTCATCCTAGGCCCTTTATTTTGGGAATTCCCGCACTTGGTGGGCTTTATCCTAGACAGAAACCATGGATTGCTTGGAGCAAAGAAATTTTTTTTTACTTTGTTAGACAAAGCAAGGATCAAGAATATCCAGAGCACCCTATACATGCCTAGTTTGACAACCTAAATGATCACATGAGAAATAAGTGAGCTATTCAGAACTCATGACCACCCAAGTATGAAATGTGACTTTCCTGCATATGCCCAATATAGCATCCTACACCTGTATCATCATGTTTAGTTCTAGTAGATTTGGTTGAATAGTTTGATGGTGACATGTATTCATCTGAAGGGAGATTCTCTTACCGTTGCATATTCTGAAGGGCAAAGGATTCAAACTCTTCAAGTTCAACCCTTGCAATTGGCAATTTTCCTTCAATCCACCATGGCTATTCACAAGCCAGATGTGGTCCTCTAAGCAATGTCTATCCAAACTGACTTTGACATGTTCAGTAGGAAAGATAATGTATAATTTCCAACCAGAACAATGCTAAACTGCCTTCTTGGTTACAGCAGCCTATTCAGATGAGAGAAAACGATCTCAAAACCAGTACTCTAAATCAAAGGAGTATGAAGAGGATAGAGAAGACGATGACACTGATGATGATGGTGATGATGATGAAGTAAACTGGTCAGACAATGAGGCAGGGGGATATGCATTGTTTGCTCATCCTGATATTTCTGAACCACCAGGTCATGAAAATTGTAATTTAGGGTCAACCACCCCAGCTTCAACAAAACCTTCACTTGTACATAACTTTTCTCAGCATGAACAGGGAAGTGAAAATGAGAATCCAGAAGACATGGGAGCTGCTGCAACAAGAGACAACCTTGTTCTTCAGAATCCCAGATCCAATGAAACAACAGGCGCCATAATGTCTGCAACAATTCCGCAGTCCAATGCCACATTAGCTCATAAAGGTTAGCAAATCTCTTTTCACAATTGCCAGTCATTTTGAGTGATTGTGGGGTGTATATCTCAACTTACCCACTTCTCCAAAATCTACTATGAACTCATTGTACAACAGCATAGTTGCCTCATCAAGCTGAAGAACCTATTGAAGCAGCACAAACATAGCTCCACTTTGACCAACATGAGAAATTGTTTTAAGACCCACAATAGTCAATTCAACATGAAAACAAAAAACAGTATTAGAGTTAGTTGATCATGCATTCATAGACTGATCATGTACATATCTATGGTCAAAATCCATTTGCATGATGGCAATATACAGAAATAATGCATCCTTTTCTCCACTTAAAGGAAGTTTACATGGTAACAAGTTGGGTGATGGTGTCACAGGGAGGGTGCAATGGTTATGGAGCCAACCAGGAACTAGGGCCTTATTGTTGTTACTATTGGTGCTCTTAGTGATGGAGCATATGCAAGTAGGGATGCTTCAAAAGGCTGCTTGTAATTGCTTAGAAAGAGAAGATTGTTTTCTTGCAGTGTGGTTTCGGACTTGGAATCTTCAAGTTTACTGCTTGAATGAGTAAGTGGTAGGTGAACGGATTGTTGATTCATAGAGATATATATCAAATTAAATGCTTAAAATGTTGCCACACTCTAAGACAAAAAATTATTCTTCTTGCAAGTCGTGGCAGAACCTATGACCCATGCTATGACTGAATATCAAGTTCAAGTGGTTACACAACATTTCTTTCTCTGGCATGAAACACTAGAAGAACTGCTAAAATGCTGAACATGTGTAATCCAAACCATACCATAAATCCCCTATATAACAGGCAATAATTTGGGTAGGTGAATTTGGAGTTCTTTGGAGAAGAGGAAAGAATCATGAGGCAAAGGAAATTTTTAGTGCAACGGAACGTTATTGTGGCATTTTCAAAACCATCTGTACTTGAATAGTATGACTTGGGAGTAACAGATTGTTGATGCTAGAGGGAGGTTGAAGTTGGTTGAAGTTGTGAGAAAACACTTATGAAGATGGCTTGCAAAATGTCATAGGCTCAGATCATTTGTCATTCTGTTTTTTTGGATATGCCTTCCTGGTCCATCTCCTTTTTAGGGCCATGGTTGATTGCAGATTTCAGAAAGGAGGTTGTGCTATGAAATATGACATTTTTGTTCATCACTGAGTGGTGGCATCACATTAGAAACATACGAGATTATCAAACACCAAATTGCAGCAACACATTTTGGCATCGCATTCCCAGCTGAAAACTCAGGATTTGAACTTACAACCTCTTACCACCTTTGTGTGGTTTGGCATTGGATAATCCCCAAAGAGCCTCAAAGAAAAAGCAAAATACCACACTACCCTTATTAGATGCTTAACACTACTATGCAATCTAGAGACCGAAGGCCCTGATGGTGAAACTCTTGATGTTGCTGAATGAGGAGAGTGGGCCTGAGTAAATAGCAAGCCATGATGGCTTGAACTGACTAATCCCTAACTAATTAGAAGCTTTTAGAGCTAATTCTAACTACCATACGAAGGACAAGAAATGAGGAATATATGAATAAGTTTGGTTATCTAAGCATTCAGTTACCAACTCGTGTTTGATGATGAAATGGTTTACCCCAATAACTTGGCAGTTTCAACATTAATCATATTATTTTCAAAACAAAAATTCTCCAAAGAACTTTTGTGAAGGAAAATACTGAAGCTTCAGGAGTATTCTAATTATCGAAATGAAAATGTCAAAATTAATTATTTATTCAACATACATTTGTCAAGTTGCCGAAGTACTAGGTTATTACAGTAGGGTTCTCTTGAAGCAAATTTTAATCTAATACCCCCAACCACAACTCAGGATTCGAATTCACAACCTTTGGTGAGTATGGCTCGGTGGTTAGAAGCCCCAAAGGGATGGGTCGAAGAAAAAGAAAATTTCACATTGGCCACAAAAAATATTCTTCATGTTTAAATAATAATTTGATACACAAATGGCAGACCCAACCTGACCCTGTACATTTGTGTGTATTTTCTACACAAATTTTATGACTACAAAGTGGGAAAAAGAAAGAGGGAGAGGGGTGATGTATGGGACAAACAGCATAAGCCCACGAAAGAGAGGGAGAGAGACACACAAAGAAAACGAGAAAGGCGCCATCGAGTGTGGTGTGAGAGAGGTCTGTAAAGTTGGAAACGGTTTGTGAGTCTTCCAAAGAAAGCGTAAGTAGTTGAGCTCAGAAAAAGGCCAAGATGCCAGCTGCTATGGTGGATACGCAAGTTCACGATTTCGACACTGCTCTCAAGGTTGGCCCTTTTTTTCCTCTAGTCCACGACACCAAGGAAGATGTAGGGTTCTGATGTGGAAGAATTTCGCATCCTTCACAAAGGAGTGTGTCCAATTCACCACCCACTTTAGTTTTTTCAAAAGACGCTCGATTTCATGTCTAGAGTTTGTGTGTGTGTGTGTGTGTGTGTATTTTTATTCAGAATTTCTTTCATTTGGTAGGGTTTTTGCTTCTGCTCCAGGTTGTTTTTGGTGTGGGATCTACTGCTCAGTGAAAACAAATCATCTTTGTAACATATGCCTTTGTCTTCACTCAATTTTGTGTCAAGAAATCCTTGAGCTGTTGTATCTTACTTTAGCGTGGTCTGGGGTTCCGAATTGTAGACGGCGGAATTGCAGGGACCTGGGATTTTGTTGCTCCTCTTCCTTGGAGATCGCATCTCTTCGGTGGGGAAGAGCTGGTGTCCTGGTATAAATCTTCCTTGTCCTCTCCATCTTTAATTTGAGAGTTGGAGTTTTCTTTTCTGGTTGGATGTATGTATGTCTTCTGTCTGTTGTTGTGCAATCTTGCACCTGGTTCAGTATGTAGATTACAAGGTGATGGAGGGGGAAGGGTTCTTTCGCCTACTCTTAAGAGTGGAAGGGACCTGATGGCTACTTCTTATAGGCATAAGATCACTTGCACTCATAAGGAGTAGGTATAATAGCCCTCCTTTTTTCAAGGGATATTCTCAGATATAAGGTGCCCTCCAAATACAATAAGAAATTTCTCTGAGTGCTTTATGGATTAATCTATACTCATCTACACCCACCTTCATGAGGTGATGAAGTCGGTGGGGGTAGTCATGGCAGTTCATCACTGCTATTTGTGATGAAGGCGATGGTCTCACACTTTGTGAGGGACTCTGATAGGGTTATGACTGCATACATTCATTGTTGTTGTTTGTGGAGATTTCTCTGCAATTTCATAGATATGTCTAGTAGTGGACCAGCTAAAGGTGATTCAGGAGCCTGTAAAGTTCTGAAGTCAAGTCATTTCTTGCATTGAATGTCTTAGGATGACGAGTGTAGAGGAATTGTTCTCATCACCAAAAAGATTGCTATGACAGCTCCTTGAATTTGATAGGGCTTCTCCATACACAAATGCTGATGCTGGATGACCTGACCAAAATTTGGGGCAACTTAGGAATCCAGTTCACCTGGTTTTTGAAAGAATCATGCTGGCAAGGATATGTTGAACCACTTGTCTGGGGCAAACAAACAGGCAAACAAATCCATGGTTCATGTGATGAGCTACATCACATCAAAAGAAGCAAAGAAAGTCACTAATAGTTTTCATTATGTGGAAAAGATTGTGTCAGGGCAGAACCAGTTATTTACAAGGTGGTGAATGAGGCAGAAAAACCAATCACATTAGTGCGAGTTTATGTGGGTGACCGCACGACTTGGCGGACTCCAGATCATGCTTTACGCACAGACAAGCGCTTCAAGTTAACAGGAGTGCCAACTCTTGTGCGGTGGGAGAATGGATCAATTGTAGGCCGTCTGGAAGATCATGAGGCCCATCTGGAAGAGAAAGTGAAAAAGATTATCTCCTAGGTGGCAGTTTAAAGATTCCTTATAGTATATCATTGGGATGACAATTTCTATGTGTCTCGTGTTTGCAAATTGTGCACTGAATTTACATTCTCATGCCAAAATTTACTGAAATCTGTTTTGTTTTCTTGCGGAAAATAGAATCAGTCATTGGTATTTCTTTTCTCTTGGTGGAGTCAAATGGAGATTTGATCGATCATCATAAGCCAAATGGATTCCATGTTATTAGCATGAAGTTTCTACTCCAATTAAATGCATAATACAGGTTGGGTTGGAATAAACCACCATACCAATGATTGTCATTGGTCACATGGACAGCAACATTAGCAAAACATTGTTTGTTGCAGTGAGCTGGAGTGGCACAATGATTCCTGGTGGTGCTTTTTAAACAAGTGTCCGATGAAGACCGCCTCAATAGTCTTGCAAAGATCAGTTGTGTATATTGTTTGTAGTCTTGCAGGACCATGGACATTCTCCAAATTGGGTGGTTTTTGAGGTTTGTTGCCACAATGATTCAGCAAGCAAAACTGCTGATTGCAACCCTCAAGAGCTTTGACACTTGACACCTCTAGCCTAAGAGACTAACAGAAATGCCAGAGACACAAGGATACCTCCTAATTGACCTTATCTTGAGATTTAAAAGGAACAACATCAAGTCAAACACTGCCACAAAAAGCAGTCATCTGGGAGTGGGCTGAACACCAAAGATTCCATCGAGATTAGTTCCTTGATATGTTCCTTGGTGAATGAAGGCTACACAAACATGAACACAAAGGGGGCTTGACTTGCAGGTTCATAAGCAATCTCATGAAGAGTAGTGAGGTTTGGATGGGCTTAAAGCCTGTTCCACTGCAATAACCATCATACACAGAGCATGCGCCTAAGTTGCGCCGATTCAAGCTTGTTGTACAATCCATTCTAGAATGTGAGGAGATGGGGACCACCTTCCACAGACAACAGGTTCATACAACCTATAAATTACCATTTTTTGGTATGAAAAAGCTATGAAGAGAATTGTAAGAGAAGGAAACTTCAATCACATTGAACAAGTGCCAAGTAAATAAATTGTACACCGACTATATTCAAAGGGATACACAATAAGTGACAAGAACCGAGGTAAAGTGCAAGTGTAGGGTACATGCTATTGAGGAGTAGGCATGAGAACCGTCCCATCATACACCTAGTGATCAACATAGGTTTGGTTCATGATAAATTTTGCCTTGTCATTATGATAGGTAAAGCCCATGGGTGGGGGACATTCCCAAAGGGCGGGGCTGGACTCGGCTATCGCCTAATCCTAGGCACCTTATTTTGAGAATGCCCCCACCCTAGCGGCTTTACCCTACACATAAGACATTCATGCAGGGTAAAGCAACAAGTCCCAGGTTGGGGGCAGTCTCAAAATAAGGGGACCTGGACGAGGCGATAGACAAGGGCAGCCCTGCATTTTGGGAATGGCCCTCACCTCGTGGACTTCAACCATTATAAATAAGGGCCCTGGGATATGTGTCCACATATATGGCCTGGAATACAAATATAGTTTATTAAATAAGGAGCTCTATGGATATCTGAGATTTGGAGAAAAGAAGATTTGAGAAAATTTCACCACATTCCAACACAGTTTGAAGGGACAAATGTGAATACAAATAAAACAACCAAGTGTATTGTATCATATATAAGGTTAAATGTCTCATTAATGCAGAGGTTTTGTTTTAAGAAGAATAAATAACCATTAGATCACAATTATTGGAAAACAAAACAATTGGTTTTTTTTTTTTTGTTCTTGAATTTTCTTTTTTTATTTTTCATGTACATTGCATGTTTTTGCAATCACTTTTGTAAAACTTTTTTGGTTGAATGTATTTCAGCTATGAATGGATGATATTGATGAACATTTGAATGACATCAAAAATGAATTTCATTCATCCATTTTTCAATTGTATTTGTCTACACAATCTATATGTATTATGGTAAAAAGTATGTATAATCTTTACTTTCAAATTTATGAATGTCATCCAATATAAAGATGACTTTCATTTGTGGTATTAGTCTATTATGGCCTATTGTAAGGGGTTTAGGGTTTAGGCATTCCCAACAACAATCCCCTACTATTGTTGTTCTTTACATGTTGTACTCACTAATTATAATTATGTGATTAATTTTGCAAGTGAATCAGTATTTTGAAAATAGTGAACCCAACAATTGAGTTACAGAAAATGTGACTACCTTAATCCCACACATGTAAGTCTTCACAAAGTAACTTTTGAACTCCTTTTTTAATATTCTATATACACACCTTTCAATACCACTGTTTTGGCATGTTATACTTTTAATGTCATATCTCTCCCTCCCTTCCCCCTCTATACATATATATATTACATTATTATGATAATGAAAAACATGTGGATAGAATGAATGGGTATGTGTAAATGGTTGTGCATAGCAACATAAGCCCAAGTTTTTTTTGTGATATTCTATCATAGTTAAAACTGGCATGTGTTATTGGCCCAAGTGTGAACCCATTAGAAAATGGGGAGTCTCAACATGTGAACATTTTTTGCAATGTATGTATTGATTTTTTGAAAATTTGTGATTGTAATACCCTCATTAATTGTGGTCCTTAAACCTTTGCCCCACCTTCCTTTTCCATGCGAGAAGGTGGGTGGGGCATTTCTTTTGCTCAAAGTAATTAGGAAATACCTGAAGGCTTTGTAAGTCATATTGTTTTTTCTAAAGTTAACTTCATTTTGTGCAATTTTGAACATTGAGTTTTTGCAATACCCTCATCTTGTGTTTTTAATTTTGTATATCTTTGTGCAATACCTTCATCTTTATTTTTGATATTTGATTTCTTTATGCAATCCTTCATAATGTATGGGCTAAATTTCATCCAAAATGTTAATTTTCAGATTAGGTTTTTTTTGCTTTTGTTATTTTGGTTTCAAATGTGATTGCCCCTCCCTTGGTTGCCCTAGAAGGTGGGCAAGGGATGGTGCAAAGTTTGCTTGTAAAGTTTTTGAATGCAAAGTGACCTTCACCACCAAGTATAACTTAATACAACATTTGCAATTTAACACAATGTGATTAAGGAGCCATGCAAGTTTAAACACTCATCTACTGGGGAGGATGGCCCGAACCATCAAGATCATATGGCCATGAATGCACAAGTTTTGAGCAACCCTCTAGCACAGTTTTGTCACAATGAATAGAAGGCAATTGTTACAATTAGGAGGCACACAAACCTAGGGTGGAATAGGTTCCAAGTTGTGAGACACACCTAAGGTTTCTAAACCCACATTTGTTAAGCTAGCCTCTATCCATATTCTTCGTCTTCTTGGCATGCTACATGGGGTGTGGGGTCTATCCTTTTCAACATGTAGGCCAAGGTGGAGCACAATGAAGACCTTACAATTGTGATTCGAACAATTTGACTCCGGTATACAAAGGTGTTCAAACACATTTGGATGGAATGAGACTAAAAATCTACATTTAATAAGATGATGCAATGTAAGGAAAATGACATTTTTACCATGAATTAGAAATGATTCATGGTCGATAAATTCTAACAATGCCATACTCAATTTTATTTGAATTCTAGGTTTTAGGTTTCATATGCTATACTTATTATATTGTGTTGTTTGTTTTAGGGATTGAAACATCATTAGGGAGGTGTTTGTGGCTAATGTTGTGTCAAAAGTAACATTGGCCAATTGTGGGGTATTTACGCGTTGACATGCCCAAGATGCAAAGGCTGCATCAAATGTGATATAGGAGGGCCAATGAGATCCCATCCCACACCAATAATGACATAGATAGCCCATAATTTATTCCCATTTTGATTAGGGTGTTGTTTTGGACTTCAAGATGTCAAGGTAACAATTTGTTTTTGAAGTAACCACATACTTACCATTATGACATGTTCCCCATTTTAAGGTGGGTTTGTTTTGGACTTGAACATTTTTGGCACATCTTTGTAATCACTTTTTTTTATTTATTTAAGGCATTTTACTTTCATTTTAATTTTTATATCATATTTTATTAATGGTTAGACATACATTTTCACATATTCCTATATGTATGTTTGATGAAATTATCAAAAAAATGATTCTAGTCTTGTTCTCAAATTAAAAAACCTTTTTTTACTCCCAAAAATTAAAAGCTCAAACCTAGAAGGAAACCAATACCCTTATGAAGATATTCTATAAACACCATGGGTGAAATTTTCTTGGTCCAAGCTATTGGAAGGGTATTGCTCATGCCAAGAATTATTATTCAATAACTCTATTAAAATATATTATAAATCATTTGGTCTCCATATTTATTGAATCTTGGAGGGGTATTGCATAGCCATACCAAAATCTAGAAAGAAAACAATACCCTTATGAGGATATTCTATAAACACCATGGACTAAATTATTTTGGTCCAAGCTATTGGAGGGGTATTGCTTATGTTCAAAAAAATTCAATGCATGTGTAATACCTCTCTTAGGGTATATCAAAAATCCTTTGGGTTCTATCACATATATATTGAAACATGGAAGGGTATTGCATATCAATACCAAAACTTAAAAGGAAAGCAATGCCTTCATTGGGGTAATCTACAAACACCATGGGTTCAATTATTTTAATTTGGGTTTATGGAAGGGTATTGTTGATGCCCAAAACTATTGAATTCACATGCACTACCCCTTTCAAGGTATCCCATAAATCTTTTGGGTTCCATAACATATTTTTCGAATTTGGAGGGGTATTGCATAACCCTTGCAAAACTTAGAAGGAAAGTAATACTCACATCATTTTGCAATAATATTGTAAACCATGAAATAAAATAATGTTTTTTTAATATTTATTTTGTGCTCACTATAACATCCTAAACATATCGATTCAAGTAAATGAAGGCATTGCAAAGTTGTTCACGTTGATGGTAAAAGGTTACTTGAATAAAATTATAGAGTTTTAATGCAATACTTGCATGATATTTGCACTCACCATAAAACATAATAATGTCTTTTGAATAGTTGATCCCCCCGCAACATATCATAAAATTCATGTTTTCAGAATTCTTTGTAACATGTATAACATAAAGGTTATGAAAAATTGGTCACATTAATGGTAAAAGGTATAACTTGAACAAAGTTATGAAGTTTTAAATGTAATACTTACATCTTATTGTGATAATTTCCTTAAATATGAAACATGAAACATAAGAAAGAATTTAAGTATTTGATATCCACCCAATATATAATGAACCTTAATTTATGATATATCAAATAATGGTATACTTAATTAATTAATGTATGGAATTATTATTATTGTTTCATTCCTATACATTTAATATATTAATAACTATTTTAAATTGCTAGAAATTTGACTTAAACATTAAATATTGTTGAAAGACATTTTCAAATTCATAAACAAAAGAATATTTTATAAATTATCTATTCCATGCCCAATATATCATGCCATACATATTGATTCAAGTAAATGAAAGTATGATCACATTGATGGTAAAAGGTAATGAAATTATCACTAAAGTGAATGCAATGTTGTTGCATTTCAAAACTTTCTTAAAACAAACCTTATACCATCAATGTGGCCAATATTGCAATACCCTCATTTACATATATCAACAATTTTGCATTGGTCCATTAAATAATTATTATCATTTATGAGTTTGAAAATGTCTCTCAATTTTATTTAATGATTATTTAAAATTTCCAACATAAAATAATTATTAAGATATTATATGTATAAGAATGATTTATTTTAATAAATCCACACATTAATTAACAAAGTATATCATTATTTGATGTATTGTAAACTAAATTTTACATATAGTTCTATAAATTATAATGATTAAATATAGGTACATCATATTAGGTACTTATATTTCAGAATTCAATTAAAATATTTTTTAAAAATAAAAATAAATATTTATGCAACATATATATATATATATGAATCATATGTAACCATTCATTTATTCAAATAAATCTTTTTTTTTTCATTAAGAAAATTAAAAATACAAAAAGGAATAGAGATTAAACTATTAGAAATGCATTGATCATATATGCAATTATTTGATATGTTATAGACTAAATTTCATATTACATTAAAATAATATTCAATTAAATGCATCAATAAAATAAAAAATCTTAATAACTTATCTTTTGGAAATTTTAAATAGTCTTTAAAAAAACATTTTTCATAAAGAAATTACATTATACATAATAATGGGTATATATAGATAAATTTACATTTAATATAATTTAAAATAAATTATTATCCTATTTTAGATAAACATTAAAATATTATATGAATTAAAATGAATCAACATTATAATTTTATAGTATTATTAAATACATATAATGTATTACTTGATATGTTTTGAAGAACATATATGTGGACTAATATTTAAGCCAATATTATATAATTCAAATGTATATAATTATGTGATATGAACATATAATTTTGGTTTTATAGCAAACCATAAATAAAAATATTTACATCACTACTTTTTACCTCATTTACATATTAGATTTACTTTCCTACTTACCTACCTAAGTAGGACATGTTTTTCTACCCACCGAAATAGGTAGGTAAATAGGTATGTAATGTAAGTGAGTCCTACCTATCTACCTTAGTGTAGCCTAATTAAGTAGGCCTTACCTTTTAATTTTACCTAGATATCTAGGTAGGTAGGGAGGTCTAGGACCTAGGCTACTTATTTATAAACTTAAGCCTAATATGTTCATTAGTAAACTACCTACTTAATAGGTTAAGGTACCTACTTAGTAAGCCTAGGTAGCCTAGGTTAGTAAACTACCTACAGAGCTAGTAGGTTTACCTAGTAAGCTAGACCACCTTGAATACCTACCTAGACCATCTAAAATACCAACTTAGAAGGCCTACACTAGCAAATAAACTACATAATAGGCCTACATTATGTAAGTAGCCTACTAGGTACACGTAGGCTAGGTTACTAGTTAGTTAATTAAGTTACATAACAAATAACCTACTAGCCTTTTACTTATGCTAAATTAGGTTGGCTAGCTTGGTTAGTGTTGACACTATAGTCAATTTGAAAACTTTGGCTACGAGCTTCTATTGTAGCTAACAATTCATCCTATGTCTACGCTTACATCCACAACTTTAAAGAATGTTCATCTTAACAAATATCCAATGTGCTTCTTCAAATGTGTCTAAAGCAAAAAACAAAAACATTGTTTATAATCAACAAATGACCATTTGATCTTCATGCTCACAAAAAATAGATAAAAATTCACAAAAATCACAAAGAAAATATTTTTGAAAATTAGAGTTCAATTTGAGCTCTCAAAAAAAACACACTTGATTCTAAGAAAACTTGCATTGTAGGGAAGGACTTAATTTTCTTCTACACCATCACCCACATTGTCTAGTCATACCCACTATAATGTGTATTGCATTGTGTGTCTTGTTTGCTTACTAGTCAAAAGAAGCATGATAGTTGTGTGTATGTTGTACAACTAATGTGGGACATTACCTAATATGGAGGAGCCGAAGGTTACATCCAATACAAATTATAAATCTCATTGCCAATACTTTGTCACAAAATTCAAAAATCCTTGGATTAGAAACAACTTACATAATTTATGTATTGGTTTCATGGTGCACTATTTTCACTTTCCACTTTGAAATTTTGTAATTGTAATTGAAGAATTTGACTCACAACTCATTTGGACTACAACCCATTAATTATGGCCATTGATGAGGTTACTACCTTAATTTTGTTGTTGTAAAATTTGCAAGGAATATGGTGTGATAATGTCTAGATTTTGAGTCAAATGATAAGGCAAGCGATTTAAAGGTTTTAAGACTTACTTATTATTATGGCCATTGATGATACCTTAATTTTGATGTTACAAAATTTGTAGGGGATATGGTGTGATAATGCCTTGATTTTGAGTCAATTGATTAGGCAAATGATTTTAAAGGTTTTAAGACTTGCCTACCATTTCACTTTACATGTTTAAATTTCTAACTTTCATGAAGTCATAGCATATCAATAGATACTCAAGGAAAGCCACAACAACAAAAAAATCAAAGAAGGTTACAGAACCTAACCCAAATTTGGGTTCTTAAAAAACTCTTTAAATTGGTATTGCACATTAAATGTTACACACACTTACCATGGCATTGCTAATGCTTTCAATGGGTTGATGATTTCTAAAAAAAATCATGTATTGTAACAACCACCTTTGATGTAGATTATGCATGAAAATGGAACAAAACTATGACTAGGAAATTATTTTGGGTTCAACTTTTTGTAAGTTGATAGTATCTTAATTTATAATAATCATAAATGCACTGATTCATATAGTGGATCTTGGGTAAAATCATGTTACATCCATTACAAAAGGATTACACACCATAGCCCAATTGAAGAACTCAATTTTTGTTTTCGAAACATTTAGAGCACAAATTCTAAACAACCACAATTGGAAGAGATTTCAAGCTTTTAGAAAGATAAAAAAATGTTCTAAACTTGTTTCACTTTCTTTCATTTGTGTTGAAGGAACCTTGGTGCAAATTGTAGGTTTTACAACAAGAGTTGACAAGGAGAGAGATAGAATTTGTTTAGAACCTATTACAAGAAATATGCAACATCAATATTAGCACAAGTTCTAATTCCCAACCTGATGATATTTATTGTTTCTTTCATGGTCACTAAACTAGATTCCAAACCCGCACCCTTGTTCATATCATAAAATTTGCAATACCTTTATTTACTTGTTATAATATGGACATGACATGATATATTGAACAAGGAATAAGTATGGGGGAAAAAATCATTTATTTCATGGTTAATGACATTATCACAACACAGTGAAAGTATTGCATGAACAAAGTTTAAAAGTGTAATTACAACAGCTTTATTTACATATAATTAACCATTTTGCATTGGTCCATTAAATAATTCTTGTTGTTTATGAGTTTAAGAATGTATTCCAACTATATCTAATGTTTAATTAAAATTTACATTAAATTAAAGTAATTATGCAAATATTACATCTTTAGAAATGAAAAATCTATATAATATCACACATTAATAAACTAAGTATATCATTATTTAATATATTGTAAACTACAATTTACATATAATTAATTTATAGGGACTAAACTTACATAATATTAATAACTTATATTTTAAACTTCAATTAAAATATTTTTGAAATTAAAAATTGATAGTTTATGCACCATTTATATTTTTTCAATAATAGGTAACCATTCCTTCATTCAAATAAAATTTACATGTGTTTTACATTTAATAAAAGGTGAAAAAATACATATTTGAATATATTACAATACAAAAGGGAATCCACATTAAAGTGTCACAAAAGTATTGATCAATATTGGCATTATTTGATATGTTATAAACTAAGTTTCAATTTACTTAGAAATAATGTTCAATTACATGCATCAATAAAATATACAATGTTAATAACTTATCTTTTGGATTTAAATTTTTTTCACTAGAAATAAAGTTGATAGAAAAATTTCATAATACATATAATTAACTTTAAATTATATATATAAATCCATGGTTTATATATAATGTATTACTTGATATGTTATAAATAAAAATATATTTAAAGAAATATTATACATCATAAAAAATAAAATTTACATAAGGACTTGTGTTATATATTTATATAATATAAAATATTAATGAGCTACTATATAATTATTTAGGAAAAAATTAAATTATTTATTATATGTCAAAAAGGTTTAAATAAATTTTCAATCATACATTAGATTAATATATGAGATAGATCATTTTTATTATTATGTGAACCATTAAAACAAGCATTAAAATCTTATTAAATTAGAGACTTTATGGTTTTTTTTTTTGAAATGAGTTCACAACTTTAAGAGGGAAAACCATAAAGATGTACATCATTGAAAAAATGTTAAAAATGAACTTTTAATTTTTTGATTTCAACAAACTTTGAATTCTAACATTAAGTAGTAAATTTTACATTATGCCATAAACCCTTATACCATCAATGTGACCAATTTTGCATTATTTTCATTTTATATATGTTAAAACGTATTGTAAAGTGAACAAATATTTTTGAAAACATGAATTTCATGATATATTAGGGGGGGGGGATCAAGTATTTTAAAAATATTCATATGTTTCATGATTAATGAATTATCAAAATACAATGCAAGTATTGCGTTTAAACTCCTTCTATCGTTAATGCGATCAACTTTGCTTGAATCAATATGTAGGGCATGATATATTGAACATGGAAAAAATATTTTAAAAAATATCCTTTTGTTTCATGGTTTAGGATATTATTACAATATGATGTGAGTATTGTTTTTTTTCTAGGTTTTGGTATGGCTATGTAATACTTTTACAAGTTTCAAAAGTTTCAAAAGATATGTCATAGAGCCTAAAGGATTTATAGGATACCCTACAAGGGGTATTGCATGTGCATTGAATATTCTTAGGCATGAACAATACCTCTCTTATAAAATAGACCAAAATAATTTAGCCTATGGTGTTTACTGAATACCCCAAGTAAGGTATTGCTTTTTTAAAAAGTTTTGGTATGGTATGCAATACCCTTGCAAATTTTAAAAGACATGTTATGGAGCCCAATGTATTTATGGGATACCTTACGAGGGGTATTGCAGGTGTATTGAATAGTTTTGAGCATGAATAATACCACTCTAATAACCTAGATTAAAATAATTTAACCCATGGTGTTTACTGAATATTCCAAATAAGGTATTGCTTTCTTTTTAAGTTTTGGTATGGGTATGCAATACCCTTGCAAATTTAAAAAGACATGTTATGAAGCCCAATGTATTTATGGGATACCCTATGAGGGGTATTGCAAGTCTCCATAATATATCCTTTGAAATGTGGAAGGGTATTGTGTAATCTTACCAAAACCTACAAGGAAACCAATACCCTCATTAATGCATTTTATAATTAAACACTATGAGTTGATTTATTTTGGTATATGTTATTGAAAAGGTATACCCCTTAGATAGGGTAGACCAAAATGATTAAACCCATGGTGTTTACAAAGTACCCCAATGAGGGTATTACATTTTTTCTAGGTTTTGTTAGGGCTACCCAATACCTTTTCAAGTTTTAAAGTTTTAAAATGTATGATATGGAACCCAAACTATTCCAGGGATAACTAGAAAAGAGTATTGCATGTTCATTGAGTATTTTGCTTTATGAATCGAGTACAACATGCATTAAATGTGTCTAAATTGAATTGGAACTCCATTTAATTTTGATTATCCACTTGGAACCCCCATCGTGAAAAACACTTTTTGAACAAAACTTGCAATACCCTTATATACAAGGGGTGTCGAATATTTTAATTGTGCCCTTATTTGTTCGAAGGAACAAGACCAAGGCCCATGCAATACCTTCATTTTATTCCTTCCTCATCATTGTTGACTCTTTAAGGTTTATTGAAATAGCAACCACATAAGTTGGTGTAACCATGCAGGTGGGGTTTGGTAGGTACCTACTTCAAATGTTGGTAAGTAGGAAGGTGGAAAGGTAAGTAGGTAGATAAATAGATGGGGGTGGGTAGGTGGGTGGGGATGAGAGTAGCACATTTTTAATTTATAAGTGAGTAGGTAGATGGAGAAGAGTCTACTTTCAATTGTTGGTAGGTAGGCCAGTAAAAACAGAAAACCGAGGTGACCAATGTGGTTAGCTAGGGAACAAGAATTCAACGGAAAAGTGTTTTTTTCAATCCACCCACCATCCATCCCTCGTGGTGGCGCTGGTGGGCTGTTGGAGAAGAAGCTGAAGCTCCTCCACGCGAACTCCCGCGAACTACAATCACGCTCATGCGATTGCAGCGGCGGTGCAATGGATTTTTCCAACTTTTGTCGCCGTCTCTACCGAGTTAAGCTCCGATGCACGTGGAAGATCTACGGCACTGTGAGTTTGTTACACACGATTCTCTATTCTCTCTTTGTTGGTGGCCCATTCCGGAGGGCTTTTTTAATCAACTTTACAGGTTTTGTTGCTGACCTTCTTGCCTTCAAAGGTGAGGAGCAGCAGGTCTCGCAGTGCGCACTCGTAGCTACAAATAACAAATAACCTGCCGCAATTCGGTACTTCCTTATATTCTATATTCTTTAAAAAAAATTATTACAGATAAATTGTTCTTCCGTTTATTGTACTCGCAGATGCAGCGGGATCTGGCATTTTCACATTACAGAGCTGCTGCTGCTGCATTGGTTCTTTCATCATTCTTTCCTCTCATTCCTCCCCGAGCTTTGCTGAATTGCATGCGGCTGGTTGCTTCTCTCTTTTTTAAAACTAGTTTTTTCTTTTGTGTAGGACTTGTCCTCGGGAGATCGCACAGGGATCTTCTTTTCAGATTTTGAAGTTGTTTGCTTCTGGTATCTTCTGGAGTTGCAGTATACGTACATACATGCACACGGTCTTCACTAACCAAAAAAGAATGACCTCATCGCCGACATTTGAGACAGGAAGGATTCTGGTGTCTGTGTGGGAGCGCGCAGGAGGAGGAGAAGAGCATCGTGGCGAGCATGACAGCTCGGCGCAAGCACGAATTGAACTCCTACCAGCGCTGAACAGGATCCGCCTTCATTCGGAATTGAGTTTCGACGACTTCCACTACAACAACGTCTTTCATGCAGCAATCTCGATGCAAGCTCTATATGAGGCAACAGTCAAACCAGCGGTGAAAAAGGTATAGACTCTCCTGTACTTTGTGTCGTCTTTGCAGTATGCCAGATGATGTTCAGTGGTTGCAAAGCCTTAAAGCACTTCCAGGAATGAAAATGCCAGATTGAAATTTGTATGATGACCACGGCAAAATGTGGAAGCAGCTTCCTTTATCTCTGGGACTTCTGCATAGCAAATTGCACTGAGTTTGCAAAGAGTTATACTGCCTATGCAGCTATGAAGGTTTAGAGAGTGTCATTTGTGAATCCAGAAGGGCATTACTCCAGGGAGGGTTTTGCATTCCTTATGCAGGTGACAATCCTGCGCTCAAATCCATGAACCACTACAGCACACATCACAACTGAATTATGTTGTTTATGCCAGGTCTTGGAGGGCTACAACTCTAGCATACTTAGATATGGCCAGACAGAGAATGAAAATTCTTTCACCATATATGAAGGAAGAGGAGCTTGTCAATGTGGAATTGCAGTGCGAGCCATGGATGACATCCTTGACAGCAGAACTGTAGCAGATCAAGTTGAAGTTTCATATGTACAGCTGCACAATGATGTAGTATATGACCTTCTGGCACCAGCTGCTACTTCTCGCAAGTGGTCCATCTTGAGAAAGCTGGAGAAGCCAAGGGCCCACAAATTTGAAGGTGAGACGGCCAATTTCAAGCATGTTAAAGTTGCCAATATCTCTGCCTTTTTGCAGCTGTTGAAATCAGTTCAAGCTTCTCAGAATGCAGTTGCAAGTTATGCACATGCTTCAGTCAGCAGCACATGTGCAATCCTCACTATAACATTGAAGAGAAGATGCAAGCTGGACAGTGTGCTGGAGTCGACAGCCAAGGACCCAGCTCAAAGTGGATCCAGGCAAACTTTAGTGCAGGAACAGCAAAGAGACAGTATGCTTTGCATAGTTGACCTTGCAAGAGCAGAGCAGACCTCCACTGGAACATCTAACATCAAAAGTTTGGCTGAGTTCCATGCACTTGAGAAATGCCTCAAGGCAAAGGCTGATAATCTCTGTCCTCCTGGAGGGATTAGCGATTTTGTGCTTACAAGGTTGCTTGCACCATCTTTTGATAATTCCTCTTACATTTCCCTGATGATTTCCATTGGAACCTCTGTCTTTGACGAGCCAGAGACATTGCAAGCACTTCAGCTTGGGCAGCATGGCATGCAGGTTGTGTCAAAGAGGAGTCAGAGCCTGAGGCCCATTAGAGAGGAAGGAGAAATTCTAGAATCAAATGTGAATGAGAGTGTCCATCACCCCATGGAGCCTCAAGGTGATTTGGCAGGAGAAGTTAGCGGATCTTCAACCTTCCAGCATGGACAAAACATTGGAGAAGTTGATGATATGTCCAAATTTCTGGTAGAACTAGAGAACAATACTGGAGATGAAAGTGAGAAACTGAAAAGGGAGATGGAGGGATTGAGAATCAAACTGGAGAAATCCAAAAAGAAGCACAAAAGTTGCAAGGTACAGCTTAAAGAATTGCAGAAGCAACTTCAGGAAGCTCACGAGGAAGCAACCTGGTATATGAACTGTTTGGAGGTTGAGAAACAAGGGAACAAGGAGACCATTTTGCAAGCTTCACAGCAAATGCTTGAAGAGACTGTTGATATTTCTAAAGAAAATCTTGTTGAGACAAAATTTAAAGGGGTGGAAGAACATGTTGCTTGCCTCACACTTTCTAGAGCCATTGAGAAGGAAGAATACAAAAAAAGCTTGGAGCAAGTCAGAAAGGACCTTGCTGAGGAGATGAGCAAGAGGAAACAAGTGGAAGAACTGATCTCAGATTATGCAACAGTGCTGAGGCAAATAAATGGCAGACAGGCACTTGTTGGATCAAGTTCTGCAAAACAGATTGAAGAATTGGAACTGGAAAATCTCAAGCTGCAAAGAATGCTAACAGAGAAGACACAGGGAATTCACGTCAAAGAGGAGCTGCAAAACATTCAGCCACAAGGAGGTATGCATCATACTTCAAGATCTTCAGAAGAGATTGATCCTGACAATTCTCAGGTCACAAATTCTGAATTAGATAGTGAGTACATCAACTAGGTATCTCAATGATGGTCAACTGCTTTCTCCTTGACAATGTTGAAGGTCAGTAAAGGCCCTCAAGGCAGCAATAAATGTGCCCCATACTTGGTTCAGATTTGACATAGTAAAGTGATTCCTCATGATATACAGGCACAGTACACTCTTAACCAGTAATGTTCTCAGATCTTAACCAGTCAACTGCACTCTGCTGTGACCAGGGCAAAGCAGATTCAGAGCTTCATGCTACTGTGACATAATAGTGCTTCAATCACACAAGCTTTTCTTGAACAAAAGTCTCTGCATTGAACAAAGACAACCCATTTCTAGTAGTGAGACAGGTGCAGCTTGGCTTCATAATTTCCATTCATGTAAAATCCACTCGAAATGAGAAACCAAAACTTACAAGCTATCCAGTTTGCACATAAAAGCCTGCTCATCAACACTTTGTGCTAACGTTCCACAATGACTTTCAATCTACAGCTTGTCTGTGAAACCATTTTCTTGGCCATAGAAGATTCTATCAACGATGTCCACAGGAAGAGCGTACGCAGGGTCGATAGCTTTGACACCGGGGTACTCCAGTAGTGACAGACCTGATCAAAAATGTCAATACAAATTTCTTCAACAGTACGTCCAGGTATCTATCTGCTCTTCCATGATGCAAATAGAGACTTGAAGCCCCACTTGATCATCTTGCTTCTCACTGGTCTTTCACAATAATCAATTGCTATCACTAAACATCAGGTTATACTTTGACATTGGATTGTCGCCATATCTATAAAATTGCAGACAAATATCCACATCAACAATTTGAACATGACATAACAATGAGTGCTGTCACAACCTTATGAGACTCGCTTACAAAGTGTCAGACTGTCATCACCTTCATCACAAATACCAGTGATGAACTGCCATGACCACCCACTCTGACAATCACAACAGAAAAAAGAAGACAGTTATACTAGAGGTAGTACCTGCTACACCAAAAAATGTATGGAACACATCCACAGCATCATCAGGTCGGTCAGATATTCCACCATTCTCAGAGTCCTGCCCACACAAACAATGACAGAGTTTGGGATCTGAAGTTCAAATTCTGGCATATTGGTAAAAGTGCAACCGAGAAAGGTTAACAGAGATTTGTATGATTGAGAAGTTGGTTTCTCTAAAGTTGACCTTTTCTATGGAGAAATGTTGGAGTAGCAAGGTGAAGATGAGATCCAGTGAGTAACCTGACAATCCAGAATGAACTCCTCAAGTTTCTTTTTGTCAATCCAGTGAACCCGGTTCATTATCACCAAGCTAGAGAGCACCCACCATGAATAGCACACCTGTTAATGCAGGAAAGCCAAAAGAATATCACTAAAGGTCTCATGATAACACTTCAATGCACCTGCAAATGTTTCAAATGAAAGGAATACCACAACAACAACATTCACACTTCAACATTGCTGCTATTGTTAAGAGATTCATGTCAGTACCCCATTTGCAGAAAGGTACATGTCTTACATCAGGCAGTTTCTCAGGCCGCCCATTGAGGCCCCCAGACTTGACTTGGCGTTCACATAGCCACCAGCCCAACAAATCCTTGTCAACATGATGTAAGGCACCTGCGATGGCAAGTGCTGCCACACAGCAGAAAACTGCAAAAGAAAACAGCCCCACAAGCATGCATGTCATTACAAACCTCCATCCCCTTCTCTCCACACATATCTACCATTACAAAAGTTGCTGGTCATGCAATGGCTTCATCTAGATTTGCAACTCTGCTGAAGGTCTGAACCTCACCATTCTTTACCATGACCACACAAAACTCACATGTGCAGAGCCAACTTTTGAAACTCTTCATTTGTCACTACAAGCACACAAAGCTCTATTCACTTGTCAAACCAACCACATTAATCAAACAACATTTTCTCAACCCCTCTATTACCAAATAACACAAGTTCTCCACCAAGAACTTGCATGAAGTGAAAGCATGCCAAAAAGATGGGATGGGCCTACTCTGGCCAGCATGAGACTCTCCACCAGGTGTGCAACCAAATCCACCATCAAAGTTTTTACACCTTGCCACAAAATCTGTTGCCTTCTTTAAATCAATTTTGTCCAATCGCTTTAACAAAGAAAGGCAACAAATTGCACAGTAAGAAAACCTGTCAACCAAATTCCAAATACCAAATGTGAGCACCACAAAAAACACAGCTTCCCTCAGACACAGCTGCCTTTGCTTTCATTCATGAACAAAATGGGGACATGCTCTTTAAGTGCTGAGTCAAGACCAACCACACGCATAGTAATTAAAAAAGTCATGAAGAAACCTTTGCAGCTCAAATTTATGAAAAAAATCTTCTGACCATTAGGTGGGATGCAAAATGGTCTATTCCAGAACTGCTAACCACCAAGTACACAAAGATGACTTTGGTATGCCAACTTAAACCTCATGGCACTATACATGTCTTGAGTGTGATAATGAGAAAGCACTTGCTTTGTGTAAAGAAGGCAACAAGGTTGAACTTTTGGTCACTTTGATGAATACTGAGGAGAACTCAGGTAGCAAGTCTCTTCATTGACAGGATTATGATCCTCTACTCTCAGATATTTGAAATATGCAATCAACCTTGAGAAAGGAGGCAAGAACTAATTCACCATTTTACTTGATGAGGAAAACACAGCATAAACACAGCATAGAAATCACATTGTGATTGAGAGTAAGAAAATTGTATGGTGATGACCAACATGTGTTACCTTGTACAGTGTATCAACAATTATTAAAAGATTAAAAAGATGGATATACAATGAAGAGAAATACATTTGGCAAGGCTGTAGAACTGAAAAAAAATTGAACATGCCAACAAGAGAGTTTTTAAGAAAATGCTCAGAGCAAAAACAGGGCATATACCGTGTGTCAATCTCCCCCCATTCATCACCTGAAAATGACCCGTCTTCATTCTGTAATCCTGCTATATCTGTCCACCACAAGCAAAGGTCCTTAGATTGCTGCAAACCCCTCTATGTTATATGGTTGCAGAATGAACATTGACATCATTGTTAAGTCTAGAAAACTTAACACCTAGCCAGTTTACAGGACAATATTCCAGCATGGAATTCCAAGATCAGCTGAGGTAGACAGATTTTGGTCATTGAGAGAAAATAATTCTACATTAAACAAATCACTGATCCCCATAACCACATTCTCCAAAATCCCATTGTCCCAATACTCATAGATGACAAACACTCACCTGATGCAACTGACTCCTTAAAAGTGTATTAGAATGATATAGGCAAGAATAGTAACATACATGACGCAATCTTGTCAGCATCAACTGCATTTAGTTTGTCAAACAATGCCAATATTTGCACAGCATTAAGTGTGTAAATAACGTGTGGATCATGTCCATGATTGCCCCCAAACCCACCTGCCAAGCATGCCCTGAGACTCAGAACCATGGCGATCTTAGTCATGTTTTCTAAATTGAAGAGACAACCACTATCACACCAATGCTGCACAAGCTTTCAGTCCTCATACACATGATACATGTGATCACAATGATCAACAGTTCAAGCATCCAAGTATTACTCAAGGATGCTCAAGTTAAGATTTACAAATGTGTTAAGGGCGGTCAAAGGAGCTTCATAGTTTCCTGATGTGAAGATGGAAAGTGATATCCTAATGAAAACCTAATGCAAGAAATTCTGCCCCTGGAAAAGAGAGAAGCCGAGGATGGGACAAGTACCACAATCATGCTGGCACTTCAGAAGCCAAGCAACAATTTCATTGGCATCCATATCTGCAAGGTGGCCCATGAGATCCATGGCAGTGAGTCCCCAGTATGCACCACTCATACGAAGATGCTCCGTCACCAGGGAATCGAAATCCGATTTCTGAACCAGACAAATTATGATCAACCAACTAACTCAAAGACCAATTCTCTTAACACAAAATCAAATTGCTGAATCCTTGACGATCTGAGAAGAAGAAATCACACAGGAAATAAGGCAGCTCAAGATAAACCTTGACCTGAAGATCATGAGCATATTTCCAACAAGCAGTTTAGAGTTTAATTCATGGGAAAGAAAAAGCATGCAGGAGGGAGGGAGGAAAAAAAAAAGAAAAAAGCAAGTCCAAGTGTGTTTATACTCTGGAAGGAGAATTCAACACATAAGTTATCAAGAGACATGATGTGACCCACATGCTT
>Ga0209208_10001763_pt1 | contig 30900 bp, 24 predicted proteins | sample S1TSphfallax_3_FD_187694 | JGI IMG/M metagenome (GOLD analysis project Ga0209208, IMG submission 187694) | Host-associated microbial communities from peat moss isolated from Minnesota, USA - S1T2_Fd - Sphagnum fallax MG (SPAdes) (version 2) | ecosystem: Host-associated > Plants > Peat moss >...
TATTTTCATCTGTGTGTTGCCTTTTAATAAAAATTCTGGTTTTTTTTTTTTTTTTTTTTTTTTTTTAAATTTTTTTCTTTTTTTTTTTTTTTTTTTTTTTTTTTTTTTTTTTTTTTTTTTTTTTTTTTTTTTTTTTTTTTTTTTTTTTATTAAATTTTTTGGTTTTTTTTTTTTGTATTTTTTTATTTAAATTTTTTTCTGGTTTTTCTCTTCTTTTTTATTTTTTGGTTTTTCTTTTTCTTTTTTCTTCAACTTTGTTTCACATCTGCTTTTTATTGTAACTTTTCTTTTTCTTTTGCAATTTTTTATATTTTTTACTTTTAGTTTATCATGAACATTTTCAAATATGAAAGGAGTGAAAATTGAGTGTGCATGATTTTATTTAAAAGTTTTGTAAATGTTTTGCACACATACTTGAAACTTTACATTACAAGGAATCATATCCTTTGTAATAAAAGAATTAATGACTAGATGTTTTAAACAATTATATAATTGAGGATAATCATAGGATATTATTTCAAATCTTATGCGGAAAAAAATTGTAATCATATATTAGTAGTGTGTTTGACTAGTAGATGATGACATGGTAATAAAAAGGATGACATTGTTTTTCATTGCAAGTTTTCATCCATATGACATCCATGATTGATGACATAATGACGTCTATGTCTAAAATATTATTTGAAAATGTGACTAAGATAATGATGTTTCAAATGAGATTAAAAAAAGACTGTGCAACTAACATGGACAAAATGGTGTGTCATTACATACAAAATGTGATAAAAAATAAATTTTAAATGATTAAAAAACTATTATCAGTAATGTAATATGAATATAAACAAACATAAGGAACTAATTTCAATTAATATTATACATATACATAATATAAGAAATTTTACTACATTTTTATTAAATATATTATACATTGAAATAAATTTGAATGGTATAAGTATGATATGATATAAATAATTTTTTTTATTTTAATTTAAATTAAAATAGAAGTGTAAGATGTGGAAAATATATATTTGTACATTAAAATTTTATCAGAAGGTTACATAAAAATTTATGTACTATATGTATGAAGATAAATAAATTTAATTACATATGTTAAAAATATGTACAATATATTACATTATATGTGTAAAACAAATACAATTTATAATTTCAGAAATTTAATATTCTACTATTAACTATTTCTAAATTAAAATAAAATATTTAGATTAAATCTATACATCATACTTAAATATGATTAATATAAAAAAAACTAATATCTATGTTTTAGATAAAATTCATTTAGGATCCATTTATAAATATTTTATGTGGATAAATTATATGGATTCACATGTCTAAATAAAAAATTATAAATAAAATTATGAAATATTTGAAGAATTGTTTCTGTACAACATAAATTTCTAAATCAAATGAAGGTTTAAGATATGAATTTTCTATTTTAGTTATTATTACATTAGTGAGAAAGGTTTTTGCATTTACAAATCATGTGTTTGAATTTGTTTTTCCCAAAAAATGGTCATTAAAATGTATACATTCTATAAAATAATTGGTCTATGTCTGCAAATTTTTGATTCGGTAATTTGTGATTGGCTGGAACTCCCCAAGTCCCTTGAGATCTCCTAGCCAAAAAAATTTCTCACATCTAAGTTTAGTTATTTACATTCCTTGCAACCCCACCCCATAAAACTAAAATTAAGACTATAAATGGGTGGAAGATTACTACTAGCAAACCACCTGGACTAATCATTATGATTGGTCAACCAAAAACACGAAGTAGCAGTCAGTTCATATTAATAATTACACTCTTCTCTCACTGGTGCACAACTTTACTACCTCAACAAACTATGCAAAAAATTTGGGCCAAAACCATTTTGTTGGGGCAACATAAAGTTTCAGGCTTGAACTTCAAGCTTGAACACAAAAACTGGCCGTTGTTGAAGGAATCCACAAATTTACACATATGGGTAGGCGTCGTTGTTGTGTTAGGTCGTAGTACATAAATAATTGGTGTCTATCTGCAAATTTTTGATTCAGTAATTCATGATTGGCTAGAGCCCCCCTGGTCCCTTGAGAGCCCCTTGCCAAAGCAAGCGGTGGTGAAACCGCGAGTGGAAAAGAGCGAGATGGTGTTCCTATTTCAGGTGATGCCATAGAGCTCTCCCACTTTATGCATTGAAGGTGGTGAATTTGGTCCCTTGTTGCAAGTGGTTTGGCTACACACTCACCCACTCATTGGTGGTGAATTTACTCTCACCTAATCACCCGTTGGTGATGGGGAGTCCACACGAACCCCGACTCACCCATTTGTTTAGCCACATTTTGTTCAAGTTTTTTTTTTTGCTTCTGGATTACAGCCACATAGTGTTAGGGTTTTCTTTTTTGTGGTGTTAATAATACTTCTGTCAATCTTTTCTCCTAGTCATTTTGCTTGCAAAATGAGTTCACTAACTAGTAATTCAATAAAAAAATTCAAATTTTTTCTTTTGAAATGAATTTAGATTTTTTTTATAAAAATTATAATTGTGTACATTATTGAACTAGCTTTATGAATAAATTTTCAATTTTTTTTCATTTGAACAAATTATGAATAAGATATGAATTATCAAATTTGAGGTTTTATGTAACATTTAAAAAAATTAAATATGGTTTAAATAGAATAAACATTGGATTATTTACACAAAAGGTAGGGTGCCTTGGTGGTAATTGAATTAAACTTCATACTTGTGTTGAAAGATCAAACTTCACAAATGGCATTCATTGTCTTCAACATTGTAATATTGATTAAATATTTTGTACCTACTTAGACTATTTAGGTTAGGTGATGATTTAAATGAGCCTAAGTAGGTAGATTCGATAATTTACCTAGCCATTTCAATTAAGTTTTTAACTTAGCTTAGGTCACATGCCAACAATTGATAGGATGGAAAATAATGAAATTAAAAATGATTAAAATAATTTTTTTTTAAATTATATTTTATATTTTATATAATAATAAATATTATAAATTTAAAAAATAATGTTGCCCAAGTGTGTGGGTCCAATAGAATAAATTTTAAATGATTAAACCATCATTAATGATTTCAATATGTCTTTTATGATTAATGGATGAAATGTGCCACATCAAATTTTAAATGACTATTGTTATAAACAATTTGTCCATGATGATTATTAATCATTTTTGTCCTTTATGATTGGAATTAGTAATTATAAACTCAGTCATATATTTGAAGATTTGTTTTATTGTTAAGATTTTTTTTCAACCCTTTTGTAAATTGTACTTTTTCTTAGGTTTTTTTTAAAAAAATTGTAAAACATTATGGTAGAAAAAAATGTGATGGAAAACAATGACAAATTTTTCAACATTTTGAAGTATTGAAATTACAATCATAGATAGAAAAGGAATTGCAAGAATTTGAAGGATATATATTTTGATAGAAATGAAATTGCGGACATGTAAACAATTTTTTCAATATATATACTTTTCATTTTGATATTTACTTTTTTTGTTTTTTAGTCTTAATAGCATTTTTCTTACAAAATATGTGAAATTTAAGTTGTTAATATCTAAAATTGATATCCACCTAATAATTAACAACAAGTATCCAATAGATTGACATCCTAGTTCAATAAAAAATCATAAAAATATGATATCTAACCCAAATATTTAAATTGAATTTTTTTTCTAATATCTAGTTTTGATAAATAATTTTGACCGAATAATATCCTTATTTCGTGGATATGACAAAAAGGTGATATCTGCCCAACACTAGTGGAAATTGGAAACCTTTGTTTTTTATGGCCAAGCCAATTCTAGGTCCAGTTCTTGAGTTGATTTCCAATTTCAACATTCTATGTTGCATAACATGAAAATTAAAGCATTGGATTCTTGTTAGAACTGAAATTGGTCTCTTGCTAAAATCTAAATTAAAAAATTAACTTGTCTCCCAAACCTTTTTTCTAGGTTCACTTTTCTATGTATCCAAGTATTATTTTTATATTAATCATGCAAAATTTCAGTGATTTTTTCCAAAAAAGCTTTTTCATTTTTTTGACAAAAATTTGGGAAAGCTTTGGAAATATTAAGTTTTAGTGTGAATTCAACAACTTTTGCTCATTTTTTCGAAACATTTGACAAATTTTGAATCTTGCAAAATTGAAATGAAATCATGATACAAATCTCATTTTTTCAAGAATGTTGCAAATAGGTGTACTTTTGGTTTGGAATCATCAATTTTCATTCATTATACAATGTAATTGATGCTTACAAAATTTTCAATATTGGGTTGTGTGTGGGTAGATAGAATTTGACTCCCTTTGGATTTTTTTTGAAAAACCAAAAATTAAGAATTAGGAATGTGAAAAACTAGGTCCAAAATCAAACTCAAGATTTTATAAAATTTGCTAAGCAAACTTCTCTTTTGTTATCTTATTACTAAGTAAGTGATCATCCATGAGGAGATTTAGCCACTTTTGGCTATAGACTAGCTATGAAAGTAAAAATTTATTAAAATTCTTTTATAGCTTGTCTACTTGCTTGAACAATGTGTATGAACATGGTAATTTTAAAGAATTTTACTGGTTATTAGTATTTTTTAAATGGAATATGTCAATAATTTGTTTTTAAGAAAATCACCAAATGTTGAAAAAAAATTCTCCGGTTAGACTTCCAATGTTGGAGGTATTGAATTATGAGTATTTTTATCATTGAAAATTCAATAAAACTTAAACATTTTAAATCCAAAGAAAGTGGGGGAAACTCAATTCATCATAGGTGCATCAAAATGGTTTCATAATTTTAAAACTTATGGTGCAAGAGTGATCAAATTTTGAATAATTCTCTCTTCATTGGAAATTTAGTAAAAATAAAAATCAACTTTAAAAAAAAATTACGTACAAGATGGTTATAGGCTTGGGTTTCATTTTTGTTAGTTTTGTTAGGTAAGTGGATTTGGCAATTATCCACAAGACGATCATTGACAAGATTAATTTTTTTCCAAACCATGATGTACACTTGAGACATACAAGAACCTCTGGTCTAAATATGGCAAATTCAACTCTTTCTTCCCCCCCCCAAAAGGGTCTTTTTCTAAAATAAATCTTTTATACAAGATGCAACCCTTTTTTTTGTCGCCAAATGGAAAATTTTCTTCACAAAAAAAGTCCTCAATTATGGGTATGGTTTATATATATATATATTGCAAAATTACAATCCATAATGTGTTCAATGGCATAGGGCACATTAAAGCTACCTTCACACTTAGTGTTAGCACCTCTAGTGTTAGCTTGCTTAACATTGAACTAGTTGTTTATAAAATGTTATGGAACACTAGATCATCATGGTACTAAGTAGCACTAGTGTCTAGATTCCCACAACAACACCACCCCCACCTCTTTTTCTAAATTTAACCTACCTCTAAAATTGATGACTCAAACATGGAATCATAATTTAATGTGGTGGTATCTATTTTTTTCCTTTCAAGATCAATGACACATCATCCCTCATGTTCCATCACCAAGATTTCACAACCACTATCACATCTTCTTGAGCATTGTCATTTAGTTGCATCTTTCATTTTGTTGCCTTTTGGTGTATTCTCCCTCTTCTCTTATACTCTATGTTTATTTGTTTTCAATCTTTTTGCTCCTTGTTCGTTCACAAACTTGAATTCTTGATTTTTGTATTGCATTTCATTTTCAACATCTTCTTCATGGTGTCTTGTTGTTGCATTGTGTTGTGTGTTGTCATCAACATCTTCTCTTCATAGAACACAACCTCATAACAACAATTTTTGTAGTAGAATTGTGTTGTACAAGTTTAGTTTTTCATCACCAACTTTTCTTTTTTTTTGGTTTGTGGCATTTCAAGCAACTTTCATTTTAGGTAAACTTTCATTTTTCTTTGTTTTGCTTTACAATTTATGTATTTCTTCTATCATATTCTTTGTGTTGAATCTCAAAATGTTTATTTGCAACAACTTTTGTTGGTTGATGTTGCCACTAATGTATTAGGACATGTTTCAATATTGTGCATTGAACTACATCATATTCAAAATTTTCCTTCCCAAAATCCGATCCAAATAAGTTTCTTTCTTGGCTCTTCATTTCACATTACATCAAAGCATCGATGTAGCACAAGATCAGGTCATTTTCATTATGGGTTGTATCTTGTTTTAATTGGTGCATCATATTTTCAATTCCACTATTTAGGATTTGATTCTAGATACGAAACATGTTTCCATGAATTTGTCAATTCTCTAAAATATTTGTTCAATTTTTCCTATCTATAGCTACATTTCATGAAAATTTTCAAATGTTATATGCTTGTGGTGTTTTGTGGCATTAAGGTACAAGGTGAAGCCAATAAACACAATTTCATTTTCAAAATTCCTTATCATTCAATACAAAAATGATTGATGAGTGGAGAATTTTCGAGTGTTGAAGTTTCAAATTCACACTCTTCCAAATTGTTAACAAATTAAAGCCCATGTTATTGAAGAAAAACACGAAGTATTGGAAATCCATCCTTGTAAAGATTCATGTGCTATCAAAAAACTTGCACATGGCTACAACTTCATTATTTGCAATGAGTTATTTGCAATAGGGAAGTCCATTCTATCCTTGGTTTTATGTGAATTTGTTGTTGCAATGAATGTTTTTTTTAGGAAACTAATTTCATGGCTAGTGGGACTAGAGATGCACATTGTCATGGAAGATTTGAAAAATGGCCTACCTAGCATTCAAGGTGCAATCAATGGCACCCACATATTGATTTCTAAACCTAGCTACAATCCCTTTCCCAAAAGATTATTATTATCATTAATCTAGGGGATATTCCATTGTTGCTAAGGTTATGGTGGATTGTATTAAAAAAAAATTGATGTTTTCATTGGATTTCCATGAAGTATCAATGATTCATGAAAGCTACATAGGATTGTATAAACAAGTTCAATAACAAGCTTTGTTTGACATTAACAAAGGATGTGGAGTTGAACCTTACTTGGTTGGGGACAAAGGGTATTCACTTATTAATTGGATCATGATGCCATACAAAGGAGATGGACACACACAATTAGGGAGTTGATCTACAATATAAATAAATAAATGGGGCCGCTTGTAGTAGAAAATGCTTTTGGCATTCTAAAAAAAGCTTTCAAGGAACTACTTTGCAAATCAAAATCAAATGTGGTTTGCATACTCGACATCTTTACATCATGTTGTTTTTTGCATTTTACCTATTGAGGATCAAGAATGAAACAAGTATCTCCTATGCATCATTGAGCTAGAAGCAAGTGGTTTTCATGAAGAAGAAGATCAATTAGTAAAGTTTCAACATTATGCTAGATGAGCCAATGAATCAACAACACATGGAAGGAGAAGAGAGGTTTGAAGATGTTTTATGAAGGGAATTGGTTCAAGTTATTTTGGAAAATAGAGGAGCTTCAAATGAATCAAGTTTAGACTCTAATATTCAACCTCATGTTATTAATAGTGACATTAAAATAAATAAATAAATCTTTTTGCCATGTTTTAGGTTTGCTTTAGGTCATTTACATCACCCAATCATGTGGAAGCTTTTTACTTTTAATCATTTATTGCAACATCATTTTCAATTTCATCATCTTTAATTTTAAGAACTTGGACTAGAACCTTGATGTTGTCTTTGTTGTTGGTAATCCAAAACAATACTATGTTCATCACTTATGTCAAATTGGTAATAGCTATCACCATATATATTTGAATCTAGTTGATGTTTTGTCTTTTTCCTTAAAGTATTCATTTTTTTTTCAAGCATAGTTTCTTGGGTTAGAGCTCAATTTTCTTCCATTAATATGTTGTGGGTGGTTATGCAATCAAGAGATTATATGAACAACTTGATTTTTTTTCTTGTAGCTTTAACCATTGTCTTATGAACTAAATAACATTTTTTTTTCACCCCTATTCAAAGTTGGCTTGTAAATGTCATCTCCATCATCCATCAAATCTTGCATGTGTGGTGGCTAGAATATGGACCTTTTGCCAAAGAATTCTTAAATCATTTCGTACAATCTTCATCTAAAGTTTTGAAAATTTACACATTAGTTAGTTATGTCTTGGTCACTATGGTCTAATAATCCTGATTATGTGAGATGTCGGCCATGTAATCATTTTTTTTTTGAAGTCACTTGCAAGTGACCCCTACTTATAATCTTTGAAATTTTGGACAATTTCTCTCATGATCTGAACAACCTACATTTATGACAACCACCGAGATTTTTCTTTATTAGGAAATTGTTGTTTCAAATTTGTGTCAACCATCCACTTCCACCAATCTTGCTTCATGTTCTTCCTTCTTAACTTAAATGAAAGTTAATATTTCTTCATGCTCCTGATTGGTTTGCTAAGGTTTCCTCACCTATACCTTTAGCATGGATTCAAAGTTCGAGTTATAATTTGTTTGTTACTTTAATATTTCTTTTTTTGTGGATTAGTTATGTCATCATTGGGTGTTGACTATGGGTGCTTGGTTGAAAAGAATCTAGGATGTTATGAATATTTTTTCTTTAAATTAATTGTTGAAATTTTGTAAATACATTAAACTTCTAACATCGAACTTTGATTCTATTTAAAATTGATAAGGATTCAAGAAATGGTGTGTGCTCATGACATTGATAGAATTGGTTCAGGAACTAAGTGTGTTCATGACATTCATATTATTTATTTGCAAAATTGATAAGGATTTGGTGAAACTACGGATGAACCATTTTTCACTACTTTTTACCCCCAAAAATGATGTATAACAATTACAATAAGTATGTGTTAAACTGAAATCATGATGGCATCTTTTGGAAATCCTAAATATTAAAAAAAAAACTTTAAAATGTGCATGACAACCATTTGGAACTCAAAGCTCATTTTGAATCAAAGTTAAGTTTCATTCAATAGTTAAATGAAAGGGATTGGATAAATATCAATGTGCATACAATATACAACATACATTTTCTCAACAACCATAGGGCCTCATCTTTTTGGTTTATGACATATTAGCAAGCCAAAGAAAAATGAAAAAATAATAAAATTCCCACCTATGAAATCTTCTAAATTTTCTTAAGGTAATGATTTTTCCCCAAAAAAAGAGTTTATTATGCAATCATTGTTAAAAAAAAAACTAAAACACACATTTTTTGAATAGATTTTCAACCAAATTTTTCTAACTTTTAAATGAAATTTAGTTGATGTATATCAATATCATTCACCACAAAACAATTCACTACAAAATTCCACCCATAATGTTTGTTTTGAAGTATATTTGCAAATTTTCATACTATGTGACATGTTTATTTTGACACAAATATATTTCATATGTTCAAGTTCATAAATGTTGGTCGAATTTTCTTTTAAAATAGAGTAGTTTAAGTTTAAATATAATGCAATATACTTCAAATGAACAAAAATTGTCCAGGATGTGATGTCCACCTTGTTATAACCATTGTGTGTTTCGAAATAGTCCATGGTCTGTGGCAATAACAAGGAGCTATGATGACAAAGGGCTATGCGTGGCAGTAATGATGAAGATGTGGAACTCTAAACCTTTTCAATGGACATGGCAAAAGAAACAAAATCAAGTGGGGTCATAATGCATAAATAGTGAAGTTGACATTGGCAAGAGATGGTAAATAATAAAATAATTAGTGTTTGCTAGAAAATATATAAGAACTTGATGGGGAACAAGGGAACATAAAACAAGAATTTTGTGTTGGGGACAAGAATTTGTGTAAGGAACAAAAACAAGGTTACATAACCTTTTTGGAGGTGGTACAAAACATTGTAAATGTTATCACAATTTTTTAAAATATTAAGATATTGTGATAACCTACCATTGGCCTACCATCCGCCAACCACAAGATTACACCAATGACACATAGATTTTAATGTTAGTTGCCATTTTTGGTGTGAATAAGTTACAAACTATGGATTTGTTAACGTCAACTTAACATACAATGACCAACAAGTCTAAATGTTACTTATATACAATTAAAAATGTGGTTGCAAACACATTTCATATTTGGGTAACACAAATATTGTGATTTGAAAGATGTGAAAAGGGAACCCAAAACATATGCCATCAATTCTAATGTTGCAAAGAGTTTTTTATCGCACTCTCACACTTCATACCACAAAATTGTATTTCTATCCTTATTTAAAACAAATTTAATTGAAAATTTATTACATATTTTAGTCTAAAGATGAGTCTTCCCAATTGAACTTCCCATCCATTGGAATCCTAGGGAAGGATTGTAACTATCATTTGGTTTTTCCCAAAGATGTTTTTGAAGCTTCCAAAAGATTTTGTTCATTACATGGGATTGAATAAAAAAACTCATCACCCAAGGGGAGAATGAAAAATGCAAATAGATAAAAGGTGAAATCAAGGCACAATACCACCTTTTGGTGCTTCATTGAAAGACCTAGGGACCACACAAAAACAAAACAAGAAAATTCTTGAGAAACAAATGCAAAGTGTTTTTGTGGTTTTTGAGGCCCAAAGGCAAAATGAAAAAAAAGGGGAGGAAAACATCATGGGAATTAACAACCTTGGAGAAGGAAGGTCACCATATAAGGTGTTGGGAAAGGTTTCAAAAAACTAATAAGGAATTTTTTTGTAAATTAAACATTATAAAATAATGACACCTGACACTTCCAAACCCAACACAAAAGACTTGTCCTTGTAAAGCATTAAGTAGTTTTTAACCAAGTCCTAATATTTGATTACATTCAAATCATTTTAGAGCTTCACATCATTTCATTTTGGCAAATGGAGTTCACTTTCTTGTTGGCTTCCCTATCATGCTTCCAATATCTATTAGTTTACTTTGTAATGTCAAACGTTCTTTCAAATACTTGATGATGCAAACATAGAACATTTGTCTATAACCTTTGTAATGATGGAATAGAGTCTTTTTCAAGTATCATGTTACTGCCAATTATTAAAACCAGCTAAATGTTATCATAGGGTTCTTCCAATAGCCATCACCTAATATTAACCTAAGTGGTGTATGAAAGTCATACAAGTGGCTTGTGTACGACCTTAAAACTCCTTCAATCCACCAAGTCTACCATGAATTTCTAATTCATATAAATTAAAGATCTAAACTAACCTCCCAAGCATAGGGTGGGCAATACCACCAATCATAAGGGTGATCCTTTCATTTTGAAAGGGAAAAATATCAAAATTATCCAACAATTGATTGAAGATTAAAGATCTAACATTTATGTTGGATTTTGAATGTCAATTCTATAATAGTTTTTTCTTTTCACAAAAATCTAACAATAAGTTTCTTCTTGGTCTATTTATTTAAAAGGCAACTTACAATAAATTATTTTTTTGTGTTGTATTATTGTCCTATAACTAACCAAAGTAGTTAACTATTTAGTAACAAATGATGTGCAAGTATTAGAATCAACTATACATATTTGTTAGTTACTAACTTGAGTATATATTAATTTACCTAGCAAGGGTGAAAAAAAATAGATTAATGGTTTTGGTATAACGTATGTAGATTCATGTTAAAACACTTAAGTGCTAAAAATATATTCACGATCTAAATTTAAATTTTTTGGCTTAGGGGTTCAAAGATGAATTGTAGAGTTTTTATAGGTTTGTGTACTATTTTTTTAATTGTTCAATTTGGTTTTAAATGCCCAAGATATGGCTTCCCAAGTTTGGGGATCATTGCCTTACAAAAAAATCATCACCAATCATCCCACACCTTAATCTTCAAGCAATGTAAACCTTCTCAATGCACATAGCATAACTGAAAGATGTCCAACATCCAAGTTAAAAAAACATCTCTAGCAGTGCTCAATATGTGATCCTACATTGTAAGATTGGATGAACAAAATCCAACGTATGTTGATTTGATTCAGAAAAATGGTTTGGGCTCAACATAATTGCATAGGTTGTTGTGGTTGGTAAAATGCGCAACAACACTATGCACCTATAGAAAAGAATGTAATAAATATGATATAAATGTTGCTCAATGTTTCTAATTGACCCATCATAATGATTGGCCCAAGTGGTTTGTTATTAGTAGTCCCCCACCTATTTGTTGTCCCAATTTCAGTTTTATTGGTGAGGTTGCAAAAGAATACATAATTAAACTTGGATGTGAAAAATATTTTCACATGGTCACATACTAAGCACCACTCGAAATGCTTTAACCAAAAGATTTCAAACCCAACATTGAAATTTGCCTTTTTAAAAATATAAATCACTTCCATTCAAAGGATTAAATCACACGATGGAAATGAACAAACAAATCTATGGTGATAGGTGGGTTCTTGCTTCATTAAAATCTAGTTATTAAACCCTTTTTAAATTAGCACCACTAAACACCCACCACCCCCCACCCCCCCCCCAACAGGTGGTTTCTTCTCCTTTTCATCCTTTTTCTCTTCTTGCATGGGCATGAGATAGGTTTGAACATTGTAGTTCTTTCTTTTTCAACTCCTAGTGTTGTCACAAAAAATTCTAACAAAGTTCTTAGTGTTAAATGTGTTTGTCATCTTCATGCGTGGTATAAAACTTGAAATATATATAAGTATTGGTTTTGAGTTCATTATTGACGATTTAAAATTGTGATGTGCTTATGTTCAATGTAAATGCTATCATTTTATGTTTCTAAAACATTTGTCATTTTGTGTTTCTAGAACATTTGAACACCCTCCCTTTGTTGATCTTTGTGTTAATCTTGAATTTTTTCATGTAATTTGTCTTGTGCTTCCTCATGTTCACCTTGTGTTTATGCAACACCCACCCCACCCCACCCCTTGTTGATTTTTGTGCACCTTGTGTTGATTCTTCTTGATTCTCTTATGTTTTTTCGTGTTTGTTTTCTGTTTATTTGTGTTCATCTCGTATTTCTGCAAGGCCCTCCCTAGGTCCTTTTTGCGGTCATTTCATGTTTCTACATGAACATTTGAACACCTCCCACTCATCCCTCTTTGATTTTGATGTTCATCACATGTTTTTTTTTAGTTATAATTTTTCTTGTGTTTTTCCATGTTCATCTTGTGTTTCTATAATGCCCACCCCCCTTTAGGTTTTCTTCATGGTCATATTTTTTTTGGAGCATTTGAACCCCCCCTCCTTTAAGCCTTGTTGATATTTGTGTTCATTTTGTATTTTTGTGACATCCACCCACCCCCCGAACCCCCCACCCCTTGTTGATCTTCCTATTTATCTTGTGTTTTTGTAGCACCCAATCTCCTTCCTCAAACCCCCCTACCCACTTTTGTTGATCAATTATTTATTTGTGGTTATTAAAGGTGTGTTGCAACATGCCCTCATCCTCCCATCCAAACCTTTGCCCATTGTCTAGCCAATCCAACCAAAGTTCACACCTTTGTAACCAAAAGGATGAAGTTGTAGTCCAACTTGAAATTTTTGATGAAATCTATATGTTGCATATCTAATTACATTGCTAACCAAGTTAAAGTGAAGTTTGTTTGTTATGTTTTTTCCAGTTCCCTTTGAATTGTTCTTTCGACCACAATTAATGAATCCATAATTCTTTTAACTTTTCTTGCTTTTCCTTCCTTTGGGTTCTCTAATTGTTTCTGCTACTTCCTTTTCCATTGCCTTCCAGTACATAATGTTCAAATATTCATTTGAAGTAACTACATGGCTTTGTGAATAGTCAATTAATGGTTCTTTGCCATGGGTCTTTATTGTAGGTAGATGCAACAAGGACAACATATTACCAATTGATAATGCTTGCTAAGTTGTGTGTTCAAAGTTCTTGGTTTCCACCTCCATTTTCATTATAAACTTGTATGTGTTCACAACCAAAGGGCTTGAATTTGTTGCAACTTCTTGGTTTACAATTGCAAATTTTGTAAGCATAACCACATAGTACCTAACTCCACCTTTAGGCACATCACCAACTAAGGATTCATGCCCTATAGTGTTTATTGTTGTTGCAAGGTTGATGAGCTCTACTATAATAAAATGTTTTCCCCATTGCATTTCACCGTTTTCTTTTTCATTGGATATGGAATTTGCATCCTTTTTCCCTAGTTTTCATTTATTGTGTACAAGTTGTTAGATTTTGTTTTTTTAATCCATGGCCCTAGGGTAAATCGACCAAATCCTTGTAACTCTAAACCTTAACATTATGCTTGTCTTAGTCAATGATTGGTATAAGGTTTTGTTTACCCACCCATCATGTCTAGTTCACCATGGTTACTACCAATGGTTGACCATTACAACATTTTTTTTGTTCCTAAAATTGTGTTGAAAAGTTTAAAGTAGGCCACATCTAGAGGCTAAAGTGCATGGGATGTATAGGAAAGTAAAATAATCATGTTTAACTCAAATGCTTGTTTTTGTTCAATTGCTTTCAGGTGACATGAGATATATGCCAATTTAAGATTAGCAAATTCCTATTCGTAAGGGAAATTCCACCATGTACCAACCTCTTGAAAAAAGACAAGAATTTTTTGAAAAGGAAACTATGTTGATCTAGGTTTTGTGACTCTTTTTTAACTACTTTAAGGTTTGATTTGTGTTCATCTAGCTTTTGTGACCCTTTTTCAACACTTATGAAATTTGATGTTCTAGTTATATTTTGACTATTTCAAGTTCTAATATATGATCTTCTAGTTCTACTTTGATATTTGGTGTTTATTGTTGCCCATATGCATTCAAAAAATTTGTGAAGGATTTGAAGCCCACACTATTTGAGAATTCTAACATGTTAACAAAATGGAGAGGAATAAAATTGAAAATATCTTGCTTGTTTCCATGGTAAGCCCATAACCTTTGAATTTGGTGTTGTTGTTTAGGCAAGAATGTAACATGCCCAAAATTCAAAGGAAATTCAAAATTTTCACTCCATGGGTTTTTTGCAATGCTTAATCTGTGATGTCCTCCTATGCAGTAGAACATATGTAGAACAACTACATTTGTGACCAAATTGTGTGATGTTTAATGTGACAAATAGAATCACCAAACTATGTTTCTCCAACATAAACTTGAGGTTTTATAAAATCATTTTAACACATTCCCTAAACCAAACACTAAAGATAACCCACCTTTTGTCCCTTGCCTATGGATGTTTTGTTCTCCACATTTATTTTTGTTCAAGTGAATGAATGCCCATCACCAACCTTTCTTTTGCCAACCCAAACTTGGGTTTATGTAAAACCAGCCCATGGCAATTCCATAACCAAACATTCAAAATCCCCTCATTTTGGAAATGCCCTACTTCTTGGGCCTTGGGTCTTCAAATTCAACCGAACTGTTGGATTTAGGCTAAAATCTCATCAAATTGTGGATGAATTTGCAAGAACAGAACAAGGGGCTATGATTAATAAAAATACATATGCCCACACACAAACACTATAATATATATGCATACACATGAGAAGGCTCCAACCATACACATCATTGAAGTGAGTATATACTCAGATATAAAACCAACAGGTCTTTGTGCTGTTCCAAAGAACCACCCAACACTGGTCAAAACCTCAATTGTACAGAAGGATGTGATGAGCTTTCTTTTTAAATTCAGAAACTGGAAAGTGGTACGAAAAATCTCAATGGAATGAGGTGATGGGTTTCAAAACTCTTTCCTTGATGATAACTACACGGCATCATTGCCAGTCTCATGGGATTCACTATGATTAGCGGATTAGTTTACAATGAGAAACTGATTCACATGCAAATCAAACACATTTGAAGGTAATAGAGGGCACACCGGTCATTGATGATCCTTGTCTTGTAGATCCAAATTGATTTGGATATGTCCTCATCAGCTGTTGAGAAAGAGAAGATCCAGAACATGTGCATTAGCGACAGTGATCAATCATTTGCCAAGGATGAAGAGATGATGAACAACTGGCATCTTCAGTCATTGCCAAGAAGGATGGAATTGTTGTTTCGATCTTGGTCCTCTTTCTTGATTTGAGGATTGAGATCATGTCAACATTCCTGATCAACTCACTAGTTGAGGTTTTGAGAACACCAGAACAGAGGATACATTACCCAGGGCAGAAGCAGCAGATTCAACATGCTGCAACAAATAGTCGTAGATCTTCTTCTTTAATCTGGCTTTGGTGTCCTCTAATTTGGTATTAAGCACTGCATTCTCCACCACACTTAACTGATCTAGCCAGTCATTGACTCTTTTCAGTTGTGATAATATGCCTGCAACATGACAGTTTTCTTGTTGACTAATAACTTTATCTGCCCTCTCCTCATAGCCTTTAGTTGCAACTTGGAAGCCATTATCAAGAGCCCCCTCCATAAATTCAAGAAACCAACGTTGTGCTTCAGCCTCAAGCTGCTTTGCAAGCTCTGCTGTCTCAGTCATACCCTTTCCCTTAACCCAGGGGGAGCCAAGAGGTGCTTTTACCTCCTTAGCCTGCATTTCAGGTGCGATCTTACTTGTAGCTTTTGCACTCATCTTCAGAAGGCCCACTCTGCTACCACTGTGCTGGGTCTGCACTGGTACCTTCATTGGAGATTGTGGTCTCAACTCTCCAGTGTCTTGCCTCCTCTCATTTCCAATTTGTGTCACAGATGACAAGGCTGCCCTGGTTGAAAATGGGGTTGCTGATGAACTCCTTGTGGATAATGATGGTGACACACTACGGAGCCTTGGTGCCAAGCACGGTGCCCCATCCATGGGAACCATGAGTTGCTGGTTGCTGGACTTCTTAACAAAATTGTAAGCTCCACCTTCCTTGCTCTGTAGTGAGAAGGAAGCCAAGCCTGATAATAAGGCTGCATTCACCCATCCAGCTGCACAGTGAGCCTTGTCTGTAACATCTTGGACCTTTCCAATGGAGTTCTCTTTTGGAACTTCTGCTGCAGTATCCAGGTTATGCTTTACACTGGCCAGCACCTCAGCCACTGCTGTAGCATGTTTGACAGACTGGTGAAGGCTTAGAAACTGTTCTACAGATTGCTGAGGAAACTCTGTCTTTGCACATGAGCACAGCTCTGCAAACATACTGTCAACAAACAATTACAGTTATTCATCAGTGATAATGTAAGAAGCTGGCCAACTCGCAGGTCCTTTCTTCAAAAGAGTGCATAAAATGCAACAATTAGCTCATACCCCTTTGTCTTATGAAATTCAATAAATAATAAACTTGATCTCAAGTTAATGTCATCAGAAGCTAATTATTTGAGCTTGTGTTGAGATAGGATAGTTGTGCAGATTGAGCTGCAGAATATTGAAAAAAACCTAGGTCATGTTTCTTACCTGAGGCTTCGAAGTACACTCTCAGCTGCTGAAGCCTCTTGTAAAGCCTCAGCAGCAGCTACTGAAGCTGCATCTCTTATTTGTAAAGCTTTCTGCAAAATTGCACAAAATATGCAAATCCATCACATGGGAGTAACTGCAGGAAAGTTGAAAGACCCCACTAAACAAGGTTGCTCTAAAATGTTAATTGACAGACTAACAATAGAGAATTCAGTCATGGAACAGAGCAAGAACAAATAAACAATACTAAGACTCTTGCTATGATGAGGAAAGCAGATCCTTATTATACACAGGTAAGAGCAGTTGTCGAGAATCATGTGCAGACTAACGCACATCAGCAACACTGTGACATTGTGACATGCATAATCATTTCCATGTTCCATGCATGTTCATTCGGTTCAAGTCAAAGACTTACTGAATCTTCTCTAGCTTGCAAGCCACTAGGCATGTAAATTGAAGGTTTTTGCAACACTATTACCTTGCCCAATGGTGCAAGTATTCCTGGGAGTGCACCCCAGGGCACACCAATATCTGTCAATTTTGAGACCAAAGACATCTCCTTGTTCCCAGTATGAGCTGGACTGAAATCTGGAGGTGACACAGGTCCCTTTTGAGTTGCACCATTGTTAGCTTTGCCACTAAGTTTTCTGGGGTCTGTTTTCAGTAATGAAGGGCCCTTGTCCAGTGATTCTTTTGAGCTGAAGTCATATAATCTCCTTGAACAAGAAACCTAAACAAGGCAGACAATAGTGGTGAGGAAACCTATCAAATCCACCACCAAGTGAAGTACAATTGAAATCTTTCGAAAATTATCAAGGACCCTCCATAGTTTCATCATGACATAACCTGAAAAGAAACTGCAAGTACACATACAAATAGCGTCTCAGATTTCAGACCAAATGACAAAGAAACCATGCCATGAAGCTGCAGGAGAAGAGAAGGGAGAAACACCGAACGAATCTGGAAACTAATCACTGCAGTTTCTTGCTTGTTGAGTTGCTGTTAACACCATATACAGCATTGACTATCACAACATCACCACCAACTTCCTAAGGTACTTGCAGTGACCATGTACCATGTGCCAATTCATACATCACCCAACATACCAAACTTCTGTTGGAATACATAAATAATGGGAAGACTGAGCTGTGATAATGGCTAGCTCACAGACATAAAAAGGAAATGAGAACTCAAAGAAAACCAAGCAGAGAAGGGGCATAAAGAACAGGAGGGGAGGAATGCAAGAGTACAAAAGAAAGGACAAGAAAGAGAACATGATCTACCCTAATGTAACATCCCAAAGCATGAAACTTTCCTACCCATTCATCTAAACGAACTTAGGATCACAAGCATGGTTACACAAACTCTTACAACCATCCTTGCAACAGAGTGCAACAGGGGATAAGAAATTGAAGAGTGTGCTTTGACATATCCTGCCCATTGAAGGAGGCTGAATGGCAAAACATACAAACTGAGAACTGTTGTAGCTGCAATTCAAATGATTTGCACCTTGTGGAGACACAAAGGAGTGTGAGGGAGAAGACAGAGAGCAAAGTGCTTACAGTGGACCAAACACCAGCCTTTACTTGTTCTTTGGCTTGCTTTGGAGTGGTGCGATCTTTCCTGTCATTAGCACCATTAGCTCCCTCCCAGCTTTTTCTTAAACACTTTGTAGTGCCAGTGATGATCTCTCCTGATCGGCATCCACCACCACCTATGGACCTTCTTTTGCTTGAATCTACCTCTTTCCCTGTACTGACAGATCTTTTTGAAGTCGGAAGGACTTCCATTACCCTAGGAGAAGCTGCTTCTTTGTAAAGCGTCTTTCTATCTTCAGGGGGGCATGCTACCACATTCCCTGACAACAATACTCTGTCTCCAGGAAGCGTCCTCCTGCCTGGAAATAACGAACTAGCAGGAGATTGCAACTTGGGTGGTGGAGTGGAGACTTTCGAGATACTGGTCTTAGGGGAGGAGCAAACTGGAAAAACCTTGGACTTCACTGGTCTTGATCTAGGTCGTGAGTTCGATCTCTGTTCGTCAATTTTCTTCTCCTCGGCAGCGGAATTTGAACTTCGAGACAGCCTTCCTGTAAGCTGCTGCGCTCCGAAGGCGTCTGACAATTTTTGGATACTGTTCTCTGTTACTAGCTCATGCATCTCGTTGTTCTTCTTCTGCTGGTTGACGTTCGCAGTAGTACTAGCAGTGCCTTGTGAAGCGTTTGGGACCTTTAATCGAGTAGCTCCTGACTCTATGGACCTGCCTATAGCATTTTCTGTAGAGGAGTGGTTCAACGTGCCCGACAAGCTCCGAGAAAAACCTTCAAGGTCAGCTCTGGTTATGGTGTCGGAGTTGCAGAGATCCGGGTGAATCAGATCAGGATGGATTGCTGCCGCGGAGTCGTCTCTATAGTTCTTAGCGGTAACCACGGTTGCAATGAGATCTTCAGGATTTCCAACGCATTGATGCCTACCTGCAAGCGGCCTGACGCCTCTAAGGAGAGGAACCGGGGAGGCGGCTTCAAGCCTATCAACATGGATAAAGTGCCCGAGCTGCAACTTGTCGCTGAGTATGAGATCGTCGTGTTCCTCCGCCAGTGATACATACGTGGCGTGAGACGAGTCCGAGACTTTGAGGTAGAAACCCTGGTTCGGCCACAGCTCACTTCCCGCAAGAGCAGGCACAATACTGATCACCTGCAACAGAGCAGAACGATGCTCGCCCGTGACCTTCACATCCGAGTTCATGTGCTGGAGAAGTTTCAAGAGAACACCAGGAGTTAAGGTCGCCATTAGGCCTTGTCCGACAAAGTACAAAACTCTCCTTCTCCGGAGTGAGTGCTTGGAAGACGAGGTACCTAACAAACAATCCACCAATGTAGCTTTGGCCTAAGAATTTGACATGCCTCTGATTTGGTCCTCGTTCTCACGGAGCCACAAGCTCATCGTCCACTTCCTCTGCCTCCTCCGCCTCCCAAGCCACACGATCTCTACCTAGAAAACGGCGCACATTCGAACGACATTTAGTACCAAAAGCTTCGGGAGCAAGAAATCAGCAACAAAAAGACGCTAGACCGACTTGCAGCATATCGTATGAATGAGATACAAAGCCGGCATTACTCTCCTCTACAGTGAGCATCCAAAGAAAGATCGAGCCCTACTGAACGTCCAGCTCTATTGCCAATCTCGTCAAAAAACAGAAAAGCAAATAAACAGTCGAAAGCCGTTTTCCTTACAAACCAAACAAGATGATAGAAGAGGCATTCTTACAAATCGGAGAAAGAAATGGCCCGAGAGTAGCAGCAGCAACAACAACAGGACTTCCATGGCGTCTGCCCTGCATCATGCACCTTCAAACACGAACAGAAAGCACTACAGAGCTCCAAACTTGGAAAATTTTGGCTCAAACGAAACCTACTTTCTGCCACATCCGCCCTGCACCAACTGCCGATCATCGTCATCGAAAAATCCACGAGGATTACAAGCAGCAGATCTGAGCGGCAGCGAGACGACAGCTTTACCACGCCGAGAGGAAAAAGACGGCCGCCTCCCCCCGCGCCCTTGTTCGAAACTCTACTCGTAAGCATCCTACACGTGTCTAATATAGGACCTACGTCTAGGTAGTCTATATCTAGGTACCTATATAGAGACCTATTGAATTTATTCAAATTGAAAGGGAAAAAAAAAAGGACCGTTGGCGGATTTAACTGTGCAGGTTTTCACCGTCTCGGGTAAAAGTAACAAGCGGGATATTGTTGTAGAAGGTAAGTACATTCTAAGAACCAAAGGGTTAAAAGTAACTTATCTTGGAGTGTTTTTTTCTTTTCCTTTTTCCTCCCATAAATTCGTACATTTAAAATTTTAAGATTTAATCTTTTTTTTCTAAAGCTCTAAAATCTATTTTCTTTCTCTAATTTTTTTTCCCTTTTCTAATTCTCTACAATTAATTTTGTGATATTAAAAAATTTTGAATTTTTTAAAAAAAGAAGCAGCAAAATCATTTGAATCTTTCACTTGTAAAAAAATAATTATTTTAAATCAATTATTTTCCCAATTTGTGTTTGCCATGCTAAATGAAAAATAAGAAATTGTAAAATCGATCATTGAAGTCCTAAAATAATCGAAATTCAGCATGGCAAAAAATAAATAATACTAAAATTTAAAAATGGTATAGTTCAAATATGCCCATTCATTCAAAGGAGGAGAATTTTTTTAATAATATTTTGCTAAAATAAAATTAATTTAGTTGTTCTTCATCACTATTGATGATTTTTTTTAATTTTGTCAATCTTTTTATAATCATTCTTTTTTTTCATCTTTTTTTTTTTGACACTTTCTTAATTTCTATTTGCAAACTTGATCTTATTCAAAACGTTTCTTCCATTATAATTTTATTTCATGGAAATTTTTGTGTGCTTTCATGCCCGCCTTTATTTTATTTTCATCTTCACTTGATTACTCCAATTTTCACAATGACTATATTTCCCAAGAAAGTGAGAAACCAAAACAAATGTACATATTAGTAGGTTATTATTATCTTCCTTCCACAAATAATCTAAGAAAATTTGAAATTTTAACAAAATATCAAAATTTACAAACATTTACAAAGTATAATAAAAAAAATCACTTAATTTTTTTCTCTCTTTTCATCATATGAAAATGTAAGTGCAAAGTTATGCAAAATTAATTAATATATTAGTAATTAAAGAGTTGGCACTCAACAAAAACAAATAACCACTAATTAATATATATTATACATTATTCATAGACATATACATTTCAACTTATAAAACAAAATAACATTACCTTGAACAAAACATGTATTTTGAATAGACAAACAAACAAAATAAAAAAATTATAAATAAAAATGATTCAACAAAAAAAAAGAACAAACAAAAAGAAACGAAATTTAAATTTTTAAAAAAAGAAAACAATGTGAAATATACCAAAAAGTACCAAAAACAAAACAAATAACAAATAACACCCAAAATGTGCCAAGAAAAACTACAAACCAACAAAAAAACACAATTTTGTTGACAAGCTAACTAAGTAAAGCTTTGAATGAACAAACAAAGAAGAACAATAAAGAGAAATGTGTTAAAAAGGCTATTTTGATACTAAACTTGAAGCTAGGACTTCATGACAAATAAAACTTACACAAGGCAAAACGGGGGGGAATGAATACATGCAAAGGGGCAAGTGCAAAGAGAAGGAGCTTGAAGGAACAAGAGGAAGAATGTGAAAACAAGAGCAAGTGCAAGTACCCAAGAGGATCAAAACCAAAAAGGATCAAGAACAAATCTATACCTTCAATTTGGTTTTGGGATTTGTTTTGTGGATTTCTAGAACCTTCAAATCCAGTGATTTTCAAAATCCTTGATTAGATTCTAATGGCAATTCCAAGAAAACTTGGAACCTCGGGTTTAAACCTCGGGTCTAGAGTCTCGCTCTTCATGCTGGGTCCATAGTCTCTCCCTTTACAAGCAGAATCAACAAACAAAACACATTTGATAGAAAACAATAATCTCTTTTTCTTCTATGATGCAAACTGAAACTAGAGATGCTCACTACTCCTACTACTACTACTACCCATCGCTGTGAAATCCATAGCTACCAATGCATTTACTGCTGCAGAATGGCCTACTCCACCTGTAGGGATGAATGTCGCTTCCAGAATTGGCAGCTCTGGTGGTGGTTGTTGTTCTTTCAAATCGTATGTATGGGCTTTCCTTGAACAACTTGCCAAAATCTCTTTCATCCAATTTTGAAGATCTGCCACAGCAATGAGTTGAGCTACGTAGTAGATCCGGAAAACCTGCACAATGGGAGAGAAGAAGTGATAACACAAAAGTATGAGCTCTCTCCCATCTGTAGTTAAAACATAATCTCCAAAAACAAAACGCTCTTGATGTATGTCAGGATTACAAAACAAAAAATTTGTCAAGGAAATGCACCTAACACCAGATCAGAGCATGCAGGGGTCCCATAACTCACAATTTTGTGGAAAGTAGTTTGTTGGTTTAAGAAAAACCCAAGTAGAGAATATCACAATGACCAAGAATTGTGAAAAGAAAAATTCATCTTTGGCTCTTGACTTGGAAAACAAAACAAACAAGATATGGGTTGTCACCCATGAATTTTCTTCAGGGATTCAAGTTCTAAACAAAGTAGAAAATCTTTGTGTTTAGGCTAAAAATACCGTAATCTCTGACCAGCTCAAGTGAGCTTGCTCCAAGATCTGACCCACATCTTCCATGCATTGCTCAAGTGCCGTCTTGAATTCATTGGTATCAAGTTGCATTCGATCATTCCTTTGCATCAGATGATGACTTAAACCAGATGCATGGTCATTAGATCCCGCATTGATGAAAGTAAAAGCCCTACAAAAATGTGTTGGCAAAATAAGCCCCTCACAAAGCATGGTTAAACTCTTTCTTCCTTGCTGCTTTTCATCATCATCATCATCCAAATATGCCTCCTCCTGCTTTCCTGAACTTATTCGAACACGTTGCCATGCCCAACCTGATACAGTCTCCTCAAGTCTTGTGGACATATCATCAATACTATCCCTGTCGATGAAGCATGCAGAAGAACTTGAAACAAAGGCAGATGGCTCTATTTCCACTTGTGCCCTGAACATAAGTCAACCAACAGAAACAGTGGTATGAACTCCCATATACCCTTCTGGCAAATGCATGACATTGAAGATAAGGTTGGATCCACTAGAGAAATAGCAATCTGATTTGTCTCTTAGTCTGCCAGTTCCATGTTTCTACACATTTGAGCAACACAGAGATCAGTCACCTCAACATGCATCGTTTAATAGAAGGAAAATCTTACCCTTTGGGCAAAGCTGGCACAAGGACATAGAGAACCAAAGGGGGATGGCCAATTGTAGAAATCTTCTCTACATCCGTTGGACTAGAGTCAGAGTCTCCACATCTTGTGTTTCTCGAAAGAAAGTGTTGTAATATGTCCTCTGTTTGCTGCTGCCCATCTGCACCGATGTTTTCAGAGCAGTAAACTGTGAATGTGATAGCACAAGTGCACAGGCTGATGTCAAATTCTTGAGCCACTGCCTCACAATTGAGGACAGCCTGCTCCATTTCTGCAGCCACTCCTCCTGCCACCAGTATCATTGTGGGTGGGTCTAGCCCTAACTGGCCTGCCATGTGCAGTACCTGACCTTGCAGTGTTGCCTAGCCAGAGAACCCATCATCCATTCAGAAATTAACACTAGTGTCTAGGTGACACATGACTTACAATTAGAAAAAAGAAACAAAAACACACACATGCATACATGAAGCTTTAAATTGGTGCAAGGCTTGATCCATGTCATTTGTACGATTGTGTGCAGTTATGTTTGTATCATTGATTAGTTCAAGAGGTCAAAAGCGGTATGTTGTTACCAGAGAAAAATCCAAAGAAGACATTACCTGGCTGTATGGGCCTATGCAGCTGGGTGCCCACAATGATATACTCTGCACATGGAGCACTTTCTTACTCAAGTCTGGAGCTACAGTGACTTCCACCATTGCTTTTCCCATACCGCCCTTTTGCAGATAGAGCTGCATGCAGCATCGTGACGGCACCCCTCTCTCACACTTCAGCTCTGTGATGTGCTGCACATACACTTCATTGGCTCTCCCAAAGTGCCCCATGTCCTCCAGAAACAAACGCACGTAGACAACATAGGCCCATGTACGCCCATTCCTTTGCAGCTCTGCTTCCAATGATGCCAAAATTACACCCAACTCGTCCCCAGCATCTGGGTAGGTGCATAAGCATCAGAAGGAGGACATGAGACATATAACTCTAAATGTACATGAACAAACCCAAGTCTTCCCTGACTTTTCCAAGCCTTTTCTTCCTCTGAAAACCCACCTAGAAGTGGGCCAAATCACAGTGGTCTAGAGTTTTGCAACAGACACAACACTCACCAATATCCTGACTGTCATCACCTTGCCTCCAACAGCTGAAGGTGAAGACCCCATGTCTCTGAGCAACAGTGGCAATGTGCAACTTGAAAGGCGCACTATCAATCCCCACCAGAGTCAGTCCTGAGTTGTCCACTGTCACAGACAGATTCTCTTCCCTGACTGTGTCATTGGTTACTGAAACTACCAATGAATCCAGGCTTGGAGGAGGAGTCAATGAAAATTTCTCCTCCAAATGAAACTTCGTTGGATGAAGCACACCAACTGGCGCAAATTGGTCTGGAGAATGGAGAGTCACTTGGAACTCATCCAGGCATATTCGAGCATGCTGGGCCAAAGCAATCTAGCTGTGAGGATGTAGCAAAAATTCTCTCTTGGGGACACTTTTTCCACCAGCCTTGTTTAATCTGTTCACAGTATCACCACCCTCTTGGTGTTTGTCCAAGGATAGGACATGGATCCACCATACATTGCAATGGGTTCTCTCAGTAATGGTGGACAGAAAGAACCTCCATTGCAATTTGAAGACTGCTCTACTGCAAGAAGCAGAGGGAAATGGATAAACCCTAAACCCCATCCTGCCTCTTGCAAGTAAAACCCTAACTGTAACTCCATCACCGGAATTACTCACAAAGTTCCTTGAGTAGACAGAAAGCTTATAAATGGGGGATATGACATGATCTCTCACCTTGAAAAGAGGTGAGTCCAGAGTGAGACTCTCATATTCTCCACCCTCACCACAGATGTTGCTCCCATACAACCTACCACCAACCACCCCCATAGCCCAACAGCACAAAACATCCTCTTACCTCTTGCAAACAACAAAAGTTGGGCAGCCACAATCCAGTTGAGGCATTTTGTCTTCACAGAGGAAAAGAGAAAAAGACATTCTAATCATGCATGGATATAACAGCTTCCAGTAATGTGCAGAGAGGACATGAAAAAGGAAATGGAAAATGTAGAATTCATGGCAACTTGATATACCTTGCAAGAAGAGTGAAATGTGGCTGCAGGGTGGCCAGGTCCTGGCCAAGGTGCTTGTGTGGGTTCAGACCCATTGCAGCCACCTGCCCAAGACAACAATATTGTGTTGTTAGCTTGACTACAATGTTGGTCTTTACCCCCTCCTCACACAGCAGTAAGATCAACCTCAAGCTGCAAAAGCAAAAAAGATTCCAGGCTCTTGCAACTGTGGCTAAACTTGAACAACAATACTCCCCCAGTCCATATAACAAGTTTCTTTTTGTCTTCTTCAATGAGAGAGATGAATGGGGGAAAAACACCCAACAAAATCTAGAATGGTACTCTCTCTCACCTTGACTAAGACTGCGTGAATTCCGCTGTCAATCTTCACAACAAGAAAACAATATGTCAGAGCAAATTCAGTTGGGACATTCAGAAGGATGCAAGCCAAGATTGCAAGCCTTGAATATATACACTTGTGAAGAGGAGAGAGTGTAGCAGACCCACCACCACTCCTGCTGCCACAAAATTTGGTTCATTGGAAGAAAAGTTTCAGATGTAGAAAACAAAAGAAAAGAAAAAAAAGGTTTTTGAGTTCATCACCATCTGCTGCAGCAGATGCGCTTGATCCTGCTTCCAAAGATATGCTAGTGAGACCAGACCTAGCCTGGAGCACACATTCTCCACTCGCAGGCGCTGGTAATTGGATGCAATAGCTCCTGAACATACTGCTCTTACATCTGGATACTTCTCCTGTACTGCTCTTAGCAGCCTTTCCAGGTCCTCCACTTCATCCCCCTCTGTCTTCCTGTATCTCAGCTCCTGTGTCCTGCACAAAAATGTACAATGATGACACCTCCTTCTCTTGATAACTAATGACAGCAGAAGGCAGCGGCAGCGGCAGCTCAATCTATGCTTTACTTACACTGCTTCCAAATGCTAAAAATCAAAGCTTAGAATTCCATTTTATGTAGATGGGAGACAAACATGTGCACTTTCTTCCTGAGGAATTCACAACCATGAGAAATGCTGGGGCCAAATAGGAAAAAAGAAAAAAGAACCTGGCTATGCCCTGGATGCGCCTACGAAACAAAGGCAGCCCCATGCATTGTGCAATTGCACCCACCATTTGATGCCCCACCTGCAGAGGTACACCATTCATGATCAAGAGATCTTCCACATTCAAGAATTGAATCAAGCTCATACAGGATTGATCTTGAAGGCAAACTAGCTGGCTGCACAATTTAGGATCTTTCAGTTCGCAGACAGAATTGCATGAACTTTGCAGAAGCTCTGTTCACAGCTATGCAGATTTGAGCAGTAAAGACTGAAAACCCTACAAACTACAAGACGAAAGAAAAGGGTGTGGAGTAGGTGGAGGAGCTGAGGAACAACGTACAGTCTGGAACATGAAGCTGTCAAGCTCATCAACCGTATCCTCTAGAGGCAACAAGTTGGCAAGGGCAATGATCTGCATTTTTTTTGGTCCAAAGCAAAGTTTATCATATTGTGATCAGTATATTCTCACACACATCCGGAAAACTGAAACATGATTGGCTTTTTGGTTGCCTGAAGCAAGCTTTTGGTTTGCACTCACCTGGTGACCAAAGTCCACACATCGCTGCATGGCATAGCAGCTATCCTTGCCCCCACTCACAAGTGCCACCACCTTCATCCCTCTTTGCCTCTTTTTTCCTGTTGCAGCAGCAGCAGCTCTTCTCTCCCTTTGCTTCTTATATCAGTGAGCAAGTTGTATTCTCAATCCTTCAAAGTTCAACAGACCCACTCAGATTCCGCAGCAATTGCACCGCAATCCTTTCTGAACAAGAGTACTCAAGAATCCTTCTGAATGCTTGCTTCAGCAGCACCATTTCAAACAAGTAGTCAGAATCCACAGAATTTCACAAAACCCATCTCACAGAAGAAGCACTAGACAACAACAAGATCATCAACGTCCACAGCAGCAGCAGCAACAGCAAACAGACACAGAGTCTATGCAGAAAACAAAAAACCCTAATTGAGGAAAAGGAGAAAGAAAGAGAGGACTTTCAGCACAGCCATTTGTGCTCTTTTTGGATTCTTGGTTAGGACTACTAGGAAATGTGGTTTTTGCGTGGCAGGAAGGATTCACAGAAGAGTCTGGCTGTGGTTCTCGCCAGAATGATATTCTTTGAGGGGAGAACAGAAACATGAGCATTGGGTAGGGGTGCAAGTTGATTTGCCAGGATTTCTTCCCACCGACACAGCTCTGGTTGCATTTGTGGTTCTTTTCTGACCCTCCCAAGTTTTTTGTAGGTTCTGATCCTGATCCTGCAGTTCCCATGAATGAAACCTTAAAAGCTCCAGATCTCTTGACTCCTCAACCCTAAACCCCTCATGCAAATCCTTTGTGATTTTCTTCCATCTTCTGCAGTTCATATAGTCTCTGGTGATTCTCTGGTGAGTCTCTCTCTCGCTCTCTTTGGTTGCAGTAGAAGATGTTGATTTTGCTCACTATGGGAAAAGAGTAACTGAGTAGCAATTGGGATTGAAATCAGACGAAGTAATGGACTCAACAACAGCCACTAATATTCCCATTTTGTTGAAGGTATGGCGGAGAATCAATTCCCTGCAGAAGGGAGTGTTGTAGGCTTTGGAGTCTTCATGGATGTGCATGATCTGCTGCACACCAGCCAAAGCAAAACATGGAAGAAGAGCTCGAGAGGTGAGGGCTCCTCCTCCTCTTCCTCCTCATATGGTATTCTAGGTGGTTTTGGTAAGGCATTTGGATCCAGTAACAACAGATTTTTAAATTTCTGGTTGTTTGGGGGGTATGTCTACAGGATTGAATCAGTGCTCTCTTCTCCTTCTGCTACCAAAATAATATTGTGCAAAGCAACAATTGGTTGGTGCAACAATCCACATGTTGGGTTGTCTTTACATAATTCAAACAAGCAACTGGCCATAGTAAGTATGCACTGAACTTCTTCAGCATTGCTAGAGCAATTGCTACTATGGGTTGTGGGTGGGGGAGAGGAACAAGACATCCAAATGGTAGCAGCATTAAGAAGGGGAGGTGAAAACAAAAGTATAGGTAGATTTGGTAGCACAAGTAGTTACATTTGAAAACCTTCACATGGTGTTATGCCATGCACTGCGATGCCTCCCAGTTAAGATGGATGAAGAACTGTTTCACTTTTCACAAAAACTGCCGATTGTGTGAAACATCGCGTATGGCATGGCAAACATAAAATTGATGATTATGGATGCATGGTGAATTCTTGAACAGTTGTATAGCAAGGAGGATTGCAGTGCACTGGCATGAGTGGATTAGAGAATTTAAAAGCTGACTTCCATTGCACATGCTGGCTGGGTGATACACTCTCCATTTACCTGAGAATCATAGATAGTAGCATCAATCTGAATCCATTATGGCTAGCATTTTACTCTGTCATGTTGACATAATGAATAAAAAATCCAATGCTCTAATTTTCCACTAGCATCTTACAAACCCATCACGTGCATTTGTGACAATGGTTTGAGTGCATGCTGAAACTTCCAAGGCTTTCCTCTGAAAATAACCATTTTTTGTCTGCCAGGTTTGAGTCGCACTTTTGTTTCCCCTATAAGCTCCCCCTCCTAACACACTGCAACTAGCATTTTGTTGCATCTTCTTATGTGTAAGCAAGAAGTACTGAGTACACTACCTGGCAGATCTCTAGCCTTTATGTTCCTGGGAGATTGAACTTGAACACAACAGCTTCTCAAGCATGCTTGATTATTAATCTATTGGCTCATCAGTGTGCTCATTCTGAACCCTGGGCTTTTGCTAGTAATTCTCCCACCCCATGTGATTGAAACCTCCTTAGGGTTGTTCCAAGAATGGGTCTGGAGTTTGCTACTAGAATTTTATCTTTTTGGCAGTCAAAATCCTTGATTATCAAACTAAGTCGGTCACCTTCTAAATCAGAAATTCCTCTTACTGCTACTACTGTAATGTGAATAACTTCACCCCAATCTTGTTGCAACGAAAAATGCTTCTAAGGACCCCAATTGGGTTCTCTTCTTGCAATGAAAAAGACTTCTGAGGAGACCAATTGGGTTCTTCTCTTCTTGCAATGAAAAAGACTTGTAAGAACCCCAATTGGGTTCTCTTCTTGTGATGAAGAAGACTTCTAAGGACCCCAATTGGGTTCTCTTCTTGCAATGAGAAAGACTTCTGAGGAGACCAATTGGGTTCTCTTCTTGTAATAAAAAGGACTTCAAGGGAGCCCAATTGAGTTCTCTCTTCTTGCTATGAAAAAGGTTTGCAAATGTATTGTTATGCTTGGTGTTTAAGGCTTGTAACATCACCTTTAACACCAACAAAGTGCCATGAACCACAATACCACCATTTCTACCATTGCAAGTTTACCATCAGCCTCTTAAACATTATTTCAATATGTTCACATATGATGTACTAGCTTGACAGATTTGGCAATAATTAATTATTAGAAAACAAATTCAGTGATATTTTTTTTTAATTAAAAGTTTATTGTTGAAATCTTGGAAATATCTTTCAATATTTTACTTGGAAATAAAGTACCTTGACAATCAAAATGATGGTCAAATAATACCTTTATCGAATTTTTTTCGGTTTTTCTTAATTGAAAATATAATTAAACATTTGGCACAAAAATGTTAATCTACCAAGTTTACAATAGTAACTAGTATTAATTTTGGCCTAGATTTTGTTGCATAAAGTCCATTTGTTTTTCTTGT
>Ga0209208_10001764_pt1 | contig 30899 bp, 21 predicted proteins | sample S1TSphfallax_3_FD_187694 | JGI IMG/M metagenome (GOLD analysis project Ga0209208, IMG submission 187694) | Host-associated microbial communities from peat moss isolated from Minnesota, USA - S1T2_Fd - Sphagnum fallax MG (SPAdes) (version 2) | ecosystem: Host-associated > Plants > Peat moss >...
CCCCCCCCCAAGTGCTACGAGCTAGAGAATGTGCCCAAACTCCTTACTCTGTTGTTTTTGCCTCAGACACACTTTTGAGTCTGTCAAGGAGCTTAGGAGTGCGTCAAATAACTTCTATGATAACTAAACAAAAAATAATGGTTTGGTAACAAAGTTAAGGACGTCTTCCAACACAGTTACAACAACTTTAACCAAATGAACAATTAATGAAATAGGGTTAAAGTTTAAGGACTAAGATCATGATTAAGAAATGGTCATAACATATAGGTTTAGTAAGTTTTGGGTGGGAAGAATTTTAATGGGGAAAGTTATTATGCTAGTTGTGCGGAGCTAAGAAAAACTAAAAAAAAACATTTGAACTTGTGTAAATAGTTGATTTGAAAAAAATAATCGGGTTTAAATAGGGGGAACACACACACATTCACATGGATAGTTGATGATTCAGAGAGGAAAAATGAAGGGTTTGATGAAGAAGAACACATACACACTCACATAAATTGCACATGGATAATAATTTTTTTTTAAAAAACTTATTGAAAGAGAAAGGAAGGGGTCTGATGAAGGGGAACACACACACACACACTCATGCAGATTATCAATGAAAAAAAGAAATTTTGAGAAAGTAGGAAAAGGTTTAATTACAAGGAATGCGCACACACATTTAAATAATCAACAAGAGGGAAGGAAGGAGGGGTTTGATTAGGGGGAGGCACATAAACAACTTGAGTAAATAATTGATGTCTGTGAAAAAACACACACATTTGTGCAAATAATAAACCAAACAAAAAAATTTAAAGCAAGAGAAGGAGCAAATGCATTAAAACTACAACCAATAGTGAAGGGAAGTTAAAGATGAATTTTAGTTTGGAGCTAAAGACCAGTTCAAGCACAAGGCAATTCCTCCTCCTTTGTGTGCGCACCTACAATTGTAATGAAGACAACAAATAATCAAGGAGTACAAGTACATGTACATGTGCATTACAAGGAAATAAAAGTAAATTGGAATGGTAACCCACCTAAGATAATTTATAATACTAAATTTGGAGTAGGCAGGTTGACGCACTCCTAAGTTCTTTGTTGGACCCACTTGAGGGTCCAAATGTGTTGAGTTGCGGAAAGTTGGAACTTGGGAGCCGTTCCCAACTTCCAGCACTAAAGAGGGGTAGAGGGGCGTGCTAGAAGTCCCAAGATTAGACTAGGAAGAGGGACTAGATTATCAAGCTTGAATCTGCATCCAAAACCAACCACAAAAGGGTTAGTTCACATTCGAGAACACCCTTGGGTGTTGGGACAAGCCACGGGCACTTGGACACACTTGACTCACCACGACCCGAACTCGAGGGAAGCCACCACCTTCTCCCATATAGTATTCTCTACAGCTCCCCGCGGGAGCTACATTCGAATGGCATATTTTCCCAGGACTCCCAAGGAGGAGTCTCGAAACTGTCCCGGGTTCGACTCCCGAGACTTTGGACACTCACAACTCCTGGCTCCAGCCTCCGATTGGAGTGAGGTCTAAACCAAAATTTTAGCTCTCCTCGAGAGCTTTCCAATGCCTCATCGCACTCTATCTGCAAACGTCGAGAAGAGATCGATTCCCGACTTTTAGTGGTTGGGAGTCAAATTGCCAGTTTGACTCCCGGCCCTTCTTTTGCCCATAACTTGGGCTACAAATGTCCAAATGACCAATGCGAGGTCATTTTGGACATCTACACTTCAAGAACTTTCCAATGACACCAAAAACACCTCAATCTGAGGTGTTTTGGCCTCTGCTATCGAACTCTAAACATTCGGGAGTCCCGGAGGACTTCAAGTCCCCAACTTTGGGAATGTGAGTTTCATCCTCACACTTGGCCAAAGTGGGGTTGCGACACAGGTACATGCACATTTATATGAATAAAAAAAGTAACTTGGGATGATGACCCACTTGAAATAATCTATAACACTAGATTTGAGGTGAAAGCGCATCATCAATAACTAGTGAAATCAACGCAAATCATAGAATGTAGAAAAAACAAAATGCATAATAAAAAGATGGGGTGAACACGAAGAAAAAAACATAGTACACACATGAGAAAGAGGGATGAGTGTGAAGAGGGAATGCACATGAAGGAGAGAGGGAGTGATTCGACAAGTTCGACTAGAGACAAAGCTCCAATGCCCCTGGAGCTAGGGAGGAGCAACGAAAGTGAGAAAGGGAGGAAGGAATTAGGGTTACATGATTTGAGTGGCACCACCTAGTTAGGTTTCAAGAAAAGTGGGATTTAAGGACAAGATTAATCCCCTCTCCATCCATTTTTCATATTGTAATCCTCTCCACACATAAATATGAACATTAATTTTCAAAGAGTTGGATGGTTTTGAAGGTGGGATTATTTGGTGAATAGTGTGATGCTTGCCATGTGTCTGGTGTGAAATACATGTTAGTAGGAGTGAAATTGAGCACAGATAGAGGTGTGTGTTGTATGGTGAGGATTTGTTTTTTTTGCAATCAACCCCCCCTTGCTTTGGAGGCCCATAACGTTGGCGCCCCTTAACCAAATTGAGTGATCTAAATAAAAACCAATAGAAGCGCTCTGGGTTTTCTCACGTGTTTTGCTATTGTGACTTTTCCGGGAGTTGTGGCTGTCGTTTTCTTGGAGTGACAAGTGTTCATGAAGTGGAAACTTGGCGTTTGGGTCTGTGGTTGAATTGGCGGGTTTGCTTCAGCCATGGCAGAGTCGTCCATCCAGTAGGGGCCCCAGAGCCCGGTCGATGTGGATAGAGGAGCTGGTTGTGGGAGGTGACGCCGCACACTTCTTTCCGCTAAAATTGGGTCTGAGAAATACATCCTCTGGAAGCGCCAATCTCGTGTCATCGTTTGCCCCCAATAGGCTACTCCTAGCGACGGAGGAATTGCATCGATGAACCTCTTCCCAGCCTTCTTCTCTCGAAAAGGCCGGAGGGATTACGACTCTGGTGCCTGACAGGATCCTTATGCTTTATAGGCGGCGACACGCGCACATTAACCGTAATGTTGGAGATTCTGGCGAGAAGTGGCTGAGTCACGTGAAAGAGCATCTCCTTTCGCTTCGGCCCGATCATTCTCTGAGCCCCTTTGTGGATGCAGGGACCGAGTGCGTGAAAAGGAAGCATCATGACCAAGAAGTCACCCACGAGATGGAAGAAGATTTGGAAGCTCAAAAGAAAAACTGCAACCTAGACTTCGAGCCTCGCGTCCTCCACGAGTCGCCACAATGTTCCAACGGTTTGCGCAGAGATCCGAGCTCCAACCAAGTGCTCGAGAAAAATCCTTTGCCGCATTATCTTCTAAGCCGCCGCAGTTCTTTGTTCCTCGAGGGCTTGACCTCGCCGGACGCAGTGCGGAACGAGCGAATGGCGGCTCCGGGAGCTTGCAGCGAGACCCTTTTTCCTTCGACAAAGTTGCAGGGGTTACAAGAGACTGATCCTGGAAGCTCATAAGGTTTGCGAACTCCTGAGGTGATGGAGGAGGTCGTCTCTGGGCGGAGGACGACCGGGAGCTTGTACAGGCCCCCTTTCAGCCTCCCGACTCCCAATCCTGTTTCCAAGTCTACTGTTGGGATGATGGGTCGTGGATCTCAGAGAGGAAAAAGACCCCTGACATCATCATTGGAGGGGAAGATTTTCTTGGAAGTTCCGGGTAGGGGGATTGGAAGGGAAGGAAAGCCTCTACCGTTGTCTGGATCGAAGCTTCATGCTGTGCCTGCTCCCATGTTAGCTGCTAAGCAAACAGTATCCTCTCGTGAACCCTCATTGCTACTAGCCCTAAATTTCTCACCTGCCCCATCTGTCTCCACCGGGCTGATTCCAAAAACTTCCACTGGTCAGTGAAATTTTTAAACACCTACTATATCATCAAACCTGCATTCCTGGGTCAGCTCCCTGCAGATGTTTTCTTCCAAAACTCTCTATGTTTTTGGTAACAGGTCTTTGAATTGATGCAAAGCGTACTGTGTTGTGGTCAGAGTTTAGGGTTTATGGTTTGTTATATTAAATATTCTTTGACCTTTATTGGGACCATCAGATGCATGTTACATGCATTGTTTGTTCAGTTAAGTCTTTTGTATTTGGTGAAACAAAAGTTTGGTTGGCATGCTGACTGATCCAAGTGCATGTGGTTTTGTCATTGTCAAGTGTCAAGATTCTAAGTTGAGATTGGTTTCCAGTCTTTTCCAGGTCTTGGTTTATTTAAATGTCTTGTTCTTTTCTTAAGATCTGTGAGATGAAAACCTCTTCATCTTCTGCTCAGCTACACTTTCATCACCAGATGAGGAGTGGGGGAAAACTCTTGCTCTGTCACAGATGTGTCCAACCGCACCAGCAGCAGTGAGGTCAAGTTTATCAGAGCCCAAGCATATTGGCTATCAAGATCAGTTTGTCCACCTGCAAGCATTCTTGAAGAAATGTGATGATGATGAACAAGAGGACCTTTTGCAAGGTAATTTCAATTTATGCGAGACAAAAATCTTTCTCTAAATGCTATTTCAATTGCAAGCCTCTTACAACTTGTCAGTTTGTCCTTGGTGGGTGCCAGCTCTACAATCACTTTCAGCTGCTGCTCGAAATGGGTATGCAGTAGAGTTGGAGACTCCGGCAATGGGACTCTCCTTTGAAGGTACTTCTGAGAATGACACATATGGCCTGTGACACTGTGAGGTTCATTCTGCTGGTAGAACATTCTCTGTATCTGACAGGTTGATATAGCAGTGTTGCACAATGTCATGAAGATATTCTCCTTTTCTTGCACGCTTCTGTATCAAAATTCTTTTGCTGTGAAAGCAAACAGATTTCTAGCATTGTGCAAAATCACCCAATAAGAAAGACGTAATAGCAGAGGAATTTTTGTAGGAGGAATGGGCAGTTGATCCTCCTAAGAGATTCACTTTCTGAACGCAGGAAAGGAAATGAGTCGTGTGAAGCTGCTGAATTTGGTGTCACAGGAACCAATCTCGAAAGGAAATTGAGTTGGGAGAGACTCCAGTGGAATTGAGTCTTCAGTCATGAACAAACTCCTCCCCACAAGTGTCAACACAAAATCCACCCAGAGGAAGTGAGCAATGACAACCTTGTTCTCAGTTGACAACCAAATGCTTGGCTGGAGATGTAGAATAAATGGCAGAGTGAGGATGAGATGGAGCTGGAAGTTCTCAGACCCAATGCAAATTTAATCCATTCTTAAATTGTACATGATGTCTTTCCCAGATCTAACCTGCATTGTAACATCAACTGTGAACACCAGCCTTTTAATGAAGCATGTGCCACCCTAGTTTGTATTTTGAGTCATGCCAATCAGGTAGTAGTACATCTTGTATAAAATTGCTGGAGAGCGTTTAGCTGCTCCCATCTGGTTATGTGGAAAGCCATCAATGCTTTCTTGTGCATAATTTAGCAAATTATTCCTACCCTTCTGTTGCTGACATGTTCATCAACTGGACAACTGCAGCATGTTCATAATGAATCTTCCATTTTGCCTTATGTGTTTCCTTTGTTAAGTGGATGGTTAATTCTCCTTATTCTATGACTCATTAGTTTGGGAACTCCACAGTGTTTCTGTATCTGATCCATTCAAAGCTATTGTAATGGGTTAAATGGCTCCTAAGTTAAGAACCTGATTATGGAGAAGATGTCAGAGTGAATTTACTGGGGAATTGAAATCATTATGGCAGTACTTAGTGTTTGACTAGACATGAGATCAAGTGTCCTCTTTGGTTCCCCCTGTGCAGCCCTTTCAATCTCTATGGAAAGATTGGAAGTCTGCACACATGAGGCAGATGTGGGTCCCTATTCCAGTATTGCCCACAGCTGAGGGTCCTTGTAACACCCTAAAATCATTTTTAAAATTGATGATTTTAGTTTTTTTTAATTGTTTTTTTATTGATACTAGTGGGTATTTGGTGGGTACCCCACTGGGCATAACAGGATACCCACTGGGTATCACAAGAACAAAATTTAATAAACAACTTGGGGCATTTTGGAAATTGGAATGCTTGCAGATATGGGCATTTTGTTTTCTGAATTGCCCCTGTGGATTCTCATGCTCCTCCAAATACACTACAAATCTTGACATGGGTTTTTACAGGAAGGGAATGGGTGAGGAGAGCAAAGGGGTTTAAGTACTTAAATTTTTTTCCTGTCTCAAGGGTTTTTTTTGGACATGGGGATTTAGTGAATAAAGGAGTTTTATTGGGTGATATTGGCAGGGGTGATTTTTTTTTGGAGTTATAATTTCCAAGGAGTTATTTCTTGGGTGGGGTGGGATGGAGTGGGGTGGTTGGGGGAAAAAAGGGGGAGGGTATTCCCTTTTGAGAACTTTTTTTTTCTTTCTCAAATACAGTGACTTATCAAGGGCTTTTTCTGAAGAAAATATTTTTAAAAAATCAATGTCATTTTTTGGGGGCACCAAACATGGCAAAATCTCATCACCAAAACAAATCAGAAATAAAAAAATTTAGGGAAAAAAAATAACATCTTGTTTGAAATCAAACATTTAATACATTTAATCAAATATTGAAAACAATGCAATTTCAACTTTTTGTGTAACCAAATTTTCCATGCAAATGACCAAAAGGTTCATGTTTACCATATATGTGTGTGTGTACCAAATACATATATATTGAAGTGAAAATGAAAATAATGGATTAAACAATGGAAAAAAGTTTAAGGTTAAAGTGTTATATCTCAAATTTGAATTGAAACAATTAGGGTTTGGGTGTACCCATGAGTTGCATAATTAAAAATCATAAGATACCTTGCTCATTATTAAACCATATTTAGTTGTTGAACCATGAATAGGATTTATTATTATTAAGTTGCAATCAACAATGTAATCAAAATTAGTTAAAATTGAAAAACAATAGTAAAAGGTTTAAGTTAAGTTTAGGGTTTTTGTTAGGTTTTTTTGTCCCATATTAAAAATAACATTTGTTGTCTTTCTTTCTCGCTAGCATGAACATTGTGCTTGAATTAAGCTTTCATTTCGTATTGTTATTTTGTGCAAATGTGTGTTTTTGCAAATATTTGTTAGCTAAATGTTTTTTTCACTACTTCATTTGTTTGTTGTCAAATTCATTTTGATAAGTTCTACTTTCTTTCTTTTACACAATGATTGTGTTATAATGAAAGAAATTGGATTAATTATTGCGATGGATGATTTGGATTTTGGAGTTAGAACTGTTGCATTTGAAGCAAAGATGTTCAATAGGTATGACATCTTTAATCAAATTGCAAATAAAAGCATGGAGTATCCAAGTTATGCATATTTTTATTGTGATTTGTTAGACATGGTAGCTCTAACCATAATCATTCCCAAAGTGAAATCACCTCATATAAATATGCATGAATAGTATTTGCAAAATGGCAAGTTTGTGATGGTCAAAATTTTCAACATTGAATCAAAGTCCAAAAAGGGATTTGATAAAGGTGACATGCATGTTGTCATTATAATTGAGTTGACAACCATTGTGTCATCAATCATTTTTTTTGAACTTGAATTGGTTCCCAAGTCTTTTCCGCATGGATTCCATTAAAAAAATTTGAAGTTATTTTCAAAGTTGGAATTTTATTTCCATTGTTGTCATCATTATTAGTATAATGGGAAAAGGGGGTAGCAAGGGTGAAAGATAGTGCTTAGTTGCAAATGGAGAAGGTGAATTAAATCAAAATGTTCTTACTTTTGACAATAATTTTAGAACATAATATAAACAACTTCTTAAGGCATACAATCATTATGAGGAAAGTATGTCTAATGCAATTAAAAAGCGTTTCATGTAACTAGATTACAACTAAAAAATGTTTGATAAAATTATATTACAATTAAATAGACAAGTTGCAACAAACATGATTTCCTCATAGTGAATGGAGCTCAATGTGTTATGGTCTTGATTAATAATGTGGCAACATCCAAAGGAGATCAATATTGAACACACAATTTTCATAAAGGTTATTTGTAAAACTACTCAAATTCACCTTCTTAAGTTGTACAACAAATTGTCAAATGTTCAACTTGCATTAAAAGAAGTAAATTCCTTTCCTACCATTTTCATAAAAAAAAAATTGAATTTTCTTTCAAATTCAAGGAAAAAAAAATAGAAAATTCTAAATGTTCATTTACAGGTCATTTATACAAAAAAAAATAATCAAACTAATTTTAAAATTTTAATCATTTATTTTTTAAAATAGTATTATTTCCTTGGGATGAAAATTAGTTCGCCACCTAGTTCTCCCCCTCCCAAGGGACACAACTAGGTGGCCACTTGATTATCTTTTCTCCTTAAAAAGAAGAGAATTGAATGGCCAGCCCATTATCTTAAGTGCTTGAAAAAAAAAAATTAAAAAAAAAATGATAATCAATTGGCCACCCAATTCTCCTTGGAAAAAAAATACAAAGGGCCATCCCATTTTCCTTGGAATAGGATAAGTGGGCAACCACCCAATTCTTCTCAATTCCCCCAAAAAATGAAAATTTTAAAAAGAAAAAGGAATCAAGAAGCCACCTGATTTTACCTTCCCAAGGGAGACAACCGAGTGGCCAACCAATTCCCCCCCTCTTATGGAACACAATTGGATGGCCACCTAGTTCTCCTCCACCCAAGGAAAAATGTTTCCTTGGGACAAGAATCGAGCAATTCAATTCTCTTCTTTGCTCAGAGGGAATTTTTATTTTTTTTTCAAAAACAAATTTTAACATTGAATAGGGTAATTACCTTATTATTCCCCTCCCTTCCCAAGGAAAAATGTTTCCTTGGGAAGATAAGAATTGGTAAGCCACCCAATTATCTTGTTGGTAGGAAAAAAATTCAATTTTTTTGTTATGTATTTATTATGCATTTTTTTGGGGTTAAATGTTATGTGTAATTATGTGTATGTATGTATTCTATTTTGATTTTCTTTCTTGATTGATCTATCTTTTTCCCACATTTCCCCCCTTTTTTTTGTTCATCTTCATTATTATAATGTTTAAACTTTTTTCTTTTTTAAAGTGACCAAGGTGTTGTCCATAACTAGCCTTGCTACACCTCCATTCCAAAAAGTGTGTGGAAATTCTTATGTTATGAATGTCATCATTTGTTCAACGAGTGATGCTCATTATAATGCTTGTCATTCAAAATCAAGAATTCATAAATCACTTTCTTCATGCTTCCATTATCACTAATGATCAGGCCTGTCTATATACGGAAATCTATTAATAGAATCCGTAAGTTTCGTATTTCATTTTCGTAGGGTGCCGTTTTTTAATAAAATAAAATAAAAACTTTATTTCAGTTTTGAAGGTCTGTGGCGCATTTTTCGGATCATCAAACAACGTTCCCTTGCCATTTACTGCATTCTTGCTCGATCGATGGAGACCTCTGAGCCTGCTCCAAAGCGTCCCTCCCGATGATGACACTTTACCGGCTGTGCAGGACATCGTTGTTATTGGGGAGAGGCAGGTCAGTTACGCTGACCTAAGGGGATTCATTCAAGATCAGGGCATCTTTGCCAGCCAAATTCTTGATGCGCTAAAGCCAGAAGAATGCACTGAAGTTCTAGATGCCGTTGGCGAAATCCTTCTATCGATCGTCAACGGGTTGAGCTCAGTCGAGGCTTTGCGCAACAAAGTGAATGACGCCAGTATCGATGGCATGCCTCCTTGCTTGCCACATGAACTGCTAGTGTTGAAACCATGCGACGTCGTTCAGTTAGTCCTGAAATTCCACGATCGACTATCGGTTTCCTTGACTCAAAATTCCATTGATTTGATTGTGGATCAGCACAAGAAGCTTATGAATGTCGTCAGCAAGGAGCCAAGGTTCCAAACTGCCTTGGCTCGTCACAGTGAGCATACATACTTCAGCGACGCTTGGAAGACCCCATCCATTAAGGACCGGCTTCCTGAGCTGATGGAGTTCTGTGGGGGCTTGGCTTCTCCTTTCCCCAACACGGCCACCGTTGAAAGCGATTTCTCAGTTTTGAAATGGGAAAAGGATCTACACCGATCGAATATTACTCCTTTTTCACTTGAAGGGATCTTACACTGCCGTCAGATTCGCTCTTTGTTGAAGAATTAGCAATGAAAGCCAATGATAGAAGAGATTTTTTAATAAATTCCGTATATTCCATATTTTATTTCTGTAGCGCGCTGTATTTTATTGAAAAACGGAACATAGGGATTGTTCCGTAGATTGAAAGGCATGCTAATGATGGACCTATGTTATTGATTATTGATGGAAAATGGCTTGAACCAATTGTGCATATGACAAAGTTTGAATTCTTGAATTTGATTCGTCCAAAACAAATTCAATTCTTCATTTTAATTCGCATTCATGATAAATTTTGATTGTCACCCACATATACCTTTTTAAATTTTGAAAAAGACATACAAGAATTTATTCCACAAGTGAAAACTAATTTGTGTGGTGAAAGTTTCAATACTCCTTTGGCAATTAGCTATAGTGGTGATGCCCAACATAATGTGAAACGAAAGCTTGATTTTGATGAGTTGAAGTTAATTTTCAAATAGAAACCCTTTTAGACACTAAGGTTGTTGATAGTCTTTGTGCGACCTTTTTATAATGATCTTTAATATACATATATTGGACATATTTGTGAAAACTCCTTATATCATATTTATGGTGATTTATTTATTTTGTTTGAAGAGATTTTTCAATGCAAGTAGTTTTTCAATCCAAGTAGCTTTTTTTATATAAGCAATTTTTCAATGCAAGCAATTTTTAAATGTAAGATTTTTTTTAACACAAGTAGTTTTTCAATACAAATAATTTCTCAATATAAGCAATTTGTTATTACATGTAGTTTTTCAATCCAATTTTTTTTTCAATAAAAAATAAAATTCAATGTAATTTTTTTAATGCAAGTAGTTTTACAAACTAATAATTCAATGTAAATATTTTTCTAATGAGTTAATTATTTTCATGTCTTTTTGAATATGTATGTGTGAGGAAGGTGATTTTTATTATTTATATATTTGGATTAAATTGAAATTCATAATAATGGAAACAACTTTATCCAATTTTGTTAATTCATCATTTAAACATGTATTGCATTCATATGTTATTTATTGGATAATCATTTGTTGTTTTTTCAATTAAGGAAAAATAACTTTTAAATCAATGTTTATTATAAAATAGAAAAAATTGAACAATGTCATATTCAAGAGTTAAGTCCAAATTTTTTGTTTGATTTACATTAAAGTATGGTCACAAATGAACATCAATATGTAACATAAATGGCACTAAATGCTACCATGGGAGGTTTGTGGGGAAATTTCACCACAATATTTTTGATAATTGAATGTCTACAAAGGCCAAGTTACGTTTGGAATAGAATATCAAAATGCATTATGTTTCAATGTGGAATAGATTTTAGACTATCCCTTTAAATATAGTTTACAATTCTCAACATTTTGAACTAATTAAATATGTCAATGGTTTATCCAAGTCTTTACCTATTTTTGAAGCAAATGATTCAAAATTTCACATTGATTTTGATAATTTTCCATATCTTTGAAAATTAATAATCCAAAAAACTTCCTATTCAATTTTCACATCCAACTATGTGTTTCTATTGGAATGAAAATTTTGACTTTACATTAATGAAAAATTTGAAAAATAATTTGGATTCACAATTGAAGTATGTTGTTCCATTGTTCAACATCTCTTGTAATACAAATAGTAATGAGAAAATTAAAATTTATATTCAATAATTTTTTTTAAACAATATAAATTTCTGATCAATTATGAGATTTTGTCTAGTTCATTCACCTATTTGTTTGAAACCAAAGTTCAATAAATTCCTGAAGTTCAAATGGAACATTCCCAAGATCTAATTGTTGATATTAATGTAACGCATACAAGAAAAAAAGAAAATATTTTGATTGGGCACTTTATGATAGCAATATTTTTGAATTATTAAATGTTTGTCCAAATTCTACATATTTTGAAAAAGAATCAAAATTCATTAACATGTTTCCATGTATTGAAAGAAAAAAAACACAAATTATGAATCACACGAATTACATATATATTAAAAAATCACCTTGTTTTATTTTTGTTCATATTAATAAATTATACGAGTATGGCAATATAGGATGCATCATAATGTCATTAATGTCCTTGTAAATGATAATCAAATTGAATCAATACTACTACATCTACCACGTGATGATGCAATGACATGTGTTTCTTATATGACGTTTTGAATACAAATTGTTTTATATGTCAAGAAATGTTCTTGCAAATATGGTGATGGTCGCTTTATGATATTTAATTAAAATATACAAATATTTGAATGTTACCATTCATCATCAATGGAATGAAATTCATCAAATAAATTCAGAATTTGTTCTTCAAAATTAGTATTAAAAATCATTTTAGCGATCAACCTCTCCCATAATAATATCTACACTATCTAAAATTGTCATAATATCTGCCAAGTTTGTTTACTTTGCATATGGATTCAAACTCTCAAGTTTTTAATTATCATGGTGCATCATATGATAATTATGATTATAATAATAAAATAAATACATTATACACCAAAATGTTGGATGATACATAATTTTTTGAACTCTCCAAACATAATGGAACATGATAATAATTTGTATTTTATTGGCCCAAGTCAAAAATTTCACCCTTTGGGTTTATTAAAAAATAAGCATTCATAAGAATTAAATTTTCCAACATCATTGTATAGACAACCTCAACAATTTTTAGAAGGTTTTTCATATCAACAAATAACTCAATGAGAATTGCTTAATAAATTTGGGGAATTTTTCAACAATATTTCTGAACTTTTTAAAAAAGTTGTTAAAATTTCCATATAAAAAGGTTTATCTTCATTTTCCAAGTTTGTGTTGGGTGCAAAATGAAAATGAAAAATATATGGTAGAACCTTTTAAAATTTTTGAGTATAAGATAAACCAAGTTATTAGATAATATTTTCAAATCATATCTAAGTTATCATGATTTAAAAGGTTTACATAATTCACTTGATTGTTTTGAAAGGTTACAAAAAAATATATTCAATGATTAGGTTATTTCGTCCTCCAACATTTTTTGTCACATTTACATCTGATGCAAGATTATGGGATCTTCTCATTAAAGCTATGCACACATTACATGCTTTAGGATTAAATCTCCCAAATAAAATAAAATATTTACAATATGTTCATATAACATATTTAATATGAGTTGACGTTGTCACATGTGCAAAATATTACAATCATAACAATAAATGGTTGTGTGGTTTATTACTTATCTTGTACTTTCTTTACCATTATATCATTATTTTCAAATATTTCAATTCATTAATACTTCTCCTTTTGAAAAACATGTTTTTTGTGATAAAACTACAAGTTGCATTAAATGATTTATAATTGGATTCAACTGATATAATGTGTTCATCAATCATAGATAAATATATTAATCAATTTAATCAATACATGACTATTCATTTTTAGCAATTTTTTAATAACATTTAAGAAAAACATTTTCAAAACATGAAAAACCAAAAATTATTAGGTTTGTAATTTATTATAAATATAAAAATATTGAAAATTGGTTGGAAGAACAATTTCAATTATATTCACCATTTTGAACCTTTAAAAATTTGCAACGTGGAACTAATTTAACATGGCATGAAGTTTCTATGATTAAATCTATTTTCTTCTGCTAAATGTTGTATCCAACTATAGAAAAAATGACTGTTTTAATAGACTCAAAATCAAAACCATTGCATTGAACTAACATTTCGAATGACAAGACAGATAATGAAGCAAATGATTTATGTCTTACAATTCCTATTACAAACAAAATCAATATTGAACATTGTGATTCAAACATGTAATGTATCAAACCAAAAATCACAAACTTTAAAAGATGATTTTTTCACAAAATTTTCATATTCTATGATGATGGAAGAATTTGAGTATCATAATTTATTTAAGTAATTAAAAAAAGAAAAAAGATTAATATTTGATAACATTATGCATAAAAAATAATTATACCATGATACACCAATTTGTTTGTTTTTGACAAGTGGTGTTGGAATTGGTAAATTTTTTACATTCAATTCTTTACTATAGATGGGTGAAAATATCTATGATTCATAGATATCTTAAAATATGCAAGTTTCAACAAGCTAATAAACATAGTAGTGTGATCTATCTCCCAATTGTTTGAACAAAAACAATAACCTATAATTTAATTTGGGAAAATTTATCATATTTCCATGCTTTAATTGAATTTTCTAAAGAACTAAAAACATATGCAATATAAACTTGCCCTAACCTTGCATGTTTTGTGGATTCTTTGACAAAATGTAGAATATTCAACTTTGTCCCTTTTATTGGACCTAAACGCACACCTCTAATGTGTTGGAAATTAGGACTAGAAGGATCACAAGCACAATGATTTAGAATGTGTTTCGGGAAGAAAAATGGCCTATAAGACCAACCAATAAGAAATCCATTAGAAATTTGGCCATCAAACCTATCAGAACTGGACAAAGGAAAATGTACCACTTGAATTAAAACCAATAAGAAAGCAAAAAATGGTCAATAGATTTAATTCACTTAGTATAAGAGAGAAACAGAGCTTTGAAGGTTTGGAAAAGGCCATGGATGTGGTTGAAAATGGAACAACATCAATGAGAAAGGCAAGTGGGCATTAGGGCATACCCCTTACCTCCTTGTTTGATCGCTTGGATGGGAAGACATGGAATATAAAATGTGGGTTAGTAGGTGTATTATCCAAAGAAGAAAACCAGCTACTAGTTGCTTAGACTTTGGTTATGCAAAAAGATAGGTTATTAATTATTTTATAGTGGTTGCAAATGAAAGTAGTTGACCTAACCTAGACTAAGCTTACACCTTTCCAAAATGGAGTTCTAAGGAATAGCTAGTGGTAATGGTTCAAATGTTAACATCCTAAATTAAACATTTGTCAGCAAAAGGATTATACATTAATCAAACACAAGGACACCACACAATCTTGCCATAGCTTTTACAATAGTTTATAGACCTTATGTAACAAACATAATTACAAGGTTGATTAGATATGGAATGCAAATGAAACAAGGATCCAATTAAATAAACAATTAGGTGCAAGGGTCCTAGCCAAGTAGAGGTCACACCAAGTACATAACACAATTGGGCTAAATTTAAGGAATGGTTAATTGTTAACTATGTGATAAATGTAGTTGGTGCAATTTTACCAAGGATTTAGAATTTAAAGGGAAAGAGGTTGCGAAATGATTACATTTAACTTTGCAAGGTAAAAACATGTATGGCTATGTAATCAAAAGCATGGATGATTAGGCTTTTGTTCTAAAAATGGTTGTTTTTTTTCAAAAGGTTAATACCAAGTGGGATTTCCCTAACTAGTAAGCATTTTCTAGTTTTAGACATGCATAAATCTCATGTAACCCTAGAAGTAATTGAGATGGCACAAGAATTTGGATTAGATATGATTATTTTACCTTCACAACATCCCATGTTCTTTGGCCTTTGGATGTGTTTTACTTCAAAACTTTTTAAATAGTTTTTAAAAAATAAAGGGATTTTGTAATCGTTGGTAGAAATTAGAATGAACATGACAAGATAACCTTGATGGGGTGGGTAAACAAAGCCCTAAATTAAGCACTAATTAAAAAAAAACATAACTTCAAGGTTCAAGGTTATAATAATTTGGCCTTTTAATTTGATGGCCATGGAAAAAAAAAAGGCCTAAAAATTTCTACATAATAATTAATGAAAGCAAGGAAGACCACTATGAGAAATCTTGTCCATCAAATAAAATTGCCTTTAATATATATGGTTTAATAATACATTCAACATTGAACATACATGCTCAATTATCTTTATGTAGTTTACCAAACTTATTGTTACATTCATTAAATAGGCTTGCATGTTGATATGAAAATTTACAACTTGTTGTGATAGATGAAATATCATTTGTTGGTGCTAAAATGTTTCATATGATTAGATAATAGGTCCATAAAATGTATTCAAAACAAATTCTTCAATGGTGTGCATGTTATCATGATGTGCATATTTATCAAACATCCCTTATGAAAGATGTTGAATCTTTCAAAATATCAAAGATAGTGTTTTGCATTAACACAAAAATTTTGAGAAACATATGTCCAATGTTATGAATTTAATAAAGTTATGTGACAATTTAATATGGTTGTCATATAAATTTATAACGAATTTTTTACTACAACAAAAAGTATATAAGATATTCAATTTATATATTTAATTTGTAATCGACAACCACTCAACAATTTTATTGTTCCATATTAAATTTATACAAATAAACTTGCACAAAAATACATTGAAAATTTGTTCATTAATACATTAGGTCCCACATTTATTTTCAAAACAATGGACATTAATCATCACTCATACCCACCATCTTACAAACTTTCAAATAATCCAAGTAACCTTGCAAGTTTGCATTTTATAATTCATATAAAAAATATATATTGGTTGAATTATGTGTTAACTATGCAACATATGTGGAATTTTAAAAAAATCAACAACATATTGTGACAAAACTATCATATGGATAATGTTTCAAAATTTTAAAATTGGAACATTAGTAAGAAAAAATATGACCATTATTATTACAACAACATTGAATCAAAATGGACACCAATCGAACATATTATCAATAATATATGAGTAAATAAATCTCAATCATTTATCATAACGAGGATTCAATTTCCAATTCAAGTTGTAACAACAAGAACCATTTATCATTTTCAATGATTATCATTAAGTGATTTGGCTTTTGATCCTACCAACGTAAAAATATGTGGGTTAACATATGTAGCATTATTCCACATTTGAACAAAAGACAATTTGTTTTTTTAACTTCTTTCCAACATGATTTTTAAAAATGTGGATCTAAGAGTACATATACAAATGAATAGATTAAAAGAAATTGTAACTTGGATACATAAATTCTCCAATATAAAAACTTACATAATTTTCATGTTATTACACAAACCTTGAATACAACTTCTTTATGCATGACATACACATGCACTTAGATTATTTTAATATAGTAACTAATGATGTTTCAAAATATACAATGTCAACTTTTAATATTAATATACAAAAAAATGCATATTGTTTGTGTGTATAGAATTCATTCATGTTCAATTTTTACATTCTTAAACAAGCTTCAAATTATAATTCAACATTCTCCCAAACATTATCCAATCATCATAATAGGAGATTTTAGTGTCAACATTTAAAAAGATGATAACCATGCAAAAAAATACAAAAATACAAAAATAACAAACTATTATAATTCATGTATAAGTTCAAATTAAAATCACAATTTATTGAAAGCACCACAAAAATTGAATTTCAACTAGACCATATATGGACAAATGTCCCTGAGTTGAATGTAAATATGGTGTAATAGAAGAATATTGGCTAGATTTTCACAAATCAATTTATATTTCATTCACATTCCAAAACATTCTTCTTATGTATAACAAAAAACCATTAACACTTTCATTTTAAAAAAGTATAACATATAAATGTTGTCATTTAAATATTTAATGGCACCCAAAATGGTGGCACCTTGTGACCTAAATTTATATATTTTTATTAGTTTTCATGGACCATATGCCAATGAAAAATCATAATTATCAACCACAATATGAAAAAAAAATTGAATGGTTTTTTTTCCACATGTACAACCATCACACACAACAACAAAAACCTTTCACAAAATCCCAAAGCCAAAACGTGACAACAAAAATTTTAAGAAATGTCAAATTTCTAAACTTGAATGTGAGATGACACGAAAAATTAAATGAAAAATTTCCCAACTCTTTCCATTTAAATGACATCCATTCATTACAATGTTTGTTTCAAGCATCTAAATATCTAGTTTTACCTTGTGCACAATACAATTTTTTTTTACACTTAAAAATGAGAAACTTGGATTGGATTTTCACACAATATCGTTAAATATAATTTTATATTCATTTGTATGGTTAAAAGAAAAGCAATGGAACTATGGTTTGAATTTTCAAATATGCATAATGAATTTTTAAATGGTTATAAAAGGAAAATTTTATTATAAATGTGAGAAATAGATTTTCAAAATCCTTCATAAAACTAATGAACTTTTATCCCATATAAATTGAATTCATAATACAAGTATAAATATAATATATATGTTTAGGACAAAGCCTCCGATGATAGCGGCAAAGCTGCTTGTTTCATATTAGTTGACCCAATATCCAACAATGCACCATCTGATGGAAACCAATTATGATTCAATTATAGATGAACCACAATTGAGTTCCGCCTTAATAACTCACCCTAGAAACCCTCCTATTCCACCCTTCCTTTACCTAGGTAAACATGTTAGTGAGTAATTAATATTGTAAGTAAGTAATTAGGGAATGCAAATGATTATTACATAAGTAGGTAATTAGGAAAATAACTTGATAGCTATTAAGTGGGTAGATCATGTGGATGGTCAATATGTAGTTAATTAGTGTAGTTAACTACAGGACATGAATACAACAAATATGTGTTTCTTGTCCAAACACCTTCCATCTTGCTAGTCAAGTTGGTGTGTGTTGTTTCATTATGGCCTATTTTTCTCAACACCCACATTAATTGTTACATTCATCAGTCACTAATGTGACCTGTGCGTTGGCCCAATTGTTACCACGTCCTCAACTGATTTTTCCTTCCAAAACTTGGTTTTTTGGAATTTATTTGAATTTTGAACAGCAAAAATCACTTTTAAATCGATATCTCCCACATTCTCAACCCAAATCTTACCAAATAAATTCCATTAAATCATGCTCATCAAGATCTTTCCAACAACACTAAAGGCACATTACAATTCCTCCCAAAAAAAATGATTTAATTTAAAATTTAGCGAAAAAATCATTCAACATTCAAAAACTTTTGCATTGCAAGTCCAAACATCATGGAACCAAGCCCTTGCACCCCTCCTTGTCAAGAGCTTTCCAAAGACACCAAATGTTTTCCATCTTTTCTTCCCCCTCTCACTCTTAACCCTAGTTCAACTTGTTTGATGATAGTTGAATGATGCATGTTTGTGTAAATAACATTGACATTACTTGTGCACATTACATTTCATCCTTTTCACTTTGATGTGTGATAAAAATTTTGTTGCCTTTTGTTTCTTGACATGAATTTATTTACATTATTTATTTTATCAACCCTTTGAATAAAATTGCAAATGATGCATAAATGACATCATAAAGTTCCCATTGATATTTTTCAACATTTTAGCTAAAAGGAATTATAATATATATTTGGAACATTGCCCAAATATTTTGACATTTTCATTTTGCAATACTTCATAAATTTTCTTCAACTTATTCTTTAATGTCTTTAAATATTTGGAAAGATTTTACAACCTCACATACTTCAAAATCAAGAAAAGGTGGAATGGGTCAACAAGTTAATGGGGTAGATTAATTCTACAACTATATTATTTTGGAAGGTGATTTTTTTTTATCTTCAATGCCAAAAATGAAGTCAGATCAAGGTGCATGCATATGAAATGGAACAACAATCAAGCTTGCAGCACATGCATTGTGATTGGAACAAAAATAATTATCCAAGTCCAACATCTTATGCATCACACCAAATTTAACATAAACAATTTGATTGGTAAGCCCCAAAAATGACATCTCACCTAACATTCCAAAATGCTTCACATCAAAACTATAAACTTATCAAAAAAACCTAAATCCATACTGAAAAACAAACAATTACCAACAAAAATAAAATGTCAAAACAATAATTGCGACAAGTTGCAAATAATCATCAACCAATTGCAAAGAAGTCAACAACTTAAAAAAAAAAAGAACTTTCAAGCAAGGTAGCAAAAAAAGGACAAAATTATTTTGCAAATTTGTGCCAAATCTAATGTGCTACCTTAGCTCATTATTCCAATGAACTTGAAATAATGAACATTTGCAAATTTTGACTGTTTTCCTCAATTGCTTCCATTATTAATCCCTAGTCCCACTACTTGCATTCATATTCTTGCAAATGGTGATGCAATGAAATTAATAACTTTATAAATAACTTAGGCAATGAAACTTGATTGACAAGGTGATTAGTTTGGTAAATGGAAGGACAAAATGTGTTAAATGAACAAAAACATTTAAAATTTAAAAGCCTATTTTGTTACAAAAATGACAAAAAGTTTGAATCAATGTCAATGTTTAGTGATGATGCACTCCATCTAAATCACCACATTTTGGTTACCATCATTAATACATTGGAAATTAAAAAATAAATAAAACTTGGTTTTTTTAGCTACATATTTGATTCTTGTTGTTAAATTTGTTGTAGTTTAACTTTATATATTGTTAGGAAAAGAATGTTGCATTGAAGATGTTGACCAAAATGATGCATTCCATACTGAAAGGGTTCATGAAAATACTTAAGGAATTTTTGGGCAAATTAAGTTAACCATATCAAACCCTTTTTTTTGGAAGGCATGAAAAAACAATTTCATAGGAATGAAAGGTAAGGTTAGTTTATTAATTCAAAAAGGTGAAAAATGAAAAAGAAAATGATGAATTAGGTTGGAATGAGTGAGGGTTTGAAAGGGGGATACAATATTGGTTATAAATTGGTTGAAACATCTCCAATGGGACACCATAAATCCCCACCAATAATAAGTTATCATAAGCAATCACAAAAGTTATATTGATAGCCCATTGTTGTTTTTAAAATACAAATGTCCAATAGGCCTCATTATAATTCTCCCTTGTACACATGATCAAGCAATGAAATAAAGGAGTGTTCTACAAGTTTCTACATCAAAATTTGATGTTTGAACCTAAATGTATGACATTGGGTGTGGGAAATGAAACACTAATTGTCATTCCATATGTTGCATCACATGCATAACAATCTAAGAGGGGGAAGACTTTTGGGATTAAAAAAAAGTAACTTTGTGCATCATTCTTAAACATATCACAAGATCTTTTCATTGAAAATGGTCAAAAATTGCATGTTCTAGGAACAAATTCAAGGCCATTACAATAATTATATACTAGTTACAAGTAACAAAAGACAAGTAAAGTCATTGGAAACAAAGTGGGTAATTATAAAACATGATGTTTTGAAAATTATGAGTTGTTTAGGGTCCATTGCAATTCTAAACTAGTTGAGATCCTCACCTAAATAATTGCACAAAATCTTGGAACTAAAAAAACAAAAACACTTCAAACATTCAACCTTTAGTTTCATACATTGTTGGTTGTTGTTGAAGGACATCTTGCGTTAGGCTGATATGCAAGAGGAATTAAAACATGCTCCACCTCCCAAACACCATAGTTTTGAAAAAAAGGAAGAAATTCCAACCAATGTAATAGAAATTGATGACATGAAAATTGAAGAGAGATTTTGCATCATTTTTTCACGTATATGAAGACCTTAAGGACAAAAAGTGGAAAGGAAATTGAACATATGAAGAGGGTGGAGGAGGATGCAATGTGAATTCATCCAAAAACAATTGTGAACATGACCATTTCAACTCTCAAAAAGGCGTCCATTTTAAAAGAAACAATAACCATGGCAATGTTTTCCATTTTAAAAACACCCACAATGTTTGAGAATGTAAAAGAATATTTTTTATTATGACAAGCCAAAAAACTACAAATGTTGAAGGATTTTTTTTCAAAAGCACTACTACAATTCATGGTTTTTTCAACTGGGTTTTCTAGTCAAAAAGTACCCAAAGACTACAAGCATAAAAAAACCACCTTGTTAATCTTGACAAATTGTTTTGGACATGTCATTGCGATTAGATAATAAACTTGGACATTGTCATTTTTATTGACAAAATGATTGATAAAGTGATTGATTATTTGACTAAAATATAATATATACCATTTGATTGGGTCAATTTTATACCTAAATTATAATTATTTTTTAGATTATTATGTACAATTTTAATAGGAAGGTAGGTAGGTAAGTAAGTAGGTAGGTATTAAATAAGGTTGGATAGGTTGAAAAAAATTATTTAGGTAGGTGGGTGGTAGCCTAACCTAACCTAACCTAACTTCATTAGGCTACTTTAATCTAACCTACCTACCTTAGCCTTTTAAACATGCACATAGGCTATAAGTATAAGGAATTGAACTCCAAACCTTTACAATGTTAAACCAAGTCCTTACTAATGGACTACACCATCAAAAGTTATTTATTTTTACCAATTTTTTTATTTCACATATTTATTTAACATTATTAAACACAATGGTCAAACTTAAGTGATAATTAATGGCTAAAATTAGGTTAAACACAATGGATAAATCAAGTGGCTAAACTTAGTGATTTAAAGTAATGATTAAACCAAATGGCTAAACTTAGTGACTTAAAATAATTACTAAGCTTATTGATTTAAAGTAATGGCTAAATATAATGGATAAATTTAGTGGCTAAATTCAATGGCTAAATTTAATGACTTAAAGTAATGGTTAGACATAATGGCTAAACTTAGTGATTTAAAATAATGACTAAATTTAGTGGTTAAATATAATAATTAAAAGTAATGGCTAAACATAATGGTTAAAAATAATGCTTAAACTTAATGACTTAAAATAATGGCTAAACATAATGGTTAAAGATAGTGATTAAACTTAATGACTTAAAATAATGGCTAAACATAATGGTTAAAGATAGTGATTAAACTTAATGACTTAAAATAATGGCTAAACATAATGGTTAAAGATAATGCTTAAATTTAATGACTTAAAATAAGGGTTAAAAATAATGGCTAAACTTAGTGGTGAAACTTGATGAATTAAAATAATGGCTAAACTTAGTGGTTAAACTTAATGAATTAAAATAATGGCTAAACATAATAACTAACTTTGATTAAATTGAATGATCAAATTTAGTGGATAAACATAATGGCTAAATTTAATTAATAAATGTAATGGTTAAACATACTTCATGGCTAGATTTTAATTAAATTCAGTGGTTAAATCTAGTGGTTAAACATAATGATTAAAGTTTAACTAAAATTAGGCTTAACTTAGTGGATAAACATAGTGGGTAATTTTAATGGTTAAACATAATGGTTAACATAATGGTTAAACCCAAGTTAAACATAGTGGGTAATTATAATGGTTAAATATAATGGTTAACATAATGGCTAAACCCAAGTTAAACATAGTGGGTAATTATAATGGTTAAATATAATGGTTAACATAATGGCTAAACCCAAGTTAAACATAGTGGGTAATTCTAATGGTTTAACATAATAACTAAACATAATGATTAAACCTAGTGGGGGATTCTAATGGTTAAATATTGTGGTTAAACCTAGGATATACTTAGTAGCTATACCTAATGACTAAACTTTGGTTATAATTAGTGGCTCCTAAAGTTATACATATTGGCCAAATTTAATGATTCAATTTTAGCTATACCTAATGCCAAATCTAGTGGGTAAGCATAATGGCTAATTTAAAATTATTTACCTAATGGCTAAAATTTGGCTAGAATTTGGGTAAACCCAATGGTTAAATCTAGTGGTTAAACCTAACGGTTACACCTAGTGGCTAAAATTAGGTAAATTAGTGGGTGGATAGGTAGCTAGATAATATGTAGGTAGGTGGGTAAGTAAGTAGGTAGGTTATATGAAGGAGAAGAATATAGGTCTAGGTATGTAAGTAGGTAAGTGAAAAAATATAGGTAGATAGGTAGGTAGGTAGGTAGGTAGGTAAATAATATGTAAGTGGGTGGGTAAATAATAGGTAGATCAATAACTAATTAAGTAAATAAGTGGATGAATAGGTAGAAGGTAAATACATAGGCCATGTCATATTTGACTAAAGATCATTAACCATCTTGATTAAATGTTCAACATGATTCAAAACCATTGGCCATTTTGACTAAATGTTCAACTTGATTAAAGACCATTGGTCATTTTTACTAAAGATCATTGACCATTTTAACCACATATTTAATTTGACTAAAGACCATTAGTCATTTTTACTAAAGATCACTGGCCATTTTAACCACATGCTCAATTTGACTATAGATTATTGGTTGTTTTTACTAAAGATCACTGGCCATTTTAACCACATGCTCAATTTGATTAAAGACTATTGATCATTTTTACTAAAGATCATTGGCCATTTTAATTAGATGTTCAACTTGACTAAAGACCATTGGTCATTTTTACTAAAGATCACTAGCCATTTTAATTAGATGCTCAACTTGATTAAAGACTATTGGTCATTTTTACTAAAGATCATTGACCATTTTGATTAAATGTTTAACTTGATTAAAGACCATTGGTCATTTTGACTAAGGTTGTACAACTTGATTATGTGTATATAATCAAGTAAACCAATATAGTCAAGTTGATTAGTTAATAAATATATGTATCATTCAAGCCCTTGGCCTTTAGTCAAAATGTACATGTCCATAGATTAAAATGACAAGTTAATCAATTTGAACCTTTTAAAAACCATGATTTGTAATATTGAAAAGGAGTTTACACATAACAACTAAATACTGCGTCTAACCAAGTTTCAATCCCAATTATCATGGACGTTTTGATTTTCATGGAAATAATTTTGACTCACTCATACCCAAAGCCCACCTTCCAAGTGTTCAATGCAATTGTTGAAACAACAAAACAATAACCATGTGTATTAATTCAACTTTTGGAATAAAACATAATTGCACCATAAAATTGAAAAATGTGTGTGCATTTTTTTCATTGGTTGTTTATCAAATATCATAAATGTTCAATCAAGTCATTAGAAAGTTAAAAATGCAACTATAAACTTTCTAAGGCTTTAGTGCCTTGCTTAAACATTGCAAAAGATAGTTTTCAATGAAATTGAACGTTAATATTCAATTTAGTAGCCTCCACCTTTTCATCACCTTATCCTCTAAGATCATATTATGTAAAATTGCACAAGTCATGAAAATGCCAACTATAGTTTCATGGTCCCATTACTAACATGGATTTATAATGATTTTGGAATTGAATTCGCAAATAAAATAAAATTACATTTGGCGTTTTTGTGAACAATCTTTTGTGTTTTAACAAAATGTTGTAAACATTTTAACATTGTTTGGATGAAGACCATTACAAGCAGATCCCATCAATCGACAAATATTAATAATCATAGTGGTGCCCATTCACAACAAATGCCAAATCGTTCCTAGGTCTTTACAACAAATATGCAACCAAGGTCGAATGACCCAAAATGTTAATATTTTTATTACCACTTGGGAAACAAAAATACACATTCCAAATCCAAAGTGATTAATTTGTAATTGCTTCAAGCATAATGGAATTTTGATTGTCCTTATTGGATCATTGCCTTTGCCAAAATACACAATAATTTTTCTATGGATAATGCATGTAATCCAAGCTTGTAAACACTCCAAGCCATCTTCATTATGCATTGATTGCAAGTTGGTTTTTGAAATCTTGTAGAGTTGGCTTATATAAGCAATCAACTTCAAACATAACTTGAACTACAACAATAAACCTTTTGAATGATTGCATAGTTGTTGATTTTTCCAACTTGCAATAGTCATCAAACACATTAACAATAAGCCCATACACATGAATTTTTAATACATTAATTATCATTTCTGCAAATATTCCAAATGTAATTTTAATAATATCAATATATATGTACATAATTTATGTATGATATTTGATGTATTGCCCCCCTTACATATATTTTGATGTGAAGTTCATATATTTTAATCATTTTTCAAACCAAGCCCAATTAAACCATGAAAACAACAATAATATATACCCTAATGAACGTAGATTAAATAATGTATACATAAGGTTTACTATACATAACTTAATGTATATATAACTAATAGTTACCATTGTTTGGTCACTTGTCTAATTAATGGTCCATACAAAGCCTTTCTAAGATGAAAATTGTGCAAAAAAATCTCATTGGAAGAATGAAAAAGTTAATAGTTGTAGCAATAATAACCAAGGTTAGTTGCAAACGACAATTAGTCACATGTAATCACAAATTAATTGGTTACGTTATGGCCTTTTCCTACTAATGAGAACAAAATAAGTTCCATAATCTATAGAAGTTACAATTACCACCACTTGCCATTATGTTCTCCATCATTTTCCACCAATATGTGATCTATTTCCTTTCATCACTCTTTGTGCATTAAATTTTTTGAAATGTGTTTTGTCCATAACCAAAGTTCATCTTAAACATTTTGTGTCATTTCCTTTGAATTTCCCTTGTCCTCTTTTGCAATGGAGTATTGGTGTGAGGCACTTTTTACATGCATGCACATGAAACTTAAAAAAAATGATGTGAAGTGGTTGAAAATGAAAGTTTTAGGCATGTTCAAGGGTGAACTTGCCAAAGAAATATGGAGGTTCTTAAGTTGGTTGTGTAGTCAATGTCCAAAAAAACCATGTGTTGGGTGAAAAGCACATTCATAAACATTATTTTGCAATTGTAAGATTTTTCTAATTTTGTTATAAAATGTCACAACATTTGTTCTTCTGAATCATGGATGTTATTTACATTTATAATCCATATTTTTTGTAGATTTGTGATGTTTAAAGCCATTTAGGCTTTAAAAAAAATATTAAGGTCATACTGCAAACTTATCCAAGGTTTATTATATTTACATAATTGATTATTTTTGTGTTATTATTATCATTAAATATTACTTAATATAGTTAAAATTTTATACAAATAATGACATAATAAAAAGATGAATAATAATACTATAATTAATTTCATTGGGGTTACTTTATAGTCAAATTATTAATTCAATAATAATGATAATAATAGTTATTGATTTGAGTTATTATTAAAACATAATAATTAATTTCAATTATAATTTACAAAATATAATTCGTTAATATGTTAATATTATATTGTAATCATTATCATGTTAAAAATAATTAGAGTAATTAGGACCATTACAATTAATATATTATTAGTTATTAATTAATAGTTATGTAGTAGTTAAGTTGATATTTTAAACTAATAAATATTTAATAATTATTCAATTGGTTGGTTAATTATAAAATTATGTAATAAAAAATTATTGATGAAATTTTATTAGTTAATTAGCTAGGTTTTAAATTTAATTAATTAGTTTGATTATTACTTAATTACATAATCAACTATTTAGTTACCCATTTACCAACTTAAATACATATTTTACAAATATAAGAATGATAATGAAGGATGTGAGATAAAGTTTTTAATTGCAATTAGTTTATGAATAAACTTCTTCATAGCAACCTAATTTGTAATTTCAAAATTTATCCCAATATGTTTTGTCTTCCAATCTCATTTTGAAATCTATATAAAGAAGGTGTTTATTATTTTATTTTCATATTAAGAAATATGGGTCATATGGGATGAATCAATAAAAAAAAGTTAATCCAAAATAAAAATATTTATTTACCTACCCCATAGTTTATTTGTTACTTTAATTAACCTACTTTCCTACTTAAATAAATATCTAGCTTAAGTAGGTAGGCATGTGTTTAGGTTAAATAGATAGGTCGGTAGATCATTTGCATTATTCATTAATTGTCATGTAACACTAAAAATGAAGTGCCACATGTGTAAATGAAAAAGATCATTTGTCAAATGGTTGAGATAAATTTGAATTAAAAAAATCAATCATTATTAATGTGTCATGTGTCTTTACCCCATTAGTCAATTGCATTTGAATGTGGGCATTTTTCTTGATCACATGCTTGAAATAATCTAAACTTAAAAATTAACGATTTGGATTAAAATTGTTTATTTATTAATTTAAAAAATTGAAAAAAAAATTCATTCAATATTGCTTGGTGTCACATCTAGAGAACAACATGTCATGTGATTTTGAATGTTATAAAATAATCACATGGTTAGGTCACAAATGCTCATATAATTGTGGTAGATATATGACGGATGAGATTGTATATATACATATTCAAGTTCATCCATAATTTAATGATGTCATCATAACATTGTGTCATTTGGCACAAATCATCACTTGCAATTTATTTTAGGCAACTAAAGAGCTTTCAATCACAAATTGTCATTTGTAATTAAAATGTAATCACAAATTTTGGATGTTTTTTAATGTTTGCCCATGAACTTTGTTCTTGGTTCTATTTAAACTCAACATGGAAAACCTTACTAACCTAGGGTTAAAATTCATAACTTTTGGTAATATCCAAAGTAATTGAGGTCAACATTTTCAAGGAATTCGATAAACATGTTGTAGTTGGAAGCATGGCTGGGTAGGTGGCAAGGGCCATCAAATATGGTAAGATATGTTTTTTACATTATTGTAAATTTAAGAGTCAATGTTTGTTTTCGCATAATCACTTGTTGCTTGCAATTATTTTATTATCTTTGAAGAAACAAATACACAACTAGGGTAGATAGGTTGGTGAACAAACATTTATCCAAAGGAGGTCAAATGCTCACACATTGTTCATTTACTTTCGAAGGTCAAAAAGTTTGGAGAACCTTTTTAATCCTTCATCTAACACTTCCAACATCACAAAAAATTGCTAAATCAATAAAAGAATGGAGAACATACGAGGTGTTTGGTGCAAAGGGGTTTAACCATCGATGATGGGCAATTTAAAACAAATTAGGATTTCGAACATAAAATCTCTGATTGTTGCATTTTTTGTAAAGCCTTACTTGGTGCTTGTCATCTTACTCTGTATTTTGCATTGCTCCTTTACTTGTGACCTTCAAAAAAACAATTGTAGCCTTCCAGTTTGTGCGTTTCATTGACACAAAAATCACTCAATCTGGTTAAGGAATGAAGAAAACATTGGAAAGTGTTGGGTGATGGGGGGGGGGGAGGTTTTTCTACCTATTTATAAAATTTACAACACTCATTATCAAAATGTGAGTAGTACCTTGATGATTTCAACACACGTTTGTTGAGTAATTAATTAATTTTGAAAAAATTCATTTCAACAAATGGAATATTCCCAAATATTCACTATTTTCCTTCACAATATCTTTTGATTTGGAAGAAATAAAAATTGAAAATTTCAAACATTTTTGAAACTAATATAATTAGTGTCAAATTGGCCCAAGGTACTAACTAGGGGTGTTTAGAAATCATCCCTGGAATCAAACTATTTAAAAAAAAAAAAAACTACCAAGAAAGAACCTTTTGATATTTCCCAAAAACACCGTGCCAAAACCAAAACCCGGTTTGAATATGAGAACTTCCCTCACACAGTTCTTCTTGGGTTTTGAACGTGGGAACTCACACAGTTCGAGGGAAGAGAGCTTGGGCGGCAGCCGGCACAAAAAGATAGAGAGAGAAGAGAGGATGGTCAGAGCCTCCAGTGGTTCTCTCCAGTTCAAAAGTTCAGAGTTCAAACTTCAAACCTCCCTTCACATTAAGATATTACAATTATTAATATATAATATTCTTCATCACATTTTATTAAATAATAATATTATTATTAAATAAAACAACTACCCTGTAACATCGAGGTTTTTTGGGTCAATTTTGTGATGTAGTTGAAGTGGCGATCATCATCCATAAGATGATTTAGCCAGATTTGGCTACAGAATAAATATGAAAGTAAAAAAAAAAAAAAAAAATAAAAAAAAAAAAAAAAAAAAAAACAGGGATCCGTCTATATTCTTGACTACCTACTGGAACTAAGCATAAAAATCTGGCGATCTGGAAACTTTTTTTTTTTCGAAATCTGGCGAATTTGGGCCATATTTTCGAAACAATATGGCCCAGAACAGGAGAGGAGTTTACGTGCCCGTTGCCTTCCTGGATTGATTTTTTTTGGTAGCCATTTTTCGCATGTTTAGTGGAAAACGAAAAGAAGAAAAATGGAAAAAATAAAATAAAAATTATTACATGTTTTAGGGGGTAAAAAGAAAAGAAGAAAAATGGAATAAAATAATAATTATAAGATGTTAACGTGGAAAATGGAAACAAGAAAAAAAACGTGAAAAGAAATTACAAGATGTTTTAAGGGGGAAAAGAAAAGAAGAAAACATATAAGAAAATAATGATAAGAAAAATCGGGGGAAAAAAAAAAGTATAATAAGATGTTTACGTGGAAAAAGAAAAGAAAAAAAGGTAAATTTTTAAATAAAATAAAATAATAAGATGTTGGGAACTTGGGGAAAAGGAAAAAGAAGAAAAAATGGTTTGAGTTTACATGGATAGGTATTTGGATGTTGGCTTGGCAAGCTCAGAAGCAAAGGTGCATGATGGGGGTCAGATTGGTGCTACCAAATCACTACTGAGCTTAGCCAAGAGGGAAGCAAAAACAGAGAAAAGAGTAATAATAATGAATAAAATAAGCAAAGTTGTTCACTCTTCTTGTGCTTTGCATTACTTTCTGCTTCCTTCGTTTTGGGTCTGTTGGTTCAGCCTATGAGGTGCTAGTGGTGGTGGTGGTGGTGCTGCTGCTGCTGGGAGGATAACTCTCCTTCTTCATTAGCCTAGCTTTTGTTCCCTTCTTCTGCTGCCATCCCACCAATAAGCTGGAACCCCGTAATACGCTCCCAATCCACTACTAGCTAGTAGAAAATTTTAGGGAAACCTACGCCAGACCCTTTTTTAAAAAGAAAATTGTAATTGTTTTTTGCCCTCTGGGATGGTGTTTTTCTGAGCTCTAAATTTCGGGCATATGCCTGTGGATGCTGGACTTACGCAAGTGTTTTTTTTTGTTTTTTTTGGTGTGGGCCATTTGGATTTGATGGTTCAGAGTTTTGGGGTGTAATCTTGGGTTTTTTTGTCTCTCTCTCTTTCTCTCTCTCTCTCTCTCTCGCTTTCTCTTTTTTTTTTTTTTCTCTTTTTTTTTTTTTTTTTT
>Ga0209208_10001765_pt1 | contig 30882 bp, 26 predicted proteins | sample S1TSphfallax_3_FD_187694 | JGI IMG/M metagenome (GOLD analysis project Ga0209208, IMG submission 187694) | Host-associated microbial communities from peat moss isolated from Minnesota, USA - S1T2_Fd - Sphagnum fallax MG (SPAdes) (version 2) | ecosystem: Host-associated > Plants > Peat moss >...
TGAGGAGGGTGAGGGCAAAAGGCCATTCAGGGCCCTTCTGGATGTGGGTTTGGTCAGGACTACAACTGGCAACAGAGTTTTTGGTGCCCTGAAGGTGCTTTTCTGGCTCAGATTTTGGGATGTGCTTTATGTAGCACCTTATCATGGCCACTACTTGTCCAGTTGTTCTGAACTATATTCTGCTACAGATGTCATATAGTTGCACACTTCAATATTTCTGATTTCCCTTTCATTAACATTGTGAACACTCATCGGAGTAAGTGTACTAAATGTATTCTACTCTTTAGTACGTTTCTCCTGTGTCTTCAGAAAATGATACCAATTTGGTTGTCAATGTTTATTCTGATCATGGCTGGTGTTCTTTAGTTTACTTGCTTGTTGTGAAGGAAGCATACTTGACTGTAGTCCATAACAATTCTGGTATCCTGATATGTAGGAAGTTGCTTTGGACACATTTGAAGTAGGTACCTGGATTTAGACAATGTTTTTTGGAATATATTTGAGTAGGCAACAATTTTTGTGGATGCCGATGCAGCATTTATAGCATGTCTTTCTTTGGGTTCCTTTGTTTGATGGAAATATAAAGAAAGTGTGTCAGCTTATTTATAGGCACTCTCATCTCTACTTTGATACAGGGTGCTTTGGATGGAGGTCTGGACATTCCACATAGTGAGAAGAGGTTTGCAGGTTTCAGCAAAGAGGACAAGAGTTTGAATGCTGAAACCCACCGCAAGTATATCCTGGGTGGCCACATTGCTGACTACATGAGGGTCTGGCTTTTCTCCACACATGCTGATGTGACTCCAGATAACATAATGGCAAAGTACTAGTTTGTTGTTCTCTATCTAAAATTATTTCTCCAGAAACCAAATACTGATTTTTTTCTTGGGTAATCTGGGGGCTTACAGCTGTTGAAAGAGGAAGAGCCTGAGAAGTACCAAGCTCATTTCAGTGGGCTGGTCAAAGAAGGGTTGGAGGCTGATGATCTTGCAGAGATGTATACCAGTGTACATGCTGCTATTCGTGCTGACCCAACTTCTCAGTTAACTGAGAAGAATCCTCCTGCTGAGAAGAAGACGTAAGTTGATGCCTCTCTTGACTATTGCATGTTCTTGTGTTTTGTTTTCCAGTCAGGTTGACCAAGAGCATTTGTTCTAGCATCCAATGGTGACTACATTGACCTCTGTCTATTTCTATCTTTGGTTCACCTGTGGTCTCTGCACTGGCCCAAATCATGGTAGATAATAACCAGCTTCTTTTGCTTCCAGTGTTATCTCAAGAAAGACATCCAATTAACCCCAAAATGTCAGAGGAAGACGAAAGAAGACTGAAAATCAGTCTGCTCTGACGTTTAGAGGTTAATGTTAACAGTTATCTAGTCTTGTGCACAATCTATGATAATAGCCTTGAACTGATTAGGAAGATCCTTGTAATGTGATGAACAGCTGGAAGATGAAGAAGTTGTCTTATGACGAGCGAAAGGCAGCCTTGATCTCCCGGCTCAACGCCCTAAATGAGGAAGGCGATGAAGAATAGGCAAACTCACCCCAAGTGCACTGAGCAGATGTTATCAAGAAATCAAATTTTGATTCCTTGTCTTTTGAAATTTGTCCAAGCTGAATATGTAGGTGTCATCTTTTGGGCTTTTCTGTCTGGTCTGCATTGAGTGGCCAAGAACTCCAAAATACAGTCTTCAAAAAGTTGTTTGGAGCAGATTTTGTTGGAAGATAATTTTACATGCTGGTGATTTTGATTGTTGCATCAATTATGTATTTGGATGTCCAAGCAACTTCATCCAGGGTTACCTTTCTATACCAAAAAGAATGTTGTCCTCAAAGTTTACTCTCTTGAATGGTTTTGCGGACCGCGAAACTTCACCCCTGGAAGAACTGCAGATAGTTTTCACTCAGAAGGTTAACATTGCAAAATAAATAAACAAATAAATTTTAATATTACGAATTCAAAGTGATTTAAAAATGAAGTAATATAAATCACAGTTTGTTATGGACTCATAAATGTATTAAAAACTATATCAATGGGTGCAAATTTTTTGGTGGAACGGTATAATGAATCTAAGTTTTAAATTAATTCATTGAATGAAAGGCTTTACATTTTTGAAATTGTGTGAATTAAATCGTTGAATTAAAAATATGTATATAGAATTTTTTTGAATTGATTTTAAAGAACATTGATAAAACATAGTATTTTTTATTTGGAGAGTTTCTTTCTAATTTGAAAATTATTAGTTGTTAATGAAAATGATTACCATTTTGAAATAATGGTTGCTTATTTTACAATATGAAAAGTCCATAAAATTAACTCTACTTTTGTGATTTTTTCCACCTTAATGTGCTTTCATTTGAGGGTTGAACTATTCACTCCACATTATAATTGTTTCAAATTGCAAATAATTTATTTTAGTTGAGTGGGGTTCTATTTTGGAGAAAAATTAATCATTTGCAAGGTGTGAATTCAAACTTGTGAGCATGTTGTTCACTTTGAAAAACAATGATAATTCAAGGCTACATGAGGTGTTTTTTAGGGATATATTTGGAATGAAAAAATAAGAAAAACACTAATTTCAATGTTTTAAATTTGAAGGATATGATTTGACATGAGGTGGAATCATGTCACTTAAGTGTAAGGCAAAGTCTTGAGGTGAGGCATTCCCAAAATAAATAACCTAGGTTACTTGGGGCTTGGGATGATGTGAGTGCCCATGCCCCTTATTTTGGAAATGTCTTTCATATGTGGGCTTTACTTGTCATAAAACATATGATGAATTTTAGCATGTTCCTAAACAAACTTAGCTTGGGTGTGCGATCAACTTTCAAGGTTAATAAGGGTCATTCCCAAAATTGAGTTAAGTAAGAGCCTAAAACTTGAAATGTGTAAAAGAGAATGCAAATATTTTCACATGAAGTGGAAGTCTTGAGAATTAAAAGGAAGAACTACTAAAATTTCGAAGTGAAAGTTTTGAAATGATTAACTATGAAACCTTCAATTTAAAGTGTTCGTAACTTTTTCATTTCACATACATCTCAAGAACTTTCAAAGGACAAAAATTTGTAGCCCTTCCAAATATTTTTTCAATAACATATCATGACCGTCAATTGAATTGATGATAATTCAACCCTTGAAATAATCATTTAAATTATTAGGAAACATTTTTGCAATTTGACTTCAACCATTCAAATAGTTGTAACTTGTACAAATCCTTACTGTGCAAATGCAATCTCAATTTATTGTTATATTTTTCAGGACCTTGCAAAGGTTTAGACATGTGTTGGTCTGGTATATAGGGTCAGAGACGGGTATCAATACTGGTATCAAATGTCAGACCAGTCTGGCATGACCTAAGTCTGGTACCAGCTTAATACCAGTACAAGCTGGTAGGAACTCGAGGTAATACCAATCTCATACCAGTCTATATACCAAGCATATATTTGCCATATACCAGCCCAAAATCAATATTTGAGCCTAATACCAGTATCAGGCTAGTATCAAAAAATTTAAAAATAGCCAAAGAGTGGTATCAATTTTTTTTAAAAGCGCCAATACCAGTACCAGCTAGTATCAAAATAAGTTGATACCAGACCAACACTGGTTTAGACTTAAAAAAACACCCAATTTGACAAAGATGTTATCATGAACCTAAACAAATGTAGATGAGGAGACAGCTGCTCAGTGTAGATCTCAAGAGTTTTGTATGAAATGTACCAATCTAGTTCAGATTTTGAGAGCTTTACATATAAAAGTCTTTGGGGTGTTGGATGGGCAGAACAATCAGCACCTACAGCCTCACCTCCAGCATTCTCAACTGAGGGAAAGACTTTACTACAGCGGGCCACAATCTGGCCACCCCATGCTGAATGTCTCCTCAAGAAATTGAGCCTATTTTGGTAATGCCATCTCTCTCATTCTTTATCTGGTCCTGTAATTCACAAGGAATCTGGGTGATCCAGAATAGCACAAGCTTCTGGTTTTGCTGGGTATAGCTGTTCTGTTTTAACAAGTTGTAAGACTAGGGTTTGAAGGTGATATGTCTCCATTTGAACATTAGTTTGGTTGTGACTATCCTCATGTGGGAGTCACAATATTGGTGAAGATTGACTTCTTGCATAATCCTGTTTGTTGTTGCATTCCACAACACTGTTGATAGACCTTGTATTGCAGCTTCCTGATGTTGTATAATCACTATTCCCTCAGATAATGCTCCCTCAAAATTTTGCTTTTCCAATAAATCGGAGGTAAAAAGGTGGAGCTGACACACTGTCTCCACATTGTATGTGTCTTGATTGTAATCTGTGTTGTTATGCTAGCTCACTTTTCTGTACCTAGTGTGTACTTCTGGATGTAACAATCTCTTGCTTTGTGGAGGAAAGCAAGAAATCTTCAGCTGAGGGTCCAGAACATTTTTGCATGAATGCTTTTACTGTCTGATCATTTTCACAGACCTTTGCCTTGATAGCACTCACTAAAGCATCCACCTCTGTAATGTCCTTGACATCCACAATCATGCATACATGTCCTCAACACCCACAGTCAGAATCTTTTTCAGTTATGCCATCGCTACCATCCTCGGTGAATTCCAATTGCAGTGATCCTCCAAGCTTTCAAGCCTTGAGGTTATCTTAGATTGGTGAATTCAATTCTGAATCTGCTACTGACAGTGAGCACTAGCTTTAATAGCTTCCCAGTCCTGGTGGACTGCCCTAATCCTGGTGGACCTCACAGACTACTGCAAAAGTAGTTGCAGCTTATTAGAGCAAACACTTACCTAGTGTAAGTGACTTCTCCCCTCAACACCAATTGACCATTGAGCAATCTTGGGCTTACTGCAAATCTGAGTGCGCATGAGCATGAGCAGGTTATGACAGTTGATGCATTCTGAAGAAGCCACACTGAAGTTGGCAGTGATACAGCACAACATGTACTTTGCAATTGGGTGAAGAACATTCTGACAAGCCAAGAGCATGCTGCATAGAAATCATGATAGAATACTTTGCAGTACAACCTCTGCTGTCCTGAAATCTTTCTTGTGCAGCTAACATCTATTTCTCAATAAATGAGAATAGCTCAAAGATTTCAACATCACCAGGAAAAGCAGTAGACGATATATGATTCTGAAAGACAGCATTAAATATTCATGATGCAGGGAGATGTCACAAAGAGCTTTGGGGAGGGCAAACCAATCCCCATTGGAGCAATGACCAAAAAAATGAAAGTCAACCTCCACCAGCCAAGACTCCACAAACCCATAGTAACAGGAGAGGAAAACTGAGTATGGAACAAAAAATGCAGCTTCCTTAGACAAAATTTAGTGAGAAATACCTGCTGCTCCTTTCAGGAACACATAGCCAGAACATTTTCCTACTGCATGATCTTCCTCACAGTGAGGTCTGCTCTTGCCTATGCATACTAGTGAAGCATATCAGGTCATCCATATATTCTTGAAGCAAGCTAAACTAGGTTCACAACAGCAGCCCTCATTATCCTCAATCCTCTGGTGCACCTGGCAAGTAATTCTGTTCTATTCTGACAGGTTTTGGTGATTATGAAGAGAATGTCTGATCATGAAAAAAGCCCCCTGCAACATCCATCTACTATCCATGATTGCTTCATGAGACAACAATGCCTAATTGCAATAGTCCTGCAGCGATACTATTCAGACCTTGCAGCAAATCGCTCCACCTGCTTGTCATTGAGGTTGATACCAACCATGGGTTCTCCAATCCCTGTACTGACTTCAGCAAGCACATGGGAATCATTGTAGTGAGTAACAGCTTCCACAATTGCACGTGCCCGCTTTGCAGGATCCCCACTTTTGAAAATCCCAGAACCCACGAAGACACCATCACAGCCCAATTGCATCATAAGTGCAGCATCTGCAGGAGTTGCTATTCCACCAGCAGCAAAGTTAACCACGGGCAACCTTCCAAGCTGCTTTGTCTGCCGGGTCAGCTCATAGGGGGCTGCAATCTCCTTTGCAAAGGTGAAGACCTCATCATCATCCAAACTTTGTAACGTCCTGATTGCACCCAAGACTGACCTGGTGTGCTTCACTGCTTCAACAACATTTCCAGTGCCAGCCTCTCCCTTTGTTCTGATCATGGCAGCACCCTCAGCTATGCGCCTCAGTGCCTCTCCCAAATTGCGGCAACCACATACAAAGGGTATCCTGTAATTGTGCTTGTTGATGTGATGCACATCATCAGCTGGGGTCAACACCTCACTCTCATCAATATAGTCCACACCAATGGCCTCCAAGATTTGAGCCTCCACAAAATGACCTATATACACACACCAAGTAAAGGAGTATCAACCCTGCTGTCTGAATGCAAAGAATTTGAGTAACACTCAAATCAACATCATTGCACCCAAGGGGGAAAGTGTACATGAGAGGAATTTTTCCTCTCTCATAAGGAATACCTGATCCAGGTATGAGACTTACGACAAAAACCAAAGAGTGAACTCACCAATTCTTGCCTTTGCCATCACCGGGATGGTGACAGCCTTCTTGATCTCCTTGATGAGCCCAGGATCACTCATCCTTGCAACACCCCCTTCTGCACGAATGTCAGCTGGCACACGCTCCAGTGCCATCACTGCTACAGCTCCTGCCTCCTCTGCAATCCGAGCTTGTTCCACATTCACCACATCCATGATCACTCCACCCCTCAACATCTGGGCCAGACCCACCTTCACAGCATAAGTTGCCTTCTTGCTATTCTCTGACAGTGTTCCATTCCCATACACCGCCACCACTCCATTACCTGCCTCCATCTCTCCAACTCTTTTAAGCTCTCAGCCTTCTGAACTCTTTCTTCTCCAAACAAACTGCATACACAAAAACACACCACTCAGTATGAAATGATCGCAGAAACCCCGCTTTCAGAGCTGCAACCTGCAAAACCCATTAGAACTTCACATCCACACAGAAGCATTGACAGCAAGAATAATTAGCTTTCTGAATGGTCTTTCACATTGCAAATGATAGTGACACCAAACAGACTATTCATTACCACATTTACATTCCAGAATATCTCCATGAGCATCAAAATAAGCCATTGTGAGGTTCAGGGATTACTGAACAGTTGACAGAAGGTGTTGACGAGTGCCAAATCCATCAGCAATGCCTGAAGTTACTCAAAATAGTGCTGAGAGGAAGATAAGGGTGAACTGCGTATATGACAGAGTGAGAGAAATAATGGAATGTCATCATGGACTTAGAAAATTGCAGAGGTATTGTCCCAGCAGATGGAATGTGAAAGACAGAGCGAGAAACAAGGAACCGCGTGATTGTCAGAGGTAAGGACTGAAGATCTCCAATTAGCCACATGCAAATGGCCAGAGATTGCTTCAAAGTGCCGCCATGTTACCACAATCATAAACCCTGACACGACAATAGTACACACCATGATGACAAAGGAAACGTATAGCGCAATCAGTCAAACGGGGGAAAAAAAAAACACCAGTAGAATGTGCCTGGATCCCGTCACCAATGACGATTGCGTGTCTGTCTGTCTGGCTGCCGGACCTTAAAAATACTGGCTCCTTCTTCAAAGGGAAAAGACACTTTCTAACGAACACACAGCCGCAACACACACAAACCGCAGTTGGCGCGCAAAAGGACCTCGCAGCCGTCCCAGCAACAAAAAGGAAGGAGACCAGAACGTTGAGAGATCTAGCGTCTACCGACTAGACGACGTCTCTCCCTTTTCCCACCACCTTTAGATACATTCTTCCAAGTTCACAGATCAATAGAATAATCGCCGCCGAAAATACAAGTACTCAAAAGCTTCCCAATAGAACTCCTTAGCGAAGTTCTAACTGTTGGATTTGCGCAGAGACAAGAGAAAGAGAGAGAGAGGCGGGGTGATTGTTCTCACCCGCTTTGGATAGGCTGCTGCTGCTGCTGCCGCCGCTGTTGCGTGCAATCCAAGCTCCAAGCACGCCGCTGCGGCAAAACAACTCCTCCGAGAGCGAAGAGCTGAAGCCCAGCTTCATAGACTCTGAGATGAAGTCCGTTTTAGTTCTCCTCCGTCCGATCCCCGATGCGGACGTCCCAATCACCGGCCGATGCCGTTCCTATTCGCTAAATTTGGAGGTCGCACGTGCTGCCACGTCTACCACGCAAGCTGGGCAATGGATTTTTTTTGGTTTTTAATTTTACCGTTCTTACAATTGGGTAACAAATGATTTTTCTTTCTTTGGGTGGCAAATTTTCGCAAAATTTGCGACCTCAAAAACTAAAAACAATTATTGAGCTATAAATTGGCTGTTTTTAAGAAAAGATGCCCCCCAATTTTTGAAAATTTGGAGAAAATTTCATTGCATTTCGACCACTTTTAATGTTTCCAATTTTCTGATTTTGCTCAAAGTGGTGATCACCCAAAAATATATTTAGTCAAATTTGGCAATATTCAAAGCATGAAAGTACAAAACTTTAAACACCTCAAATTGTAGGCAATTGTGATGATTTTTTTATGATATTTAATTTTTTAAATCATTTTTGAGAAATTTCCCTAAAAAAAGAATTTGTGTCAAATGTTTCCTTTTCAAAATATTTTTCACAAAATGATGAAAACTTGGTAAAAAAATCGTTAATTCCAACACAATTTTAAATTTTATGCCAATGTTTTGCAAGTATGTCATCAAATTAATGCTAAATCCTCTTGGGATGATAATTACATGCTTCCATTAGTTAACCGTGGTCTTGAAACTAGCGAGGTCATACTTTGAAGGATCCAAATGTTTTCCAAAGGAGAAACAAACTAGAGGCCATAGATTGATGAACTTGCAACTAATTCTTTACAATGACATTACAATCATACATAGCCTTGCTTCAATTAGACAAATTGTTGTTAAGTTCTTAATTGGTGTTGAAACCCTACAACTTTTTGATTATCCTTAAATAATCCAAACACCATAACTTGGACCTCATTGAAAAATGACAATTTTGATAGTATATACAACATGAGAAGATTTTTGTAATGCTTGCTATAAAGACTTGATTGAATGTCTTCCTAATACACCTTGAGATTGTAAAATGATATTGATGATAATTATGTTATTTGGATTAGCAACACAATTTTTTAAAATGGAAAACACATCCGTAACTTGTTGCAATTGGGTTCAAAGCATTCAACACTTTGAAATCTTGGTACAAGATGATGTTATTCGTCAACATTTTTTAATCATTAATTATTGAACAAAATAGACATTTATTGCAATTTGAATCAAGGTGGTTTCAATATTCATCATGGACTTTATATAGATTCATCATGACTCAAACCTTTTAAGAAGAACTAATCTTTTACATAATGTAATGCCTTCGTCTTTCCTTCAAGGCTTCTCACAAGAATATCAAATTAAACTATTTGATACAATGTGTTATGAAAGAATTTTGAACATGAATAGATAAGATTAAATTTTCTTACAAAAATCTCTTAATCACACTAATTACACCCCAAAAAATATAAAATGCAAAGACTTAATTAGGACATGGACTTGCCATGAACTCACATTAAACTCATCACAACGTGGATTTAGAGAGAAAACCACTTTCATCCTGATATAATATGTTCAATACATCATTGTGACATGACTTCCATCAAAGTGATTTGAGTTTCAATTTTGAAACAAATGGTGACTTGACATTTCAAATGACCATAACTCCCTCAATAGACAAATAAATGAGATGTGATCCCATTTCCTTATAGCTTCTAAAAAGATCTTTCAAATGTTATATTAAGCTTTTGATTTGGACATGATTTTGAACCTGTAAATAATGTGAAATTGATTTTGGATAAAGTTCAAGCTTTATATAAACTTGTAAGTTTTGTTTTGACAAATAACTACTAATGAAAAACATAATCATAATGTTAAGGAATCATTTTAAAAGAATATTTTCTTGAAAATGTAATAATTAGTGTTGGGAGGTTTTCACTATCATCCCCAATTCTCATATTGGTTCTCACAATGAGAATTGAGTGATATCACATTTGATGGTAACTAGTTTGAAAACCAAATTGATACTACGTCATTGACAAACTAATTATGTTGTTTAATTTTTTTGAGAAAGAGGCGGATTCCATTGGTGGATCAAAATCTCACTCTTAAGGTACTAGGGTAAAATCACCCATTAGCAAACATGTACTTATTTTCAAACATTTTCCAATATGTTTTTCATTCCTTAACCACATTGAGCGATTTTCAAGTCAATGGATGCACAAACTAGAAGGCTAAAAATGTTTTTTGAAAATCATAAGTAAAGAAACAACACAAAAAAGAGAAGAAAATGATTTGTGATAGTTGGTTTCAAATGTTTTGAAAAAATAACTTTAGACCACTCTCTAGTTCCAGCCCCATATTTTCTTCATTTTTAATCCACTTCAAATGATTTGAAACCTGATGGGTGCACTAATTAAAGCTTTACAAAAACTTCTTTATATTTTAGAAGGGAAGATGCAATAATCCAAGATTGTAAGCTTAAAATGTTAATATGATTTAATTTACTCATCATCGAGCATTCAACAACCCCTTACACCAAACACTCCCATATTTTCTCCATTGTCATATAAAATTTAGTCATTTTTGCCACATTAGAAGCGCTAGATGGAGGATTACAAATGCTTTATGAGTTTCAAAAGCATATGAACAATATGTGAAAAATTTGATTTCCTTCGAGTTTTTAAATGTTTCTTCACAAACCTATTTACTTTGGTTCAAAACATTTATAATTAGTTTAAATTAAATTATGTTAGTTTAAGTTTTGATGTAGATTAATTTAGTGTGGAGGTCAGTAGTAGCATTGAGAGGACGGTGCCCAAACATATCAACAAAAGTTTGTTTTTATTTTTCAATCATTTTTAAAAATAAGACTATATATATATTTGAAATTTGAATTGTGAAAATCACATATGAAACCAACTTTTATCACATGGGTGGGAACCACCCAGTTTTAGTATGAGCTTGATTAAATTTAAAAAAATGATATGTTGATAAGTTCTCATAAGTCTTAAAATCTCACATATTTTCATATAAATCGTTATGTGTTTTTTTTTTTTTTTTTTTTTTTTATTTTTAAATTTTTTTACAGGTTTTGTCATAGTTATTCTTGGGTATATGATTTAGAAATTGGAAAATTTTATAAAATATAATTTTTTTGTTATTATTTTTACTTATTAGATTCATTTGGGTTCCGGACACTGATAACTCAGAAAAGACGAGGGTTACCCTTGTCTTTGCTTATACTTCGGATTAAAACAAACCATCATAATTCGTCTTCGTTTACGAATCAGTCGACAATTCTCAAAAATTTTACAAACAGAAGCACGAATTTTCATAAACAATTACTGAATGCTAAAAAATCATGGATATGCATAGAATATATGCATTATTTTATTTGTCATTTCTCACTTCAAAAGCCAACTAGAACTTAAGGTTTTGAGTCTAAATGCATATCCTCCAAACTTTAAAAAAAATTTACAAGCTCTAAAAGTTCTTTCTAGAGATGTATAAAACTTTTGGTTATGTATAGTTCCCATACATATATAGTGTTTTCTTTTTCTCAAAATTTTGCAACTTGGCAAAGAAAAAAAACAAGGGTTACAAATGCAAATAAAAAGAGTTTTTTTTATATAAAATACACAAAATTCACCATATCTTAAAAGAAAAAAGTCTAGAAGTCTCTAGATGTAAATAATGTGTTCTTGAATGTCATCAGGACTAAGCAAGATTCTCCAAAAAAATTAATGTCCCTCCAAGACAATTGCCATTTACTGCTAATTAATGCTAAGATAATCTCCGCCATACAAATATGCATTCCATTAATGGAAGTGTCTTCCATCCATGGATATGAATAATTCAAACTAAATGATCAATCTATATTTGGAGGATATGTATAATATATATTTAAAAACTGGTATAGTTTTAGGATATACATTTATGGATAACTAGGAATTATGCATCTACATAACCTGTAGACCTTATATAACCGGACAACATTGATAATACCATTTTTTTTTAACATTCAATAATCGTCTATTCATAACTGAAAAAGGAAAAATAAATAAAATTGAATACATGACTGTTCTATACATGAAAATATGTGAGATTTTAAATATACATATTCATTTTGTTTAGAAATGAGAATATTTTTTTTATTCATATCCGGAGTTTTTGTCCGGAAATTAGATAACCGGACAACACTGGTAATAACCCTTTTGCTCTCGTGTAAATAGTAAGTGCCACTAAAGTGTAATTTTGTCCAGACTTTGGACGCTAGGTAAGTGCACTCTATGCCCTAAAAGAAATTAGGGTTAGGTCAAAACGCGTTTGCGCATTCGTCTGTGCAGGTTCTCATCCTAGTTCGCGCACTTCTGTATCTTGCGTTTCCCCTCTTGCACTGTTGCAGCCGCCCTTTTGCACCATCGCTGACAACCCTCGGAAGACTTCATCCGCGAACCGCAGACAACCGGCATCTCTTACTTTGCTCCTCAACTGCATCCTTCTGCTGTTGTGTTGTCTTTGAGTAGTTCGGTTGCCTCTACGGGTTGGCATCTTGTTGTTACGTTCTTGGTCGTGTATTTGGTGTGCCAGTGTGCGTTTTCTCTTCCCGGAGATTCCGATCCGGAGTTTGGGTCGCTTGAAGTGTTGGGTCTTGTGTGAAGAGGGTGGCTGCTGGGGGAGGGGTTCAGCACAATTCTCCCTGAATTTGGGACGGAACAGAAGGTAAACCCATCTTTATTCTTTACCCCTCTTTTGTTTCGGTTGCATTTTGTGGGTCCTTTGGACTACGGAAGAGGGAATTTGTCGGTTATGTGCAGCGAGAGAGAGAAAAAATTTCTTTCGATTTTTGCTTGGAATCGGTTTAATTGCAGGTTTTCTGGCGAGAGTTTTGTCAGTTGAGGGTGGTTAGGGTTTGTGAGAGGTCTACATATCTTTAAGGAATGAATGGGCGTAGAGATCGGGCTACAATGAAGCTGGGAAAACACACATAGATGGGTACTATGAACAAACGGACTGTGCATGTGTATGCATGTTTGGCTGAAGGGTCTCTTGTAGGTTTTTGTACAGAAGCTATGGCGAGTCATCCAGCAAACGCCGCTTCTGCTCTCCCAGCAGCAGCACATGTGGTATGCTACAATGTTCCTGAACCATGTGCCTTCCTAACTCATGGGTAGAAACATGAAACTTGAACAAGCTCTGCTATAGTTGATGGATGGATCTCCCCTCGCTTTTTATGTTTTACGTCCTTGACAAGTATAGAATAGCTGAACTAAGGGCAGAGTTGGGGGCATGCAGGTTGGGAATGCCTTTGTGAGTCAGTATTACAACGTGCTCCATCAAAGTCCAGGGGTGGTGCATCGGTTTTACACGGATGCCAGCTGCCTCACTCGAGCTGAGGCTGGTGCTGATGGTGCAGTGGAAACTGTAGTGACACAGAATGTATGCACATACATGCCCACCAACAAAGCCTTTAGAGGAATATGGTTTTTTCCCCTATATAAGGATTCCAATTTCCTGCATGTTTTGTGATTCTCTTTTTTTGGGCTGATACTCTGGTTGCATATTGATTATGCAGGAAATCCATAAAAAGGTTATGTCATTTGACTTTGAACAATTCAAGGCAGAGATAAAGACTGTGGACTCTCAAGACTCCCTGATGGGGGGTGTCCTTGTGATGGTCAGTGGATCACTTTCCAACCAGAGCACTGGAAAAAGGAACTTCACACAGAGTTTTTTCCTGGCTCCACAAGAGAAAGGCTACTTTGTGCTGAATGACATCTTTCGCTATGTTGATGAGGCACCATTGCTTCCGAAACCAGCTCCTCCTAGCTTGCCAAATGGTGTGCCAGAGCTGCAACTTGAATCAATTGTTCAAGAACCAGGTATGTTTCTGAGGTATCACCTGTCTCAGCTCTGTTGGTTGTAACTATTGAGGCTAATGTTCAGAGATTTCTTACATTGTATCATTTTGTGTTGTAGATCTTGAAGCAGAGGTGGTTGTGGAAATGGAAACAAGGGAGATTGTTTCACCTCCAGCATCAGAGGGTGAGGTCAGAGTTGAGGAGAAAGTTGACATTTCAGAGCAGCTGGAGGCTTTAGAAGTAGCTGAGAAGGATGTGGCAGAGGACACAGCCCCAGTTGAGATGTTGTCAGCAGACAGTGAGGAGCATGTTTCACCACCTGTGCAGACTGCACCTTCAGTCCCTTTGCTTGCTGTTGAAGAGGATGAACCCTCTACGGGAGAGAAGCCAAAAGTGTCATATGCCTCTATTGTAAGTTACTGTTGGGTCTGTTCTTCCTGCATTACAAACCATGAGGCCCATGTGCAGATTGGAAGTTTCTGGTTGAGGACTTTGATAATGAGTTTACTATGTGTGGTTTTGCATATAGCTACGGTTGAGGAATGCAGGGGGTGCAGCTCCACCCGCATTTCATGCTGTGCCCAAAGCTTCACAACCTGCTCCAGAAGCTTCAGCTGGTTCAGTTCACCCTGCATCTTCATTGACTCCTGTTGCAGGCGATATACACAACACCCTTGATGAGAATGCACCTCCTGAGGCTGAAGGTTCGTTTACTCTTGCTAAGGGTAATTCCATCAGGAATATATTCATGTGCAATTTGGGATTTTGACATGTTAGCAGAGTGAATGGTCTGCTTTCATTATTTGGAGGATGAGGCATAGCAAGACTTCATTTTAAATCACACCCTCATGTTTTGCAGCGGATGTCCATTCAGTTTACATCAAGAACCTACCAATGAACATTATGCCAGCTGATGTTGAGGAGGAGTTTGCTCGGTTTGGGCCAATCAAACCCGGGGGTGTAAATGTTAGAAGTCAGAAGGTAATATAGTTATCCTTAAAAGTCATACTGAGTCCACCCCCACAGGGGCTAAAAGGAGTTTGGTCCTGACTGCAGCACCCAATGCAAATTAATTTACAAATTCAATGCTCACCTAACATTTTGACCCCTTGGACCTCTAACAGGCAGTCTCATCCCCTATCTGGGGCACTTTCGGATAAATATAATGGATCACTCCAGTTTGTGATGATTTTGGGAAGAATTTTGTTCTTGCTGTTGAAAGTTGCTGACATAATTTTTTCTGTCTCGTATCAGCAAGGTGTGTGCTATGCATTTGTGGAGTTTGAAAACTCAGATTCTGCTCAAAGTGCTATTGAGGTACTTCTGCTTGTAGACATTGAGGAGTTTCTAAAAGCATTTTTGTCAGAGAGAAGAAGAGTTATGATATGGGAGGAACCTTAAAAGTGCAATTGCAAGTTCATTTATGTGTATACCATTATGGTTCCTCGAACTCTTAAGATCCCTGGGTGGAGTAGAGCTATCAGTGCTTCCAAGTTGGCATCGACTTGGAAAATGCAGTTCTTTGTGGCATGAATACTAGGTAGTGGTACATTGTTGTCTGATTGGCAGTGCTACCTGTCATGTAGGCCTCCCCTGTGTCAATTGGTGGTCGCCCAGCGTATGTTGAGGGGAAGAGACCCACAGGATCAAGAGGTTTGAGAATCTCACATTTTCATTGTTGGCTCTTGTAACCTTATAGCACATGCAAGAACTATTACTTGTTATCCAGTCCTTCTACATACTGCACAACCTTTGAAGTTGGTAGGTTTTGATGCAGTTCTTGAAAATTGTAAGAGCATTTGTTATTTTATAAACTAGGAGATTTGTGCCAGTATTGTTGTATGCAGCAGACATTGCAGGGTACTGCATTGTTGACAAAGGTTGGGAGGGTGGGTTGGGATACACTTTCAGCTCCAAGGCAACGTATGCAGGAGGGCAGGAATGAACGTCCATACCGCAGTGATGGGATACGAGGCCGAGGCTCATTTTCAGGGCGTAGTCTAGGGCGTGGGTCAGGACAGGAGCGGGATCGTGACATGTCAAGTCGGGGACGTGCACAAGGAGCACCTCGTGGTGGGTATTCCGCCCCTACTAATATTGATGGAGCTTCAAACAGCAACAGTGGCAATGGTGGAGGTGATGGTGGTGGTGGAGCTTCCAACCGCCGTGCTGATGGACAAGGTGGGAGTGCAGCTGGAAGGCCTTCCAGGCATGGTGCTAATACTGGTTCTGGCCCCTATCATCGCAATGGCCCTACAGCAGTGACTCCTGCATAAGGCCAGACTGGGATTTTGAAAGTGGAGCTTTAATCTTGTGGGGCAAGAGGCATCAGTGTAGACTAAGTGATGATAATGGAGAAGAGAGAAGTGGTTTCTTGGGCTTGGCTACCATGCAATGACTGCTGGAAGAATTTGCAGCAGCAGTTTTGTATTCTGCTTTAGTTCATCAGGTGAGACAAGTCAGTCATACAGGGTATGCATGTGGGAGTTAAGGACAGTGCCCTTGTTCGGGAAAGCAATGTAGGTTGATGCAACATTCTCTTCTGAATTGCAATTTTGTTTAGTAAAAGGTTACTCTAGTTATCCTAGTTTTTGGGAAGAGCTGTACTTTGCCTGTCTTGATTGAAACAAGGGTGTGCTTGAAGACAGTTTTCCCCAATTCAGTTGTTCCTTAATATAGTTTGGCGTCAAGTCATATTTGATGTACAAGCCTCTACTGTGATTTTGCACTTGTTTCATGGTTATTGCTCCCATCATTTTGCTCTTTGAAGAGGCCTGTAGGGATCCAATTTGGAACTCCTTACTGCATTAAAGGTTTTGTCGATCCATGGTTAAGATCAACTGTTGCAAGTATCTTATATAATGCAGTTTTATATTGTGTTGTGTGTTTTGTTACTTCCTATCTTGTTGGCAGTCCTTTTCTCCATTCTACTTTTCAGCTTTTTCTCCTTGTCCTTTTTCTTTTGCTGTGTTTCTCCTCCTATAATCTTTACTTCTTGAGTCTTGTTTTTCACTGTTTGAGCATGGTAGCTTGGATTGGGATTGAGTCTTCCCTTGCTTCCCAATTTGTACCAGAAATTCAGTACCGTTTTGTGTGTTACCTATACCAGAGGATACATGGATGTTGGATCTTAAACAAGAATGGTGTTTGGATAGGATGTGTTTACCCACAAAATAGGCCACCATCTGGCTTATCTAAGTCTCAGACGCTCACATATAAGTGAAATTGGATAAAACTTAGCCAGTGTCAAAAACACTGTTGTGGGCGCATTCAGAAAAGGGTGGGGACAGGTCTCAAGAATCCTGGCATGAAGCAGGTACTTCAAACTTTGAAGTTCAGGCACGGAATCAAAGATCATACAAAGATAGAAAGATTTTATTCATTGATGAGTCAAATCAAAGATCATCAAAGATAGAAAGATTTTATTCATTGATGAGTCAACACGGAACTAAAAGGAGGTCGAGGTGTTGTATATTGTTCCTCTGCTTATGAAGCTTAAAGAACAATTGTAGCCCTCCACATAAGCCACTTGACTAGAGATGCAGACGGGTGTGAGGAGCTTAGCAAGGAAGAACAGTCAGCATCAACTGTTGTTTCACTGAAATCTCCAGTAAATGCATAGGAGGTTTTCTCTTCAGTTTAATTGGAAAGGGGTGAGAGGAGCTATAGCCATGATTCGGAACACTTACCAGAAAACCTGAGTGGGAAACTGAAGGAGGTAAGGGGGGAGATCCAGAGTGTTTGAGAGAATTCTTGTGGTGTGCAATCACTATTTACATAGCTAGTACTTGGTGAAAACGGTGTATATGCTGTCTCTTGAAAGGTGTGGGAGGGGAGAGTTTGTTTTCATCTGGACAGTGAGTACCCATCTGCAAGTATAAGAGGACCAATATATCACATGTTTTAATTTTTGTGTTAATTATTTTTTAATACATATGAATGTTAAAATATGTACAAATTATGTAAAATTTTGTGTTTTATCTTAAAACACAATCATAATTTCAAATCATATTAAGACATGTTCATTATTTTAAAGTTTAATTTTTTGTATTATAAGATACAACTTTGTTTTATATTTGCATTCATGGTGCAAAGGACTTGTGAACTTTAAACAAACCTTGAATTTCATTTAAATGTTTTTTTAATTATTAATTATTTGTATTTCAAGTGCTTTTTAGAGTTGTTTAATAATTCCTTATTATTTAAAAAATTGAGCATTAATATTTTTATAAATTATGAAAATAAAGAGGTCCTTTATGAAAGTAATATGGTTTAACAAAACACTTCCTCAACTTTAAATGTCCTTTGTTGAAACAAAAACTCAAAATGGAACATTTAGTGATTCAATTAAGCTTCTTTGCAAGGAAGTGATGCAATTATCAAATCCACAAGAGACAACACTATAACAGTTTTTTGTGCAACTAATCAATTCTCTTCCTATGTCTTAAATCCTAACTCAACTTCTTACTGCAAAAAGGGACTAGTGTTACTAATCCAAATTGCTATGGTGTTTCTGATTGTAAAGGACAACACTAACAACACATGGCATTTGGACCTTGTGTGAATGGGATACACAGAGTTGTTTCTTATGTTCAGAAGGGTCTGTGAGCTGGAGAAAACTGTAAAGGTGGTTTTCATTTTCTATGGCCAAGGCAAAAGAAATTTATGCAAAGCCAGATGGTTTCTACTGGTTCGATTCAATTGTGACCTGCTCAGTCTGTACAAAATTTCCCTTTATTCCTCTCATGCAAGTTGTGTGCAGGGCCTTGAGTTGTAAGGTGAACTTCACTTTGCTTGCAGTCCCAATGCATTTTGAACTAGGAATATCAGAGCAATTTTTCTTCATTCGACTTGACTGGGGGAGCAAACTAAATATATAGGTTTTCTTCTGAAATCACATTGTCAGTAATGCATATAATGCCTTTCTTGATAGTGAAAGTAATGCTCATGGTTGCTAACAGGCTGAGTATGGATGTACCTCTGAAATTAAAAATTGCTGCAGAGTCAGCTAAACCAGCTCGCCATCCTGAAAATGGAGCCAAGGCAGTTCCACCTGTTGTAATGGGACAAGAGAAGTTGATGCAGCAGTTTGTTACAGGTAAACAGAGATGCTGCTCATGAAAGAGGTATTTCCAGTGCTGTTGTTTCACAAACAAGAATGTAGTGCAGAGGATAGTTAAAACTGTGCACAAATGTAATGTAGTTTGAACCAATAATTGAGTATTAACAACAACAGTGATGATCCAAACCAAAGTGGGCATAACTGAGAATTGCTACACTCCACTAGGTTTAAGGTTTAGGATGTGAGCAATAGATAGGACAAACATGTTTCTATGGTCTGTTTATTTTGGGGTTTTTGGTCTGGGTCCAGTCCCAAGACATGTATTGCAATGTAGATTGACATAGCACTTCTTTTGCATCAGCTTGTCTTATTGATGGGTTGATTGACCATGATGAAACAGATTTCTTTGGATGTCCATGTCAATCCTTGGTATCAATTGCTCTCCAAAAGATGCAAATCTGGTCCATTCTAAGTCAAGCAGCAGGAGAGGAATATTTAGAAAAATTCATGCACAGCTAGTTGATGATAAATGTGAGCAGCTTTGAGCCTGCAATAGGAGTTGAGCATTATACTTGCACAGAATGCAGTGACCTTTAAAAAAAAGCAAAACTGTTTCTCTTCAACAACAAAGTAAAGTTTGGAGAGCAACCTATATGCTTTTATTCAAGTTTCAGTCACTTACATATAGCTTAAAGAGGACTGAAACTGGTAAAAGACCCAGTGTCCTCCAGAAAAGTAACAATCAATTGGTGTATGTGTACATGTCTTGACCTGACCATTAAGACTGCATGATCAATTCACAAATCTGTTCTCAAAGCAATGGTCCAATACAAAAGTATTCTATGTCTCTTGCAAGTCCAGCCTGCTGACATCTCTAATTCAAATTGAATATTTGCAAAAGCACCTGGAAAACTGCAAGTCAAAAACTATTAACTTCAGAGGGGATGGAACAATTCATGATGGATCAACAACTGTGCATAACTGTGCTTCCAAGAACTCCAGCTGCTGCTCCAATGTGGTGAGCTTCTCATTCAAAACTGCCATCTTCCTCTTTGTTGCAGATTCTATTTACAGCAACAGGTCCCATCATCACCCATAGTCAGTCAATGTCAGGTTTCCAATCTGAAAAGCACCTGTAGATTCATACAGAAGCAGACATCTCTAACCAAAACTTTTACCACTCTCATCATTAATCCATGAAAGATATGTATTGTTTTGCTTCCATATATTAATTTCCCTCTCTATCCATCCATAATGCTATGGCTGAAACTGTACATATCTGCTCACACTGTGAATGTCTCTCAAGCCATGTTCTGGAACTTCAATCTGCTCTCATTGATATATTGTTAGCATCATTAACCTCACAGACAAGAAGCACAACAACAGAAAACATAAAGAAAGCAAAAGAAGCAGCTCTATCATAATCAAGACAATATTCTGGAGTGGTACAAAGTGTCAACATCTCAGGTATGGTTAGGGTACAATATCTGAGTACATTGAAGGACCACAAAAACCATCAAACTCTGATGCAAAAGAAAGATAAAGAAAAGACTGAATTGTCAATAAAGCTCTGCTTATGAGCAAAAACCTGAGGCCCTCAGCAGTTGGAAGAGGAAAATGATACACTGCTTGAATGACATGCCTTTCCTTTAGAAGATATTCCTTGCTTGGGTGAACACAGGGAGGGGAAGGAAGGTTCTAATTTTCCTCTTGCAACATATTAAGCATGACAGATCTCTCTCTCATACAAAACTCATCCCTCATAATCAGAGCCATAATAAGGCCTGGATTGGGAACATTTACATCAATTGCTATGTAACGGGGAACAGTTGCTTCTGGCCTTTTGCATGGCATCAAGTTTCCCTCTAGCATTGTATTGCTTCCATGTACTAGGGACTATTCTGATGTTAGTCGAGAGATTCTTAGACTGTCCTGAGGATCTGAAAAAGATGAGAAAAGGCAAACTAATTTGAGGAGAGCTTTGTACAATGAAATGAAGGATAAGGAAACCAGAAAAGTGCCAGATTTCAACAACAGGAAAACATATATGTCAAAAAGTTTCGTAGGCTTACCAGACTGCAACAAAAACTCAAAGAGCCGGTGCACATTCAGAGAGCGGGAGCTGGAGAATTGGCGGTTGTCCCAATTAGATTGCACAGCTATTGTGTTCGTCATTCCCGCTTTCGCCATGCCGAGCTTGGGAGGAAGGTGAACGAATAAGAACCAATGCGGCGGTTCTTCTGCGTCTGTTTGAAACTCCACTTCACCTATCCCTGGCCTCACTTTGCCTCTTCTTCCCGTGGAGAAAACTCTGCTGCCAAATATCGCCTGCTTACTCTGGTAGACAACCTGCTTACAAATCTACAACGCTTCTCGAAGTGTCTCCTCAAGCAGTTGCCACGATCCAATTCTCTTCCCCTCACCCCCCCCCTTTCTTGGAAACAATGTCTCCAATACCACAGGCTTCTGCGAATGCAACACACATACAATCGGTAGCTGGTGGTTCGGTCGCTCAAACCACTGCTGCCAGTTGAAGGATCGCCGTTGCAACTAGAGCACGGTAACGAGGCTTGGTAGAAAGAGAAAATCTTGCAGCTGCCGCTCAAAGGACGTACAGCGATGCAGTGCACAACTCCGAGGCCTGATACCAGAGTCCTCACTCCAGTAATGCTGGCTGCTACAAAAGAACCACTCTCTGTGACGCTTGCCGTGGCTACACACACGTCCCCCTACTTCCCCAAACAAAATCGAAAACTACCGGGAGACTTGTGATATCGAGCTACTGTCAACTCTACAAACACGTAAGTTCGACACCTTCCTGAACCGAACTGATGGGGAGTGCGAGAATCCGAAGCTAAATATAAGAATCACTACGGCCACACACAAAAATAAATCAGGAGGTGGCGATCGGCACAATACAAGTCCTCCGGTCTTCGCTGCAGAGAAGTCGCGAGAGTCTGCGTCTTCGTCGCCAGAGTCTGCGTCTTCGTCGCCGTCTCTGCGTGCGTGCGTGCGTCCTTGTGGGTCCGCAAAGTGGAACACCTGCCGGACGTAGGCGAAGGACGCAGCCGTCTTCGTCAACACTTCACGGCCCACTGTCAACTGCGTTGAACGCGACAAGTGTAGGGTAAACCCGCTGGATGCCGGGTGCATTCGCAAAAAGGGCCCTAAAACGAGTCCATGCATTCGCAAAATAAGGGGCCTAGGATGAGGCCATAGCTGAGTCCAGCCTTCCATTTTGGGAGTGTCACGCAACTGTGCACTTTATCCACAGTAAAGCACAAGGCAAAGTTATCATGAACCTCAAACATATGGGTATCACAAGGTGGGAAAGGTTCATACACCTACTCCTTAAGAGTGGGAGGGAGCACAAGGCAAAGTTTTCAAGAACCTGAAGATATAGAGATCCTGAGTTCGGTATGCCTACTCCTTAGAAGTGGGAGGGATCTTACACCTATAGGTAGGTATACATTTCATCCTGTTTTTGAGGAGGGATATTCATGGATATAAAGTACCCTCCAAATACACTGCAAATTTTCTCCCAGTGCTTTACTAGGAGTTGGAGTACTGAAAAGTTGCTCATGTTTTTCTTGTTGTCTTTCTTCAACTGTATTAGTGTCTTTATACAGATTGAATATTTTCATAAAGACAGAGGTCAACAAAATACCAATCAACTTCACAAAAGTTTTGAGCTTGAAATCTTGAACTTTCTTATGCCATGTCATGGTAAGAATAGTGAACTTTCTTATGCTATGTCATGTTAAGAACGGATGTTCACTACTCATGACCCTGTCTATTTTGGCTCACTTTACCATGCTTTCTGTGTTACTTTGTATGTGACACACCAGTTACATATTGCAATTTTCTATGCATGAGAAGAAGCAATACAACATACTCTCATGTGAGATGAACATTCTGGATGTGATCACACCAGTTACATATCGTGATTTTCTAAGCACGAGGAGAAGCATTACACAAGATACTCTTGGGTAAAAAAGACCAGCATTTCTACACTCTCTGTAGGATACAAGTCTCTCCAGAACACATTCAGGCTCCTTGAAAAAAATGTAGCCACTACAACAAATCTGGTTAGTGATTTTTCTTGACTCAACATGTGATTTTCTCATCAGTGGGGAGGAGTACAAATACTCATGACCATTTGGAGCAAAAACAAAAAAATTGTTCAACACACACAACTTCAGACCTCATGCCAAGACCTACTGATGATCACACATAAGAATAGGCCTACTTTGAGTCCAAAATAGAGAGATAGACATAGACATTGATAGCTGTGTCCATGTGTTTGTGGTGGAAGTTCCCACATCCTCTGCCACCAGAATGAAAAGCCTTTTCTCTGCCAACTTGTGATTGCCCACATCCACTACGCCTGCATCCACAGATGTAGACCTATGTACCTCTGGCTATTTGGGTGTTGGTTAAGCCTAAATTCCCGTTTTTGTGGCTGAATCCAACCACACTAACTGGTGAGAGAGTATTGTCAGATGGTAGCTTAATCAGCTGCTCAATCTTTCTTGCTCCAGCAACATGACCATGTTTGCAAAGCAAAGTTGCAAAAGGGTTGATGACAAACACATTAGCTGCCTTGAGCATCATCTTCCTTACAAAATCAATTGTGACTGCTGCCATTGCTGCTTCATTGCTACAACTCTCAAGCCAGTTGCAAAATGAGCAAAGCTTGCCCATCAGGGTTTTTGCCTTAGGAAAGAACACATCTAAGGTTGTTCACCATAAACCAAATTGCATGCTCAAACCAAATTCTAGTTCCCTTGCATGGTCCATGCTTATTATAGGCAGGCAGGCACACCTCAAGAAAGGTCTTCTACAATGCTACCACTTTAGCATCCTGGTCAAATACTGTAGGCAGATTCTGCTGAGTCTTGATGATCACTCTTCTGCAATTGAGCACTTGTTGTGATCAAATAAAACTGAAGGAATGGGAGGAGTGAGAGGTTTACTGCACTTCAATGGCTGACTGCCATCCATCACTTGGGCCCAACATGCCTTGATTGTCTCATCAGACAAGCAAGCCCAAGTCTGCCACATGAGACAGATATTGGTACACACAGGTTTATGTTGTTCAACAACCACATTTTGTGCTTCTTTGCAGATACCTGCAATTCCACATGCCTGGGTGGCAACACTGGGGCTACAGGTCCCATTCCAGAAATAACTCCACCATTTATCTCTTGGGTTGTGTGAAACTTGGATTTCTTTACATAATTCTTGAATACTAGCAATCCCAGCCTCTGGTCGAAGCAAGCCTAGATATCAGAGATTTTCTCTTCAAAAAGAGAGCAGGCATGGACATCATCACATCATTGTCAGAAGTGTTAGCATTGCCAGTATTGACATTAGGTGAGGCCATCTCAATAACTCTGGTTTTGTTGTCCAGATCCTCAATAGAACCATCAGCCAAAATCATGTCATGAAGCTTGTCCCTTATCTCCTCCAACATCTGCAAGCCCTTCTCTTCATGAGCTATTGTAGCATCCAACAAATGTGTCCAATGTTGAAGATCAAGCACATCAAGAAAGAAGGGGGAGTACATCCTTCACTATCCATGCCCGAAATTGCTGCCACATCGTTTTCTTGCACCATTTTATGGAATGCTTTGGACTGAATTGAAGCAACAGTTGTCTGGGTATAATTAGGTCGGCCAAGCACTTGTGTGATTTTCTTTGCTTGGTCTGTTCCTCAAACTCCATTCACAAATCAATTGGGACATTCTCTTTGAAGTTACACTAAAATGTCACACATTTCAGAAGTAGCCCAACAGATTCAAAACCACACCACAAAAGGCCGTCAGACTGTTACTTCAATGGAATGTCCCAACCTCTAAAGCCTAATGTTTGATATGATATGGTACAACAAGGAGGGCTGAGTCAGCAGAAATGCAGTAATTGGAACCTGGCAACTCCAGACAATTCATCCCTTGTCAGAGCAAAGCTCAAGTAGCAGTTGGAATGAATTTGCATAAGTGGGCACCAGAATTTGCAAACCTGTTCCTATAGAACTAGCAAAAAACCTGAACCCGCCATACAAAAGTGCTCACTTACATAGTTGATCATGGGGGGAAACTGTAGGTAGCACCCAGCACAAGATAGATATAATGAGTCCAGAAGTAGGTGCCCACAAAACTGAATATTGCAATCCACAAATTTGCCTACATCCCAGCCGACCAAACATCAGTTACACTCAAGCACCAAACCAGGTGTAATTTGAGGAACAAGAATCTCTCTTAAAAGCTGTCCATCTGCATCACAACATTGCATATCAAGTGACTGCTTTTGTTATAGTGTAATGTTGTGAGTATCGTTTGTAGCTTTTACCAATCAATAATTGAGTGTAGCCATGAAAGGGAGGAATCCAATCCCAGGAGTATGGTATCCACCATCTATGGCATGAAATGCAATACCAACTGAAAATGTTCTGCATCCAGATCCCTCCACTTATCACCTGTCGGTTTCAACCACTACAAGATCAAGTTGATAGTAAGTGGGAGTCACACCTTGAACCAGTGCCATTGGTACCACCGCTGTTTTGCATCCTCCTGAACACACAACTATTTGGAGATTAGTGAGGTTGAAATCTAAACATGAATATGGAACATGAAGAATCTGAGCCATATATGGCATACATGTCTGCACACATTTCACAAAGTGTGCAAAAAAATGACGAACAAAAAAAATGGTCCAGAGTTTTAGGAAGAAAGAAACCTACAGTGTCATCAAAGAAGAGAGGAAATGCAAGGAGCGCCAGTGGCAAGGCCAAGCATCAAGTACTCCATCTCCTGAAACCTCTGTACTAAAAAGGGGAACAAAACTACCACAATTTCCACAAACCACCTGCATCAATCTTGATGTCAGTCATGGCCAAGGGAAGCCACTGTAACTTCTCATATGAGACACCAACTGAAATGAGCTTTTTTCTGAAGCAGCTTCTTCTGACTAATGCTGGAGAAATCCTTAGCGCTCACAAAACCCTCAACCCTAAAAACATAACAATATCTGAAGAGACATTTCACACCAGAATCTACTACAACCAGTCATATGAGATGCCAATTGAATCAACATTTCCTAGAGTAGCTTCTTGTCAAACCACCTAATGTTGGGAAAGGTCCTTATTCCTCTTGACGATCCTCAGCATTCCCAAAACCCTAAAAACAACAAGCCCTAAACCATAAAAAACCTTCTATGGAACCGAATCTCCGAAGAGACTATTTTTACACCCGCATTCGCGACGACATGGGCTTAGAAACTTGAGAGAAATGTGACGAAATCTGCACATGTTAAATCGAAGATTTACATCCCAAGCTTGCCTCCACTCGGACTGTCAAATTCCTTTGGGCCAATTCGTGAGGGCCTTTTTTCTGTAGCCAGGTTGCGAAATTTCGCCAAAAAAAACACACTGCGCACAGCGATGGCGTCGCGAGTAGCAGCAACACCAGCAGTATTGCTGTGTTGCAGGAAGGGATTAAGAACACAGGCATGGCCTGTTATGCATCCCATTGATCCTCCCAAACCGCCTCCTGCAACGGAGCCGGGCATTCAGCGAGTACAAGAAGAGGCGTTCGACAAGGTGGTCGAAAGGGAGAAGGACTACCTCTTCGTGTCACGGATGCGGAAGCTGGCGATGCAGAAGCCAGAGAGGTACGTGGAACTTTCCGATCTTTCACCGGAGGACAGGCTACTGTCGCCTGTTCTTGAAAACTATCCGGCCGTATTTGAGCTCGTGAGAGAGGGCTCGAGAAGATGCTGGACGGAGGGGTACAGACTTACACTTACAGCAGAGCAACTGTCCAGTGAAGAGGAGAATGTTATGAAGCAGATGGAGGATCATTTTGTCACGGTTCTCAGAAAGGTTTTGATGCTCTCGATCTGGAGACGGTTACCACTAGAGAAATTAGTATATCTGGCACCACATTTAGGACTACCGAATGACTTTGAGCGTCGTCTGGTACATCAGTACCCTCATTTTCTCCATGTGGTTACCCTGAAGGACTCAACGCCATTGCTCAAGCTAACTTCTTGGGACGCTCAACTGGCTCTCAGTCTGGAAGAAGTCAAGAAGCACCAGGTTCTTCAGTCTAAAGCATCAGGTGAGTATCCCTTCTCTCGCCCCACTGATTGAATGTCAACAGCAGAAAGCGTTGCAATTCTGAACTGTCAGACAGAGAAGGCGTTGTAATTAAGTGTCTGATGCTTAGAGGTAATGTTCCTCACCCACTGATCTTTGTTCTTCATGTGATCCCACAATCCTAGATGCTCCTTGAAAATCAAAGGTTTGAGCTTCATGTTCAAGGTTTAAGAACTTGCTTTCTGGATGCATGAAAGAAGATCAAGACTTCAAAATTGGACATGGTGGCATCACCTGACAATGAATCTTTCATATTCTGGATTCCTAGTCCACAGGGCTGTGCAATTGATCTGCAGTTGGAGTTGGATGAACTGTTTATTGCTCGGTGTACCAACTTGTGCAGATTATAAAGTTAGAATTTATGGTCCTTAATTGGCCACAACTGATTGTGTTTCGAAGTTAGTTCAGACATCCAGAGTCTACTTTTAAGGTTCAAGATTTTGGATATCAGGTTATAGGATTCTTGTTCTAAGAATTAGGTCAAGGATTGTCTTACTCAGCTTTTGAATGATCCTAGTTTTGTTCCTCTCAAATGTCTAGTGTTTGGGAATTTCATCCAGGACTATGTCAGTGATAGTCCTGTTTTTTTTTGCAGATGAGAAGATGGAGCTGATTACAACGATGGAAAAGTTTCTCCTACCAAAGGGGTACAACCTCTCAAAAAGACACCGGAAGATGCTTGCTAGGTTTAGAAATGCGCCATTTGTGTCCCCATATGAGGACCCCCGAGACTTTGACTGTCTTGAGATTAAGTTTGAAAAACATGCAGTTGCTGGACTTAAAGAACTTCTAAGTTTTACAGTAGAGAAAAGAATGACCCTTGACACTCTTGCACATTTTAGCCAAGAGTTCACATTTTCTTATAAACCAAGAAACTTGGTGTTAAGGCATCCACAGTATTTCTATCTTTCAGAAGCTGGAAATCAAGAGACCTTGTTCTTGCGGGAGGGTTATCATCATGGTAAACTTGTAGAGAAGAATCCACTTGTGCTGATGAAGGAAAAATTTGGTACCCTGTTAGGAACCAGAAGATCTGCAGGTCCAAAACCTTTATGTTAAACCCACCATTGTTGGGGCTTGTCCAAGGGACCTGCTGGAAGCTCAACTAGTGACTCCCAAAGCAGGTAAATCAACAGTCTTGACTTCTTTGGTTTTTGAGATTGTCTGATAGAAAATGAGACCGGAAGTATAGTTTAGCATTAGGTTGGGCCAGTCTGAATTGATACTGTGAATACAATATGTATAGAATGAAATTTCTAGTGCTCATTGGGAAGAAGAGCTAAACCAATTGGGCTACGATGAGAATTGTGTTCAGCAAAATTTGTGCAGGGCATAGAATCCACCAGCTGAGTCAGAAGTCCTCATGGAAGGAACACTACATGAGCCTAGCCAGATTCAATGCAGAACTTAAAACTGCTGGAGTTCAGTAATTCTCATGTTCAGAGCACTTGAATTGGGTTCACAGGTTTATGTATGATGGTTTTTAGAATGGAATTATAAGCAATGATGATTGGTTTGATCAATGGATGTGCTTGCATTTTTCAAGTGACAGCACCATTTCAATCAAAGTTTGACCTGAGCTCAGATTTGAAGCCCTCTTAAGTATTTACAGAAGTCAAGTGCACTCTTCATGAACAGAGCCAAATCATCAGATTATAACACTCCCTCTGGTTTTCATTGTAAACTTTAACCCCCCTAAATTCAGCTCGATTGAATGCTCTTTTTAATTTAAAGTGTGTGCCAAAAAATGACAATTTTCTGATACCTGACAGGTTTTTAAATGCTTTATCCTTGCAATACAGCTTTCGATTGAATTTCACTACAAAACTGGAAGTGCAACCCTAAGATCTCCTTGCAGTTTATCCTTCCTCACTTCCACTTAATATGGCCCATTGTGGTGAACATTTTTATACATAGTTTACCATGATGATAACCCTCCCGCATACTGGAAAATCTACCCTGACGCGAAAACTAAAAGGGCAATAAGAAGGCATTAATTAAATTTTCTCCAGGCTTCTTGAGGTACCAACCAAATCCAAAGAAATGCCATTTACTTGATTTTGGCAATTAGCATAGTTTACAGTTCATGTTCACTAATGATCAATTTGTTCAACTGCAGCACTAGAAAACAAGCAGAGAATACCAAACACTGAAAAAATCCTGCCTTTGTCTCTACTAAAGAAATCCAGGTACTCTTTGGGGATATGCAGTACATTCAGCTTGACACCCTCGCTGAATTTTCTCAAGGCCTTTGGAGACACCTACTTGCTGTACAAGCATTGAGAATGTGCAAACACTGCAGTGTCTTGAAAATATGTAATCAAGAAAAAAACACTAATAGCATGTTTGGAGATCAGGCATGACTAGTGAAAGATCTGCTTCCCTGGTGAGGTTGGCTCTCCAATTGAAGTGGATTCAGTCTGCAAAAAAATTATTTTAGCTGATTTTAACTTGTTCAGTCATTGGGTGACTGTGGCTTAAAAGATGGAAGATAGTAGCAAATGGAACGTAGCTTCTTTTTAGATGACAGATGAACACCAGATTGAACCAAACTCAACACAGATTCAATGTTTTAGCCAAATGAAAATGGACTTTTAGTTTTGTTGTGCTTAGAATCCTTGTTAAAAGAAATTTACCACTCCCCGACAACAAATTGGGTAGCAACAAGTGCTGATTGCATCCAACACATGTGCTTATGCAAAATATACAACTTGGGTGTGTAACATTGTGTCCTTTTATTCAATCTTCCAACGAATTTTGCACCTAATGTGAGAAACGAAACGAAACAATCCTCCCCTTGAACTAATTCTACACAATGCCCTTGAATAGGTGACTTCCCCTATGCAATAAGCTTCACCTACACATTTTAGAAGCTGGCTATATAATTTGAGATATGATGGTACATTAGATCTGGTTTAGGAAGAACAACTTTAAGTTCCATTAGGGGTCTCATATTTTTGGATGATAGGTCTAGAGATGATTTCAACTAGTATTTAATCAAAAACTATCTTTCCATATTTGTCTTTTCATATCATTACCTTTCAATAGTTAAATTCAAAAGGTTATATCATATTAAACAAGGGGTGTGTCACACTGTGGCCTTGCCATTGACATTAAAAAGTATCTTAAGGCTAAAGAAGAATTTCACCATGCAAAAATATAATCTTCAAAAATATACATTATTGGCCTTGCCTTGGTGGGCAAGGCTACCAAGGCAATGATATCACTAAATAGTGCAGAGCAGCATGAAGCCCAAATTAAGTAATAAACAAAATTGCATATTGAAAATCTCGAGTTATACAATAAGAACCAGCAACGTGTACCACATCCCTACTTTGGCAGATGGAACTTAAATTTTCATCCATTCATGAAAACTTAGTGGGAGGCACAACTTGACATCAAACTTTCTTTGTTCTTCTTCAATGCAAAAGGCACTGACCGCGTTACCATGATTTACAAAACCAAGTTCTACATGGCCAGTGCCTTCTGGTAGAAACACACAACTGTCATCTACGGATACGCCCCCCTAAATCGCTGAATTGAGTTGGTACTCCTACAGAACTCTGCCTGTTTTCACGTCCAGTGGATAAATGGAGTCGTTGAACGAACCGTATGAAGTGGTAAAGAAGACCCCATTTGCAACGCTCACCGCCCTGGCGCCAACGTGTATAATTATTACTGGCCATGAGACAATGCCAATATAGTTCATAGTATGAGACTTTAATCTTTGTTAGCTCATCTTTGAAGTGTGAGACTAGAAAATTTATTGAAAATCTCTCAATAAGA
>Ga0209208_10001766_pt1 | contig 30878 bp, 25 predicted proteins | sample S1TSphfallax_3_FD_187694 | JGI IMG/M metagenome (GOLD analysis project Ga0209208, IMG submission 187694) | Host-associated microbial communities from peat moss isolated from Minnesota, USA - S1T2_Fd - Sphagnum fallax MG (SPAdes) (version 2) | ecosystem: Host-associated > Plants > Peat moss >...
AAAATTTAAAAAAATAAAAAGAAAAAAGAAAAAGAAAAAACTTCAATATATAGCTACAAGCCGAGAAGTGTGAATTTGTGATGAGCCTAATTTGTTAAAATTTTCTATTAGTTTTTTTTTTTTTTTTGTAAATTCTAATTACCTAGTAACATGCCTAGGTCTTTTTTTTTTCTTTTTTTTCTTTTTTCCCTTTGACCTTTTCCAAGTCCCAACATGAATCGAACCCTCGACTTGTTACTTCCTTGTTGTTGTTGTGCCTATTACCGTCCAGACGATAAGACCGACCGCGCGGCAACCGCGCGGTTGGATACAGCAGCCGGACGTCCTCGATCCGGACGCACGCTCGAGAGCGCAGCGAAGAAGGAGAAGAAGAGAAAGGAGAAGAAGGCGAAGAAGAAGACGACGAGAAGGAGAGAAGACGACGACAAGGGAGGTGCGGGAGGAAAACCAAGGAGGAACGCCAAGAGCACAATCATCGTCGTCGTCGTTGCCCTTGAGAACACGCTTACTGTGTTTTTTTTTTTCTTCATTTTCCTTATTGTTCAACTTTATGGCTGCGTCGAGAGGCTGATTGTCTTGGAGCATTCAGGCGGAGTTTCTGGGGAGCTTTTTTTTGCAATAGCCATGTAAGTCGCCCTTTACCGCTTGTGGTTTCCCCGTTCTGCATAACCTAGAGCGGGGAGGGAAGGGAAGGGATCGGAGAGCGTGTACCGTGTGTAGGTGTGCGTTATTTTTGTTTTTTGTGTTTTGTACTTCGTTTGTTTGTTTGTTTGTTTGTTGTTTTTTTCCCCCAAAGAAAAGAGACGATGTGAAGTGTTTTTTTCTTTTTGGTTAACAGTTCATTATTTTCTTATAGCGCCAATGTGCATTTGCTTCAAGGAAGTTGCAAGAAGAAAGATGCCTGTATGTGTCCAAAAGAGATGGATATTGGTTTACCTCTAGATACTTTGGTTTTGCGGCAAGCAAGAACGCAAATGCTTGGCTCCAAGAAGAATTTTATTCATTTGTGTCGGAAAAATACGGGTTGATATATATATATATATATATATATATATAGACAGAGACAGAGAGACAGAGAGAGAGCTACGTCTTTTTCCAAAGAAATGCCTACCATCCAGTTGCAGCAACGAAGAGGCCGTTGAGACTCAGACAGGTGGACACGGAAAGAGTTCGGGAAGAATGAAGGGAACAGAGGTTGGGGTTGGATGATGCCTTTGTGCAGGAGGGCGTCAGTAAATCGGCCGCCGACACCTGACGTGAGCAACGACAAGGAGTCCGAGCCTACACTTCAGGAGATTATAAATGTCAAGGTAGAGAAGACATGACAACTTATTGCAGAAGTGTCTGTTTTTGTGATTTTTATTTCTAATAGGCGGCCATGTTATGGTTTTTAACAGAAGCTAATAGGGATTTAGCTACTGTATGTATATATATTCAAGTCTCTCTGGCATCATGATGATGTTGAATATATGTTTCTATGAACAAGGCTGCTGGATTCTGACAAAGTTCTAATGACATAAGAAATCACATCTGCTGGATGTACTTTGGAAGACAAAGGGACAATGACGCTCATGTAGTTTAGATCCTTTAACATTGCAGTATTATTTCACTAACAGCAAGTTGATTGAACTGAAATGGGGGCCAGTTGAAGCAGTGGTTGTCCTGTCAGGAACCCTAAGGGCGAAAAGAGGGACTTAGTCAAGGGTTGTCACAGGGTTCTTAGAGCTTTTATCAGAGCTTTGGGTTTGTGGTCTGTCTTACTAAAGCCTGCTTTTTGTTCAGTAGAGAATAGGTCTATTGCTCACCCTAAAATGTTCCATCAAGAGACAGGAAGAAGGAAGTTAGGGTGCTTGTGTTCTGATGGAAATGAATGGATGGCTTCAGTTGATAGAAAGTGGGGAGAAGGAGAGATTGAAAGAGTTGTTACGAGAGCGGCTCATCGAATGTGGTTGGAGAGATGAGCTCAAGGCCCAATGCAGGTAATGGACAGGACCTGGCTTTCTGTCCCTATTGATCTTGTGCCTGCTTATCCCTTCCCATGTTTCTCTTTTTATCTTTGTTTGTGAAAAACATGGTGAACTATGTTTTGGAGTTGAAAGGAAAACCCTTGTGGATTGGGAGAAAGAAGGAACATAAACAAAGTGAAGAATCTTGATGGTTTTTGTCCAATTCTGGGGTGCTCAACCTGAAACTTAATTTGATGAGGAATCAAAGTCTGCAATGTAATGGAGATGTACATAATACAAAACAGGCAAAAGGCTAGAGACCAGGTTTGTCCTGAAATATCTTTAGCTGAAAGAGCTTAAAGAGGTTGAAAGAAATTAAATAGGGATGCAATTTGGAAACTGCATTATAAATGTGTCCTTAAGGCATGTGTACATTGTAGTTTACACAGTCTAAACTACAAGGCAGGTCCAGTACAGAGGCACCTTACACTCCATAAGACGCTGTCCTCATGATGGAGGCACCGTATGCCCCTGTGAGGTGCCATCCTCCATATGTAAAGAAGAATCAGCCAGTGCTTTACAGAGGTGAGAATGCAGAGAAAGTGGGAAGGAAACAGAAGACAAAAATCTGGAAAGTAAGCTTAAAACTTTTTCCTGCCCAAATATGTCTTCAAAACATAAATGGGATGGATTGGCTGAAGCAGGGCTTTCACAAGGAAGAAAGGGCGTGCCAATATCACAGTTGATGACCTTGTACGCACTATAACACCAAAAGGTAGAGGTATGTTGGCTTTGTTGGTAAATCCCTCTGTTTACCTTTCTCTCAATTTTAGGCTACTTGTTAGTCAACATTGATGAGCAGGAATGTTGGAACTGCTCTTCTTTCTTCTGATGTGGTACCAGAAAGATGGATGTTAACCACTCTGCTCTGAAATTGTATCTGTGGACTGGTGCAGCTATGGTGCCAGATAATGTGAAGGCTGAACTGTTGCAGCGAATTCGTTCATTTCTTTTGTCTGATGCCTTGTGGCCTTGATATGGCCTGAGCAAAGGCTTGCACAACTTGAAGCGGTGCATTTTTTGTGCCTTACAAACTATGGCCCTTCTGACTTTGTCATGTTTGTTCAGATATATTATCTTTGTTTGTTTGCTTACATGCACAGTGCTGTGTGCTCTTATTCTCAGAAAGGAAACTCTTGTGTACTGTGTATGCAGCCAAAGACCAGATTTTAAGTTTCTATACCAGTATTCCGTTGGAATATGTTGACATAGACATGAGTGTGTGTGCACAATGATGGATTTCATGAAGTGCAGTCTCAGTATTGTACTTGAGGAATAACACCGGACTGGATTGTTGCATTTCAGTAGAATTAATGTCTGACACTGGTACAAGATGTTTGAAGAGTGTATTCTGGGTATCCAGCAGGTTTTATATGTCTAACCTGAGTGGAAGGTTAACTTTGTGTGATAACTGCCGTGCCAAGAGACACATGACTCAGCAATGTCACTGCAACTGCTGCTGAAGCTGAGATTTGTAAGGGTGTGAAGTGATTTGAGGTGTTGCAAACTACAGTCTGTGCAATTGCCAATTGTATTAGAAATTTAGAACTGTAGAAACTAATGAAATTGGGGTATCTGTTGAAAACATCATAACTGTCTCATTCTGGAACCAAGATGTATTCAAAGTGTTTGAATCAATGGATTACATCTAAACTTGACCACATAACTTTTCAGTCAGATCATGGATGCAAATTGGAGCTTGCTCAAATCCAGAGATATCACATCATGTAAGGTAATTGGCCTTCTGGAGTCCTGTCTGACAGCAAATAACTAGTGACTTGAATGGAGCTGAGTTCAGTTTACTGGTAGACCTATCCATTCAGACAGGGTTCATGGTTCATGTGGGAACTTTTTAGGGTTGTGGAAAAAGGGTGTAGTTGTATTCCATGGTGGGAAACTTATCCAGCTGAAACAGCTCTATTTGCACTAAAGTACCCTCTGAAAAAGAATTGGGATTACAAAGTATTTGTTTTGTGGCACCTGACAGACATGAGAGTTCTTGTAAATGTTTTAACCAATTTGTACATGGAGCAGCCACAGAATGATGTCTTTTTTATAACCAAGTTTGGCTAGTCTCTAGATTCCAAAACAACAGGCACTTTCTCTTTTTTGTCTCCTCGCAGAATTTCCACCATCACCTGCAGCAGCACAGCAGCTCCCACATGGTGACATCCACATTACTCCAACTGTACAGCAAATTGGCCCTCAAGGTGTGCATGCAATCTCTCCCCTTGTATGAGATTTCTGTATGAAACAAACACTGCAAACTCCCTTGCTAGGTCATCACCCTTCACACAAATTACTCTGCTACATTTCTTATGTTTGGTCCTTTCTCTTATCAATTGGAAAATTGGCTCTTCCATCAGCAAAGTTGGCTGGGGATGTGATGAGAGGCATCTATAAAAATTGCAGACAAATCTCCACATCAACAATTTGAAGATAATATCACAACGAATGTTGTCATAACTGTGTGAAGACAGTGGCATAGGAGACTTTACCGTATCTCCAACTTTACACCGGTCCAAGATCTTGTAGAGATCACTGCCATTTGAGACTTTTTGGCTATTCAATGATGTGATAATGTCGCCTAACACAAGGCGACCATATGAGTCCCGTTTTGTTGACCTGAGCCCCTGCAACCCCCCACGATTCCCCCAACCCTAATATCTTTTTAGATCTTCTCAAACCAAGTGCACAAGTTAAGTGCATGATTTCCGTTCTTGACTACAGAAATGGGGTTTCAACTCACATGTATTGATATGCGTTCTGCTGGAAATAATACACCAATGAAAGTGATATCTTCTAGAGCAATAGAGTATAGAGGATATATAGTTGGATTGAGTGATTACAGCTTTGCCAGCTGGACCGCTAGCTGGGGCGTCTAAAACAAGAACACCACTTACGCCCAATTGTTCTACTGATTGATCAGGTGCAAAGGAGATGCCAAGCACCGGGCGTGTCACTTTTCCAAACTTCACAATCTGTTCTACAATCCCACTCACCTGCACATGATCACCTGGTAGATCAGATTGTTTTCTTGGTGAAAGCCCTGCACACCCACCTGAGACCCAACTGGAGATGCACTCCACCAAAACTATGTGGACCTAGAAGAAGAGGAGGACACAATCATTTTTTGACACAAAACATGGGAAGAGGGTTTTTAAGAGAGATGTTGCCATCACTCACAGTGTCAACAGGAATGGAGAATCCCACACCCGATGAAGTGCCTGATGGTGAGTAGATTGCAGTGTTAATGCCAATGAGATTGCCTCCACTATCTAGGAGTGGTCCTCCACTGTTGCCTGGATTTATAGCAGCATCTGTTTGGATTACATCCTGTATTGGTCTCCCTGTTGCTGCTGAGCTAATCTCCCTTCGTAATCCACTACAAGTCAATGCTCATTCACAGTATTTTAAGACCAATTTTACAGACAGCAAGCAAGCTTCTCAAAAAACTCACATCCTAGAAGGTCCAACATGTGTGAGAAGAATGGGAGTGAATTTTATGAATACACTTTGTTTGAAGCTACCTTTTGGACCTACCATGCAATTCTGGCAATGGTGAGAGAGCATGGATGGAAAAAAAATCAACAGCATTACAACTCAGTGAGGTTAGGTTCTATCTACCTGTCTCACTGGACAACAACTTGAGCAAACCTCTCATTTAGCAATCTGAAAATTTGAAACAAAAGCACCTTGGGCATAGAGGTACCTGATGACACCAGTCGTAAGTGTATGGTCAAGCCCAAACTGCAGAGATAACAAACAAGAACAGAAAATGAGAAGCTTGACTAGTCATGCGCTTGGCACTCCCAATTCTATGACTTACTACTATAATGATCTTAAGTGAATAGAGTATTCTTCAACAGTAGCGAATCTGGACAGTCTACACATACAATTGTCTAATTCCAGAAACAGTTGATTTCAAGAACCTTCTTTGTTTCCTTCAAGCATGAATCAGGGGAGAATAGATTTGAAAGAAGAAAAGCAGATTTACCTTCTTTGTTCCTTCAAGCACACATCAGGGGAAAACAGATTTTGGAGGAAGAAAATCAGATTACCGGGTTTCCAATGGCAAAGACTTTTTGACCAACAAGAAGGTCAGAGGAGCTGCCCACAGTTAGGGGACGAAGCTTGTCCTCGGGTGCACTAATGTGCAGCACAGCCACATCTTTATCCTCATCATAGCCAACCACATCTGCCACATAAACTGACTGGTCCCCCAATGTGACCCTGACATGAACCAGCCCGTGTTATTCACAGTTGTTCAGTCAATTACTACCCCTTTCCTCATAACAACACACTTGCAATTTTTCTGGTGCAATATTCTACCCTAGTGCTACAACTCAAACACAGCACTCCAGAGTTCTTAAGCCTTGCATGGGAATGAGCTCAGAGACGTACATTAATGCAACAAAATAAAGGTTCTCTTTCTCCTACTCTTATGACAGATCTGCTAGTGCAGCTAGAAGTATCTTGCTCTTTTCCACTACCTGATTGAATCCCTGTTTTGAAGGTCTTGAGAAGGATGTCCACAGAGAGACTAGAAAAGACCTAAAGACTTGGTCCTCACCAGAAATAGAGCCTTGATGTGAAACACACAAAGGCATTCTGGAGGAAGCTCATGTGAGCAAGCAAACAAGCTCCATGATGGATCCGCTCAAAATTAAGGTGGCATGCCCTTTTGTTGCACAACTGTGGGACTTTGAATAAATACAGTCAATTGCAATAAACTAGAACTTGATTGCAAATGCACTCACCACTTTGAATTTCTTGAGCCACTCAGCAAACTATTGCACATAGCCAATGCATATTTGCAGAGACTGCTGTGTTACAACTCTGAATTTTTAAAAATGCATTCAAGAATTGAATATCCACAGCTCATAGGATTTGTGCTGAAAATCCTCTGAAGATCAGAGATTGGGGCTCAGTACGAAGCCCTTGCAGCAATTGCCAGTAATAAGCAGAACAATCAGGACTCAGGAGCTTGTGAATGGTCTCAAGAAAGGCAATCAAGAATTGAAATCCATGGCTCATAGGATTTGTGCTGAAAAACCCTCTGAAAAATCCTCCAAAAATAGAGATTAGGGTTTGTTACAAAGCCCTTGCAGCAATTCACAGTGATGAGCAGAAAACGATCAGGAGTTTGTAAATGATCACAAGAAGGCAATCAAAGAAATTGTACATACACAGCTCATAGGACTGATGTGGAAAATCTGCCAAGAATCCCCTGAGAATCCTTGGAAAATCAGAGATTGAGGTACATTATGAAGGCCTTGCAGCAAATTGGCAGCAATGAGGAGAACGATCAGGAGCTTGTAAAATATTGGAAATGGGCAGTGATGGAGTAGAACAACCATGAACTCATAAAATGATGGAAGTGGGCAGTGATGGAGCAGAACAATAGGAGATTGTAAAATGATGGAAATGGGTAGTGATGAGCATGAGGAGCTTGTAGTAGATGATGATGATGATGATGATGATGAGGGCAACCGTACATACCGAAGGTCTGAAGCTCCTCGAATGACATGATAGTTGGTCACAATGTGGCCTTTCTTGTCCCATATAAACCCTGATCCTGAGCCTTGAGGCACCGCCATCACATCCAGTGTAAACACATCCCTCCTGCTTCATGTACAACACAAAACAGAAAAAACCCACAGTAGAGGAGGAGCAAAGAGATTAGCTAACTGCTTTGTTTTGTTTGCTCCAGCATGTCTTTTTCAAATAGTATGTATCTTGCTCTGAAGAAAAAAAACTGAAACAGAACACAGAGAGATGGGAAGAAAATGGAGATGGGTCATGGGGAGGAGGAGGTGAGGAAAGAAATGCAAATGATTACCGCACGGCTAGATTGGTTATGTACACAACAGATGGAGTGTTTTCCTGAAAGAGTTGTACGGTAGCCAGTTCATCGCCTTGCAATTTTCTGGGAGCCATGACAAGCGCATTTGAAGGTTCCAATCCCGTGGTCATCACGACAACCGCAATGACAATGGTGACGACCCACATCAGGATTTCAGATGGCAGCATTTTTTGTGGAGAAGAAGAAGAAGAGAAAGCAGCAGCTAATCTGTTCGCAACCCAATTCCTGACTATCGTGGTGGGCGTAGTCTTTACTACTAGAGCGGAATTGATAGCAGCAGCGCCTTCCCAGGCTCTCTTTCTACTACACAAGTCGTAAATCTCCGGCAAGCCTTTGGACACTCCAGCAGGTTCGTGGGAATTCCACCACTTGGTTACGGATCGCCGTCCCTTGTGACGACTCCACAGCTGATGCTTCCTCGTGATCAAAAAACCCGGATGAGGAGAAGACGAAGAAGAAGAAGAAGGAGAAGAAACGTAGACTCTTAAGCAAAGGTGTCTCTCTTCTACTTGTCCGAGAATGAGTAGCTGAACTCTAGCGTTAGGAGTAGACGCAAGGCCGAATTGTGAGCTCAATTGGGTGGTGAAACAGCTCTTCGGCTTGCACGAAACGCAAGAAAGAGATGGTGCAAACGCCATTTCTGGAGCTACAAATCCCGAGCTCTCGAGCTCTCTCTCTCTCACGTTCTTCCTCTCGCGCGCCTGCTCTGCAAGGAGGATGAGGAGAAGAAAGAGGAGGAGGAAGAGGAGGAGGAGGAGAACATTATGGATGATTTTAGTGTCTAAATGGATGCATAATGGAAGCATTTAGATGATAACAATGAAGAGAAGCTGTTCTATCATCCAACTGTTTTTTCATCCTTCAGAGAATCGCATCCAAGTAGAGATAGGTAGAAATAAGTAATGTGAGACCGCAGCGTGCTGTGAGTGTGGGAGGAGAAGGAGGAGGAGGGCAAGGAGGAGGAGGAGGAGGAGAATTCAATGTCGAGCAAGTCTACAAGCACACTAATTCATACTGGACTCTTGAATGGATTGTGAAAAACGGCAAAGATTTGACAAAGTGCAAATGTAAGTTCTTTAGTTTTTTCTTTGCCAAACACATCATTCTAGAATGCCAAAAAACCAATCAATCTTCCATTAACAAATCTTCCATTCAAGAAATGACTGAATCTTTCTTGTGAGAGAAGACTTACTAAAGAACAACAGATACTTTCTGCATTAGGCTAAATACAATTCCAAGAAATGCATGAATCAAAAACAACACTGGTTAAGACTTCTCTTCAAAACTGTAGCACAGAATACAACAGTCATTGTGATGATCCAGGCCGCAGAAAATGATCCATGATGTGAAGCTACTTCAGGTTCAATCTTCTTCATCTAAGTAGAGCAGGCAAGTTAGCGCGAATCAGCGAAGATGTGTTTACTATGGCATTTGTAGTATTTAGAGAAGAGAAGGGACGAAGAAGACGCGTGCGGGCGGAGACTTTTTGTTTTGTTAGGTACTACCTACTCTGACAACGTCGTTTGCGATTCACACCTGGGATGTTACACATGACAATCGTGAACACTAAAAATAGCGACAATCAAACAGTGAAAGAGGGCAAGGTGCAAAACAGTGAAGTGATCAAGCCAGGAACAGGTATCTATGGCTGCAAAAACAAGCTCTTGAAGGTAGGTAGAAGCAGAGGATCGAGAACAAAATACCAGCGTTCTTGAACGTAGAGAAGCAGAGAATCGAGAACAAAATAACAGAGTTCTTGAAGGTAGAAGCAGAGGATAGAGAAAAAAATAGCAGAGTTCTTGAAAGGTAGAAGAAAAGGATCTAGGAAAAGGAAGTTTGAAGAGCTGATGTATGTAGCAACAGGTGAGACAGAGAGTAAACACAACAGGAGTAGGAGAAGAGGGGAGAGGGAGGAGGAAGAAAATGGCGAGCGGTAATACCAAGCAAGTAGTGCTGATAACCGGGTGTGCAAAAGGAGGAATCGGGCACGAGTATTGCTATTTCTTTGCAGAGCGTGGCTACCAGGTGTTTGCATCCGATGTTCAATCGCTGGAGAGCATGAGTTCGCTGCTGGAACACGGCATTCATGTCTTGCAAATCGATATTACCTCTGAGGAATCAGTACGCGAGGGCGTGGAAGCTGTGATGAAGCAAGCAGGCCGCATAGATGTTTTGATCAACAATGCCGGGATAGGCCTAATGGCACCGCTCGCGGAAGTGCCGATGGCCCAAGTGCGTCGGATCTTCGAGGTGAATGTGTTCGGCGGTCTCTCGTTGGTGCAAGCCGTGGTTCCACACATGGTGTCTGCAGGCGGTGGAAGGATAATCAACGTTTCTAGCATGTTAGGTCGCATCGCATTGCCATGGATCGGTCCTTATTGCGCAACCAAGGCTGCTGTCTTCTCTCTTTCTGATACGTTGCGAGTGGAGTTGAAACCTTTCAACATCGATGTTATCACCGTCACTCCTGCTTCGGTTAGATCCAACATCTATAAGGTCTTTGCATCCAGTCTGCAACACAACAACAACAACAAGGAGTGGAGCTTGTACAAAGGATTTGAAGCTGCAATGCTTAAGATGGCAGGGACAATGGGAATACCAGAATCCACTCCAGCAGCTGTGTTTGCCAAGAAGGTACTGGAAGAAAAACCCTCTCTACATCTACAATCCAATCTCTCTTCTTGCTCATCTTTCAAGGCTTGTTCTTGATGCTGCAAATTTGCAAAAACATCTTAGAAGTTCGCTTGCAGAGAGACAGACATACACCTTCAGGAGCATCGTTCAGCAACAGAAGCAATTTCATTGTTTCTTTTGCAGTCAAACAAAATCCTCTATCTCTGCTGAAACACTTCTTCTTTTTCTTCTTCTTCTTCTTCATATCTGAAATGGCAAGCTTGAATTACTTGTCTGAAGAGTATAGATTCTTCTTCAAGGTGTCTGTTCAGATGACCTAGAGCTTTGCTTCAGAGACGAAAGGGGATTTCTGTTTTGGAGTTTTTCACCTTGTCTGTGTATGGACAATGGTTGTTCTATTAGTGTAGAAAATATACACAAACATACAGGGTCTGTGGAATAGGCTTGTGCCTCAGGTGGAAAAAAAGCACAGAATAGTTTTGAGGAGTTCTCTTCAGTAAACTTGCACTTAAATGTTGTAATAGCCTCATGAGCTTGTGCTAAAAGTGTGAAGAAACAAAATTGTGGCCAACGAGATTCTTCAAATCAGTGCCTTGAATTGTTTTTTTCAGTAGTTTCCTTACTGAAGTAGTACTTAAATGTTGCATGTCTTTTGTATGTCACCCTATGCGACAGACATGCAAAGTACAAGGAGCTTTTAACAGGAATTTGGAGCTTTTTAACACATGCTTCTTTGATTTTACTGGAGGGTCCACAAATCCTAACATTTCTGTATATGTTTTCAACTTTGCACCTTCCTCCTCATACTAACAGGCAGGGCTCTGGCACATTACTCATGCAGGTTGTCTTCTGTGTTTATGGTGTCAGGTTTCTCCTTGTTTTCCTATTTTCTCCTATTTTGCTGGTGATAATATAAGTTGTCAATATTTGTGATGATATTAATCATCTGCTCAAAATACATGGCCAGCAGCATTTGAGTGTGTGTGTCCATGCAGGTAGTGACAGTGGTAACAAGGAAGAATCCTCCAATTCGATACACTGGTGGGCACATGACAATGTCCTTAACTTTATTAACCTGGTTGCCAGCATGGTTACTTGATATTGTCAAAACTCGTCTCTATGTCTTCAAGAGACCTGTACATAACAACAACAACCATGGTGATTGAGTTACTAAGAGTAGTGAAGAATCACATGCCCACAAGATTCTCGAATCTGCAGTTTTGAGTGTATTGCAGCCAGGAGAAGAATATGAGTGAAGGCATCTCCTATCATCAAATGTCTTCCTCTTACTCACTCTCTTTTCATTCACGAGTTCATTACCAAAAAGTTTGATTAGAAAGTGCTTGCTTACTATTTTCCAGTTGGAAATTGTAGGGCATTTGTGTGCACATGAAAGGTGCATGTTTGGAGCTTTCAATCCATTCATTGATGCTTATTAGACCTACAATAAAGGAGTTGGATTCAAGAGTCCTCATACGCCACGGAGATGAAAATGCACATGTTAATTTTCTTTTCCTGCAGGTGGGTAGGGACAAAGAGTGATATAGTTAGGCTTGGAAGAGGTAGGTTCAGATGGCACAAACAAACATCAGTTTTTTTTTTATTATATTGATTTTTCAAGTTCATTTTGGGTGACTAGTTTAAATGATGACACCATTGTTACAGTTGTGGTTATTGTAGGTAAACATCTAGCATGGTCACTAGTGTAGTGGCCAGGGTTTTTTTTGTCAATTTTTTACCCAAAAATTAGCAAAATTTGTAAATTTGACACTGGAAAAAAAACAAATTCCCTAAAGTTCCACATTTTTTGTCAAAAAAATGATAAAATTTGTGGGAAAAAACATTGGCAGTGACTAGTGAAAATTAGCATTCCTATGGACAAGCTGAACCCATAATGACTGAAACCTTTACTTATAAGAAATGCCAAAAATTCTCAAGATTACATTATTAACATGCTGAAAATCTGAAAGAAGCTCTCAAACACACTAGCTTCATTATTTAGTATAATGCTGAATTGTAAAATATTATTATTACTTTTACTGCTGAACAAAAATGACAAAATAAAACTAATTATCAAACACCTTGATGCCCAAACTAGGCTCGGTACTATGGTAGTAAAGCTTATGACAAGCAATGTACTATTGCAATTTCTAGCCCTATTTTCTACAGGTTTAATTGAAAGGATATAAAAGGATTCAATGAATGCACTCAACATTGCGTATATAGGCATCAACAATCATGAAATTGCTTTTGTTTTAAGGGTTTTAGGATTGCTTCTAAGGGGGGAAAAAATTGTGGGTGCCTAAACCCTAAACCTCCTCACGAATTAATAGAAGCATGAATAATGACTCCAGATTTAATACATAGATTGCAACACACAAATGTAATGCATTGCTTCTTTACTTCTTTGAGATTTAGATGCATCAACCAAAAATAAATCAATCATATGACAATATAAGTTTCTTCGTGATGTTGAACTTAGTCTAGGGAACATTTTGAAGCACATACATATGGCACCTCCTACGGTGACACCAAAATCTTGTCGCTCAAACTATCTTCATACATCTAAAAAGATCTTTGTGTAGCAAATGGGTACGACTCTATGTATTGTTTTTTTCCTCTTTTTGATCTTACTTATTTTTGTGCTTCTATTTCCTAGGGTTTTAGGGTTTCCCTTGCTTTGTTAAGATTTGAAGAAAGCTTTTTTTTTCTTCCTTCTTTACACAACTTTAATGTTTGTTTTGGGTTTACATCTTGATTTGTTGATCTTTAGGATTTCTTTTACTAATAAGACTTTTTCTACAATTTTTGGCATCTAGATTTTGTTGTAACCTTGTTGCATATTTGTGGTTTTTTCCCTTGACAAACAACAAGGATTCTTATTAGGGTCATATGTCTTGTAGATGTGAATGAGCCATTGCATGTATGTAGCCCAAAGGCTCTCCAAGCTCAAATGGTTTAGGGTTTAGGGTGTATTACACTTATTTGATGAAAGTTGCCAACAAAAAAAAAATTATATAATGAAACAATCCCCACAACTCTCATGCAATTGTTCATTTGGAATGAAATTCATTGGAGTTATGGAGTCAATAAATAAAGGGAAAAGATTTGATACCATACCTATGCTCATGCCCAGTGGATGATGATGTCCACCTTCGAAAAAAAAGCAATAGTTTTTTTTCAAGGATGAAAAGAACAATTGGTTTTAGTAGTCACATTCATTGAAAATCATAACATTGTTTTTTGAATCAATATTTTGGGGTGCAAGTACAAGCTTTTACTTTCTCTAATAAGTTTTGTGTGTGCCTATGTAAGGTGGTTCTTTTAATTTGTGTGTAGATTCAAGTAAAAGAATATCTCATGTTTGAACATCCAATTCAAATTTTGGAAATCATTTCCCCCATACAAACATAGAAAGAACATGTGTATATATGAAGAAACTTCTTATGGTGAGGAATCATAGTTATAGGAAAATTTAATGTTGTTCACTAGACAACCAATTCTCATAGAAATTGATATAAACAACATGAAAGTGGAGCTCCCTCTTTAGTACCAATTGTTGGTATCGCAACAATAGTGACACGATCTTTGAAAGATTGTCAAACCATTAAGAAGGAAAAAAAATTGGTTACTTACTATGTTGACACAATTTTTGGAAGCTTGTCAAACCATGGAGAAGAAAAAAATTGGGTTGTTATTTCTAAGTTTTCTTCAAAGATATCCTTATGTAAAAATAGTTTGATTTTTTACTGTTTATGTTTTGATAGTGAGTAATGCACATTATTAACTACTATTTGTGTCAATTGCAAATGTGGTGGTGTGGATGTTGAATTTCAACCATCCAATGGTATTTGGGGGCATAACTGATCATTAATAGAAAAACCCCATTTTTTGACTAATCTTAAGTGACTAAAAATGATATTTATGACTAGTTGGTTTCCAAAATAATCACAAATAACACTTTTAGTGTCCTATAATAAGTCACAAAAAAAGGTTTTTCTAGTAGTATATGAAGTGGTTTACAAAATATTGATCTTGGATCATTCCTACCATGATTTATTGTTTCCACTTACCAAAGTTGTTAACTTTTGCAAACATGGGATCACATTGTACTTTATGTTAAATAGGAATGCCAAAACATTCCCAATGTGTTAATGGTTAATTTTGTTCAACTTTCACAAGTAAACATTCAAAGGATCATTTTGAATGCTTTGAGGGTGACTTATGAAATGTTCATTTTATTTTTCATTTTTTTTTTTTGAAAACATGTAATCTAGAAAGTGTTTACACCTATGAGGGTTAATTTTTAATTAAATCCTTACTTACACATAGGTAGGTTGTATAACTAAAGCCCCACACAACAACCACCTATCATAAAAAGATTGTAACAAAATGCAAAAAAAGAGCCTTACACATTTTTGGGATAGGATCACTTTTACAATTTGATCCTTAGGTGAAAGCGCACTATGATGACCCCCTTTGAGGCACTTTTGGGTCTAATATTATTGTGCATATAGTTTAATTGTTCCAAAAGTATGGTAAATTTAATTTTGATTTTTGGGCCTTATCATTATTTTTTTACAAAACTAATGTTATATAAAATTATTTAAATAATAATAATAAATATCATTATTTATATTGAAAGATCCATGAATATATTTATAGTATACATTGGTATACTAAGGCCACTATTTTGTTTGACTACAATAACTTTTAGGTTTCATTGATAATTAAAATATTCAATTTTAATGAAAATTTTCAAATTAATCACATTGTATCCAAACATGGTTCAAACAATGTGAAATGATATGGTTCAATATACCTTCAGCTTTCATAAAAATAAAAAATCATTAATTTATTTTTGGAGTATATTTTTGTTTTTGAATACATAGGTACACTACATTTTTTTCTACAAATATATTATAATCTCTCACTTTATGAAATGAAATGAAATAGTTTTTTTTCTAATATCTTGCCTAGGTTATATTTTTACATAATGTGCAAAAATATTATTAAATTTTTTCAAATGTTTGATGTCGGATACACTCAAACATACACACTCATGGAAAGTAATATAATGTCACACCCCAAAAGGGTTAGTGTGGTGTGCTTTCACCCCTTTATGTGGGCTATACACCAAGTGGGGAACTCATCACACGTGTTTAAGGACTTTGTTCAATGGGGATTGTTCACCAAAACATATACATATTCTCTTGTGAACATTTTCACAATTAAAAAAACACATAAGTTTATTTGTGACATAGGCTTGTTATACAACATGCTTATCCAAATCATGACAAAAAAATAACAACATGAAATTATGAGAAGAAAAATATATCCCTAAGCTTCCACCCACAACCTCTTATATACTTTAGAAGAAAAATGGATGGATTATTATCTTCATTCATCCATGTTTACTAAACATTCCCATTCATTCACATCAAGCCATTTATATTATGCCACATATTATCATCTTCCTATAAACAAATCATTCAATTATTGATAATCTTCATCCCTATCATTAGCCAAGTTCATAAGATTCATTTTCAACTATTTCTAACTTAAAATAATTAACTACATTATTCATATAAGTCCAAGCTTATGCCCTTAATCAAAGATTTTCAAGGTAGGACCCATAGTTGAATTATTTAATTCATATGTACCCCTTTTTTTTGCCCTTGGGCCCCATGATTATTACTACCATTTTAAATTTACAACCTTTACTTTAGTAACCTATTTTGGGGTTATAGGCACATTGATTTTGCAACCTTGCATTGACTTCTATTTGAGTATTAATAACATTGTGTACTACCATAAAGTGTGTGTGTGTGTGTATATATTATAAATATAAAAATTAATTTGGCCTATTTAATATTTAATGTTTTTTTCATAAGATAATCTTTTAAAAATATATATTTCACCAAATCTAGCATTTTGTGGGGATGGTTCCTTCTCTATTTGTTGCAAGGATTACAAATCATTCTTGAAAATAAAAGATTGTTTGATACAAAATGAAATATAGATTACACTCATAATCCTTTTGTTTTAGCTGAATGTTGGTGTTTTCATTACACAAAACAAAGTTGGTACTATTCAAATACTATCAAACTTTTAATATGTACATTCACAATTGTATGATCCATACAATTTTTTTTAAGGTCACACATTAGCCTTTTCTTATTTGGAATTTTATGAATTGTGCAACAAGTATCTCTTATTTTCATTCATCATCTTAGATCGCATGTGTACATTTATCTAGTGCAATTTTAGGTCATTGATTGTTGTATTGGTTATTATCACTCTTATGAATGTGAACATCACAACTAGAAATTCTATTGTGGTATTCTATGCATTTAATTGCAAATAATTTTTTTTTAACTTGTCATTTTCACCCTTGCCACCTTAATCCCATGTTTCATTTTTCAAAATATAATAAAAATTTGCATCCATAGGTTGTTGCCATTTGTTCCAAAAATTTTATGACTAAAACATAATTAAACATTCATCATTGTGGACAATTAGTCAATGGGAGTTTAGAGGTTCCATGAACTTGTGCAATGGTTTTTTTAATGTGTTGAATGGAATAACATTAATTCTTCGTATTGATCCTTTCTTCAAATGTCTATTCCCTTTAAAAAATAGCTAAAATCAAAATTTTAAAAAAGTTGATTGCAATTTGTTGTGAGGCGTGTCATTTAATGGAACTTCATATTGGGAACCGACATTAGTCTTAAAAGGAAAATATCCTCATTCATTTGTTGGCATCACATTATGTATTTGTGTTGTTCATATTACAACTTCTATTGAAAATATATGATGAGGTTGCATTTTTTCGTGTCATGTAAGTGAGTCATATTTTGAATCACCAAAAATGATTTGAAAACCCAAAACTCGGGACTAAATAATTTGAATGTTGTTCACATATGAACTAGTTTCAAACTAAAGCACAATTGTTGACACTAACCCAACTTATCATTAACCTAATTATGTAACTAAACTAACATTTTAAACACTCACAATATATTCATTCCTCTCTTATTCATCAAACAAGTTGCCTTCCAAGTTTTTCATCCATGCCTTGGTTTGGTTCTTAATAACATATACCTTAACAAGATCAAAATTAATTAAATTTAAATTTCCAGAAATTCAAATTTTATTGCATGAAATGCCTAAAATTTGAAATTTGATAATGGTAAGCAAGTCCAAGTCTCATTCACCTTCAAATTAGGCTTGTTGTACAATGCAACCTAAACAAATGAAACTTACCCATTTGATGAGATGTTTTGATATGGAGAATCATTGTTTCCTAATTCCTTTAGAGGAATTGTTGATCATTGTTTTTATTAACTCCATTCAATCACTAACTTAAAATGTTTTGTGAAAATTCCAAGTAGGTAATTTAAGGATGACCTTTTTTTTTCTATTGTTACCAAAGGAATAACTAGATCATGAAAAAAATGACTACATTGCTCACAAGGTGGAGATGGTTAACATATTTGTTATTATCATACTATTCCCATGTCAATGGCATATCAACCGTCATTGGCAAACAAACTTCAAGAATTCATGTAAAGGCACATGCAAACAAATAACAAAAAGAAAATGTAACAAATAAATGATATGCATCAAAATGAATGAAAAATAATAATTATTTTTCATTCATATCAAAAGTATAAATAATTTTATATTGTTAGCCAAAAACATTGAAAAATAATATTCAATGTCCCAAGGTGCATTTTTGGAAATTAACTAATTATGTGACACTAAGATGCCACATATATTTGCATAATATCATATAGGTGTTTTAACTTTGATTGTATCAAAAACTTGAAAGCTAGCTACATGTTGTTGCATTTTACCAATGACAATCAAATGATAATAAATAAATAATATATATATATATATATATATAGTACCTACGAGTAATAATTGATAGAATTTGTCAAAATATTTAATTATTTTCAAAAAATGGGTATGGTAGCACTAATTTGAATATTTCAAGATTTTGATTATCAAGCACAAGGTTATGCAAGGTCTCTCCTTATATGTTTTTATTTTATTATTTTATTATTTATTTATTATTTTTATATGTTACTCTTTCAGTATAATGTAAGTTCATTCATAACAAGTTCATCCAAGTGGAGGTTTTTCATTCATTAGTGTGCTGGTGGGGTTTTTTGTTTCTTCTCTTATTTTGTGTTGCGTGCTTATGCAGTGTATTTTTGGAGGAATTTCTTTTCCTTAGGGTTTCGAGGGAAGGCGGGTGGGGACGGGAAAGAAGAAGAAGAAGAAGAAGAAGAAGAAAGAAGCGTAAGTAAAGGGGCTTTGGCTATGGCGGCCATGGCTGCAGAGAAAGCTCCGGCTATGGCAGTGGCGTCGCCGCAGCAGCAGCAGCAGCCGGGTGTAGCGTCGGCAGCAGTGACAGGCGATGGTGCGAGCGCGTTGACGAGGGAGCAGATGCTGAGGGAGCGGTACCTCAAGGGCGTGAAGAAGCGGAAATGTACCATGTGTGGCAACACCGCTCGGGCCAGGTCTTTCTTTCTTTCTTTCTTTCTTTTCTGGGAGCTTCTCTAAGAACCCTAAACCAAACCCTTTTCTCTCCGTCTTAGATTTCCAAAAACAAGAGTGGGGCGATGCAATTTCGGGGTTTCAAGCAAAGCATTTGATTGAGAGTGCGAAAGAAAAATAAATTGTGAAGACTCTCGACTCTCGACTCTCGACTGGTTTTTTTTTTTCCTTTCTTTCTTTTTGGGTTTGGTTTTTCTCAAGAATCAATCACTTTGGTTAGGGTTTCTCGGCATTCAAAGTATGGAGCTTTGTTCCGCATTTAGTGACCATGAGGCTGAATCTATTGAAGGAAATGAAATCAACATGCCAGTAAAACCATAAAATGTGCCCATGAGATAGAGAGAATGCTGTTCTCAAGCATTCTCTCTCTCGCTCTCTCTCTCTCTCTCTCACTCTCTCAGGTCTTGTGTTTGGGGTTAAAACTTTTTTTGCATGTGACCTAAAAGATCAGATTGCTTTTGTTTGAGAGCCTTTGAAGAGGAGCATTTTTCTTCTTCGTAATAAATTCGGGATGTAGAGTGAGACTGGAAATATATTTCCATGACAGCATAATTCCATCTGGATCTGACAAAGACGAGCATAATTTTCTTTTCTTTTTTAATTTTGCTATATTAAGTGATGAGACAGGAAAATATGACAATGGCATCTGGTTCTTTGGCCAGGGTGCCTTAATTGGGAGATAGATATTTTGCATGCCATAATCCTAGGGCTATGACAGAAGTGTCATCATGTTCTTGCCAAGATTTGTGAGTCAGATTTTGGGGTTGTTGATTTTATTATTTTGTCTGGCTGTATTAGAGTAACCCTAATTTACTGTTATTTCAGGTTTTTATTTATTACTGGTGTATCAAAGTTGAGTTTAGCTGCTAGTTGTGCATTCACCAGTGATATTTTGTTGCAGTGTTTTTGATGATGGTTGGATGTGGATGTAGGTGCCCTTTCCGAGCTTGTAAGACATGCTGCACAAAATCAAAGAACACTTGCGAGGTCCATGGTTAGTTAAACCCTGAAGACCTGTGCTCTTCCATCCATGTACGCTTCCTATATCTCTCCATACAGGGATCTGGATTCTAGGAGGAATTGACTAGTATTTCAGATAGCTGATGGTGATGGAGCTGTGCAGTGACCAAGCCATCCAAGCAGAGTCCAAGCACTACTCCAGTAATGGACCCACGTGATCCACGGTGGCCTGGGGTTGTCAGTATGTAAGTCAAAATTGCCTCTGATTTTTACCAAATACCTACATCAAATCCTGTCATAATGACAATTGTAGATGTGATGTCCTTACTGCTTGAAGAGTATGGTATTTGGTGCAGTGGCATGTTCAATAGTAATGCCATGGTGATGGTTTAGGAGGGGTTATTTTGATCAATTGGGATTCTGTTGTCTGAATAGTGTCTTAAAGACACGGTTTTTGGAGAGCCTGACATGCCACTGTGCAGATGTAAAAGCTTATGGTGCCTTTGTTAGGGAGAACTGATTCTGGTGTCCTTTGTTATTTCTGTATGTTATGGTGCAGGTCTGCAGCTTATGGGACTCCCTTCATGAGAGCTCCCTACACACATTCACCCACATATCAGGCAACTGTCCCTGGGATTGGCACAATCAGATCTACTATGGGTTATGTAATACCACAATCAGGCCCTCGTCCTCACTCCACACAGGGGTATGGGGTGGTCCCAGGTTCAAGGCCATGGCAACCAGCTCCTGCTTCTCTTGAACAGCAGGAGCTCTACAAGTTGCGAAACTTGAAAGCAGCCATGCAAGCAGCTAGCCGGGTATGTGAGCAGAAAGATTGTGAATCACTTTAACATTCTGCAAAGAAGATGGAACCCACCACATATGGTGGTGGATAATAGTGCTCAATTTCAAGAAGTTTCAGGTCTGGCTTTCTCAGGGGTTGATGACATTTGAGGACTTGGCAGTTTGCCATTTTTTTCTAGGAAGTTTTCCTAGTCCAGTGATGTGAGTTCATGATATTCTTTCTTGATGTTTTTTTTTGAGGTGGGATGGTAAATTATTCTGGGGTTGATGTTAATTACTAATTTCAGTTATGTGCCAATAGGAAGCTGCAATAACAAATACCTGGAGAGCACAGAAGGTGCAGGAGTATAAGGATGCTGAACTTGCAATGGAAAATGAAGCCTTTGACCGTTATATGCTGAATATGTCATTACTAGAGGAGGTTTTGATTCCAGTTTCTGCAATCACTGGCCTCTCTTCAGAGGGCGAGCTACTTGTACAAGATGGGGAGGCTACAGATGAAAACAGGGATGGTAATGTTTCTGATACTTTGATGCTAGTGGATGGAATGCGTGTGCATCAAGGGGAAATAAGAGCAAGGAAGGAGGCCAGCCGGCAGCGGATGAGACGGACAGTTGAAAGACATCTTCTGACTCTCAAGAGAGGGGGGCAACAAGAGTCTTTCAATCATGAAGATGATGAACTGATACAGGTCTACATTTTTTGCCCTGCATCCTTAGCAGTCTAGCATCTCCTCTCAAAAAGCAAGTATATTGATGGTGGAAGAAAGATGACAAGGACAAAAAAGGGTTGGTAGAAAACCCTATTCAGGGTCTGTCGACTTGGTTTCTTGTAAGATTGTTTTAAGTGGTTTTTTCTTGTGTTCACAACTAATTAGGATCTCTTTGATTTACCTTGGTACTGTTACAACATCCATTCTAATACAAAAGGATTGTGCAGGTAGGGATACCGGGATGGCAGCAAGACTTCAAACGTTTCAAGGCGACTACAAAGGAAGGAAAAGAATGCTTGGAGCGAGTTGAGCTTTTTGAATCTCTTGTGCAAAAAACAAATCTGATTCAAACGAGAGCAGATATTGATGCCTGTGGAGATTTTTATCGGCAGAACTTTGGCCATGGACTTGATATCCTCCTTCCCCACTTATCACATAATGTTGAACATCTATATGGTGCCAAGCTCAGGAAAGATGAAAATTATTGCTCTCCTGCAACCCTCTCAGACCTAGAACCAGAAAAAGGCAACAAAGGTCAGAAAGTTTCACCGTCAAAAGATTCACATGCACGTGCAGATACTGACACATCAGAATCAGCCAAGAGAGAGAGGGAAGAAGCATTGCAAAAGGAAGATGAAAGAGAATTGAATGAACTAGAAGGGCAGGATCCAGAACAATCCAAAGATGAGACAAAATCACCTGCAGGAGAAGAGATGATGGATCACAAAAGAATTCCAAATGAGGTAAGTAGTGCAGATGAAGAAAGGAACATAGAAATTTTGACCAAAGAAACAGGAGAACTTGAGGAAGGTGACAAGCAAAGACAACCAAATTGGCCCCGTTTACATGAAGGTTTTCTCAAGGGTCGTGGGTGGTGGAAAGTGGAAGCTGATGAATACAGCACTCAGATAGTTTGCCAACAGTTTCTGAACTCTAGTCACACAGTAGAAGCATTGTAGTTTTCATTAGAAGTGTTGTGATTGCTCAATCTTTTCAGCATTGTAACTGATATAATTCAAATGGAACATCCTCTAGGGAAGCAACCTATTAAAAATCCCAAGATGTTTGTCATGAATAATTGCACTTTGTGACAATCTACAGTTGATGGCAGGTTCACTGTATACCATCAAAAATTGTTTGTGTGTGGTATTTGATCATGAAAAACTTCTGTGGGTTTCTCTAATCTATAAATGGCTCTGTAACAGAAAGTTCAAGATTGAAGAAGGCAAAGATGAGGAAGTACAAAAATGTGTTTGCCTTGTCATTTTCCTAGATTGTTTGACAATCAAACAGCAAATCCAAGAAGTCATGCAACTAGGAAGTTACTCCCTGGTCATCTATACTTGAAAGGAGATTGATAGGTCAACTTGAGTTCCACAATAGTAACAGAGTCATCTGTGCCACACACCTTGTTACATTTGTCGGAATAGTTCCAGCACCTTCTGCCCTTGTACATGTTTCACATGCCCAATATAACTGCATTCCAAGTGACCTGCATCTGGAGATGGTAGCTTGTTGAATGCTCTCTGAACATCTTCCATGCTCCCACATTTGGCATACATGTCAACCAAGCTATTTCCCACAAAGACATCCAAATCCCATCCACTTTGAATGATCTGCTCATGAGCACATCTGCCCTCTTCAAGTGCAACTACACTGGCACATACATTCAGCACCCCCACAAAAGTAACAATAGATATGAAAAGACTCATAACCACTCTGAATTATGTATTCATTAACATGCCTGCCATCTTCAAGTGGTCCTAGTGAACCCTGCACATCTGTTAACTAGCTGAACAAAAATTGGATTTGTTGAGAATCATTCCTTCTTGTTGCATAGTCTTCTCGGGTTGTCCTTCCTTCACATATTTTGTAAGCTTCTTATTTCATCCAAAAATGTTCAATTTGCAGTTTGCATGGTGGCGATTGCAGCCATCTCTATTGCCACCCATGGCAGACTTTGTCAGTCCACACAAGCAAGAGTGCTTCCTGTGTCTTCTTATGTTTGAAACTCAGGTGCCTTTCTTTTGCCTGTAACCAGCAATCCAGATCAAACTGATTCCCATATGTGCAAAGGATCCAAAATGATTCTTTTGTGCCAAAGTTTGAACCATGGAATGATAGCAACGAAGAGAGCCCAACAAGATAGACACCAATGAGAGCTATGGCTCCAATTGACATGTGAACTTTCTCTTACAGGATTGAAGTTCAGTAACCTTCTTTGATTTGTGATCCCACCATTGCAAAAAGAGCCAAAAAAAATCTCTTCCTTCAGCCAACTGCTCCCTTACGCGGCTCATTTTTACCCAGGAATCAGCTGCACTACCTTTGAAGACAGTTTCTAGCATGGAACTGTCAAGTGAACTACATTACAAAGTGTACACTATACCTGCCTCACCTGCACCAGCTACCATTATCATTGTAACTGGAATTTCTCCCTTTTTACCTTGCAAAATATACAATGATGTTTTGTGAAAAGTTAGGTGATGGACATTGATGGATGAAAAGAAATATTTTGCATTATTCCTTAATCATAGGGAATGGAATGGACAATTTTCAAGTTCGTTTTTGCTCTCATTGCTATGTGTATTTTCGAAACTTTGATAAAGGTTGTTGCCATGTAAACAAATGTTACTTTATTATACATAGTGTTAACTACATTTTAGCACAAGTTGATGAGGTTCATTTTCATTCATGAGCCTAAGGTTTTGTACACCTCAATTGCTCTATATGTTTAGTCCAAAGATTGCTTGGACCTCCATCTACTGCAACTAATAACTAGCAAGAGTAGAAGCGTGGAGAAAAATTTGTCAATAATTCAATGTTACAAGTGTCATGAGATGGGACATTATTCAAAAGAATGTCTAAACTTACCAACCTTGCGTGCTACAAAAAACATGGGTTCATCTATTCAAAGGTTTTTCACAAAGGAAAAAAAATAATTTTGAAATAAATTTAATTTAACGAATGAATGAAGGGCAAAAGAAGGATGCTCTAACATTATAAGTTTGAATTTTGAAAAAACAAAACACTTTGTGTTATGTCTAATGAACATAAACTATACATTTTTTGCCTCTTTCAACACTTTCACTAAAATTTCACCATTTATATTAGCTTCAACAACAAGAATCTAACCCATATTCCAATTTAATCTTGCATTAGTGCATTTTACTCATTGACAAGGGATTTTATGTGGGATTACAGATGTACATAACATTGCATATGTTGATTATCATATTTTATAAAAAGCGGGTCAAATGCCTACATATTTTGATGACATCATAAAACTCACATCTCTGGGAAGCATTGGACTTTGCTGGGTCCTTCACCAGCCTCAAACTGTGCAGAAATGCTCAACCAAAACCATTTTGCTTAGCCAAACCCACATGTTTTGACTTTTCTTCATCCAATTGTAATTTACATGGTCACTTAGTGAGCACCACCACTGGAGGTGCTCTAAGTTATAATCATACTGTCATATGCTCATTCCAAAAAAATATCACAAAACTACAGCAGTCCCTGGAGCTTACAAACACATGGCCAGTGCATCCAGTTTCCTGGTCCACAACAAAACAATGTCTACAAAGCCAAATTTTCCTACCAAAAGCACAACTCAAGTTTTGTACAGTGCAATGTCCTACAGATGCAATCAATTCTGACAAACCATATGATGATGGTCTATGGAGAATCTGAAACAATTTCAAAATTCAAATCCTCGAATGTTGTGTTTTTGGAACCTCGTGCCAACTTATAAAAAACTTGCACCCATTGATAAGACATTGACAAACCTATGATCCAGCCAAAGACTTCTTTCTATCAATCATCTGTTAAATACCTGATCACTATACCTTACACAAGCACAATTCCAAAAACCCATAACATTCACAACATTCTTGGCATGTATCCCACCACTCCCTCGATATCCAGCTTCAAACCCTTGCAAACTTATTCAAATCCCTTACTGAAAAACCAGTCTTCTGGTATATACAAAACTGTCCACATAGAACTAGTACCCTCTTCTCCCCTTTTGACACAAGTAGAGATCTGCACTTTGTTTTTTCTTCCTACCATTGCATCCCAAACTTACATACTAAACTCCCGCAGAAAGAAAGCCTCCCCCTTGCACCTTCAAATCTTACAGCACATTACCCTGCTTGAACCTGGACTAACCTGATCACATTGCTGCCAACATCTGCAAGAATAAACTCCCGCAGAAAGCTCTCTTGCACCTTCAAATCTCACAGCACAGTATCCTGCTTGAACCTGGACTAACCTGAACACATTGCTGGGAATCTTGTTGCATAAGTGGAGCTTGTTCCCATGCACCATCAATCCAGCTGCAAACTGATCCCTGCATGAAAGGAATTCACCTCACTGCTGCAATTAGTTTTTATGCAGCTTCCTATTTCTACACACTGCAAATGTGGATTCAGCCTGAGCCCACCATGGCAAACAGTGCAAAGCCCAGCAAGATGAGAAGCCAGTGACCACTATAGTCCATGAAAGACCTCCAGATGTCGCTGGTCCAGCTCTGGTTGTACCCAGCGTATCTGTCGTTGGCATCCCACTGTCCATATCCACCAGGCCGCGACCAGGGCCAGGCCCTCTGTTGTTGCTGCTGCTGTGGCCAGACCATCCTGCGTGGTGCTCCCGGATTGAAAGACCTGTTTCCCTGAGAGTAGGAGCGGCCGAATGACGGAGATCCGGAAAACCACTGCGCCAAGACGAACAGGACCACAAGGATCAAGAGAAGCGGCAGCGGGAAGGACGGCGATTTCTGGTACACCACCGGAGGTTGCGGCAGGGCCATGTATGGTAAGACTGCGATGATGAGGACGACGCCGAGTATCGTCGCCGGCACCCACGGAGACGGTCCACCCGTGTCTCTCGTCCTCCGCATCATGATTCCGCTACTTGTTCGCACAGAAACACTCCGAAGGAATTAAACGAAGGAAAGGACGAAAGAATCGTCTCTAGACGTTGGAGCCTCCTACGTTGTTGTACACGGCAACAAAGATGGCAAAACAAAAGCTCATGAAAGAAGTTCCAAAAGAAAAAAAAAACTGCATGCGCTGGTGATGGAGCTCAAGGCAAGGAACGATCACGATGAAGAAAGACTTCCGGAAGAAGAAGGAAAAAATCGAAAGAGAAAGTTCCTCTTCGGAGCTTGATGGATGCAACAACGTCGTCACAACACCAATGAAGACGAAGAACCTTACAAGAGCTTTGTGCTGGCTCAAAACACAACCATTCAGCCAAATTTTTCGTTTCTAAAAGCACGTGAAAACAGAGACTACTGTACTAAAATCAGTCAAAAATGGTGATGATGAATGAGATCAGAGACAAGAAAGAGACGGAAGATCGAGACGCGAAGAAGACGAAGCTTCTTTCTCCTGTGGAGAGAGAAAGAGAGAAGAAGAGAAACGACGACGACGAAGAAGAAGAAGTCCCAAGGGGATTGACCACTTGGCCGTTCTTCTTGGCCGCGCCGCGTGGCATAATTTATTTGGTGGATGGATCGGGATGTGCAGTCGAACGAGGTGCTGAGCAAAATGACATGGAGACGTAGTTTGAGGTTCCGTTCCACGTGGACGATATCTAGTCGTTTAATAGAAGTCAAAGTCTTACGAGACCTGGATAGGTCCTTGTTTCATTCGGGAATCGGTACTTCGATTTAAGTTACATAGGTAGTAGACATCTGATTCAGGATCTGGGTGGATTTTAAAACATTTTGGGGGTGCGGACCGTCGGGGCAGGTCCCAATACGGGACGGGCAGCCTAGTGGAAACTGAATTTAAGGCGCCAGAACTCCCGTGTGTAAGGTTCGGGGAAGGTTCCTAGAATGATACGAAGGTTCTAGAATGATACCGCCAATTTGTAACTAAATTAACTCCATTTGTTATTGTTGTTGTTTTTAAAATATTTATTTATTTTATTTTATTTTATTATTTTATTTTTAAAATTTTAGTTTAATTTTATTTTTTAATATTTATTTTTGTGGGGTGGGGTAGGGGGAAGGGCAGGTGGGGATGGTGGGCCCTCTACAGTCACACCCTTACAATGATGATACCATGTGCATTATTGGCTTTGATACGAAAATTCAAGGTATCGTCCAATGAAATGAGGTAATAGGAGTTGAAGAAGTCCTAATTTGTTTCTTTTCCTACAGAGAGTAGGGCTAGTTTATGGGTCCATAACCGACCATAATAACTAGCTTTAGGGGCTGATGTGGTTTTTTATGATTGGATGCCCACATCCAGTTATATCGCATATTCAACTATGGGTATCTCATTCTCTGCATGGACCAAAAAAATTGATCCATATCCCAATTTTGTGTATGGATGAAAATTCAATTTTCATCCATTGGCTAAGCCGGTTTTGGATGTAAAGGATGCTAATTATGTTGGGCAATTCTCTCAAGGTCTCTCCCTTACCAAAAAATAGCCTTGTGGGAACCACCTCACTTCTTCCCCATTTACCTAGTCACAATTAGGTCTCTATAACTTATATTGTGACTTAAGGGGACTTCCCCTATATGGAACTTTTATAAATGGGGAATTTGTATAGCAATCAACCCAAGTAACAGCATCTCCAACGGTGCTCAGTGTGTACAATTTATCGCGAAAAAGTGAAAATGTGCCGGTTTAACTCAGGAAATTGACTTTTTAGCACCAAATTCGTGCAGCTTGCCATGGCTGGTGAAAGGCGCAACACAGTAGTGCACCTCCAAAAAAGAGTGTAATAAATTGGACCTAACTACAGTTCAGTATTTCTGATTTGTCGATCATAATGATTGCTCCAGGTGGTTTCCTATTAGTAATCGCCACATATATGCACTTCTAGTCACAGTTTTATTGGTGAGGTTGCCAACGAAAAAAAAAACAGCTAAACTTAGACATTTAATTTTATTATCCAGAGTGACATACTGAACATCGGTGGAGATGCTCTAAGTCCCCTAGTAATGGGGATTTCCCCTATATGGAACTTTAAGAAATGGGCAATTTGTGTAGCGATGAACCCAAGTAAGTCCCCAAGTAAACGGGACTTCTCCTATATGGAACTTTTAGAAAGGGGGATTTAGTATACCGATGGATAGTGAATCACCTACTTAAAAACATTGTTGACACCTAGTGCTAAGTGAATGGTAAGTGTATGTTAAAATTTATTGATTTTTTTTGGGTCCATTCACATATGTAGTCTTAGGTAGCATTGCCAATGATGTGGCACCTTTGTTGGCAGTTGATGTTAGTTTAGTGTTAGCATTTATGATAATTGATATTTCAAACCTAACTTAAAACCTAAGTTTTGAGGTCTTAACTCAATGTTATGTGAAGAGGTTTTTTAATTAATTAGCACAATTGTGGAATCAAACTCAATATCTATTGTATTTAACAATACTTGTAATAACCTTGATTATGATCACTAATCATTAACATTCATCTTCATAGTGTGATTCCATATTGATAAAGGTAATCCAATTTATTTTTTGATATTCTAATTTAGCTTAACACTAACTTAAGTGGGAATGTACACCAAAATTGTTAATTAGCATTTTAAGTTAGTGTTAATTTTAACATACTTTTTTTTCCCCCCTTTTATGATGGTATCCTAACTTGGCTATCTTCCTTGGGAAACAACATCACTTTCTTATAATCAACCCTGACACCCTCCAACAACAACTTACAAGAATACAAGTTCCAATATTTTTTCCCTCCATTTGTGCCAAAAAAGATTACAAAGAAAAATATTAATTAATTAATTAATTATAATATAATTTTTTATTTACATTCTTTGTTTTGAAATTAATAAATGTGTCGACCCATTCTTCCCAAGTTTGGACTTTGGACCTGCATCATGTTGTTATTGTTGTGGTGGTGGTTTGGAAGTAGTGTGTTGTGCAAGTATGCAATTAGGCCCACTCTTCTTCCTTTTTTTTCAGAAAAATTATAGTCTTCATTTGGATTCGTGTAAGTAGCATTATTTTCTAAGCAATTTTGGGAGATCCAAGAATGATTTGGTAGGCAATGTTCTCACATTGCAATTTTTTGTCCTTTTCTTCTTCTTTTTTTCTATTTTGAAATTGAGTAAAGATCCAAATAGGGTCGATATTTTGGGAATTTATGAGACTATTAGTAAAAGGTATTTCCACTTAAATTTAAGTCTGGCACCTTTAATCAGCCACTTAAATCTTTTTTAAAAATTGGTAATTTTTTTTTTAATTATGCATCCAAAATGTTTTTTTTTTTTGGTAATAGAACTACCCATTTCTAAAATTGAGCCTGAAAATGTACTCTATAATGAATTTTAACACAATCCTATCCTTGCATCGATATTGTGTTTAGATTCATTATAGAGTATAGTAGCTTAAGGGATTTTGGGCCGTAGGTAATAATAATAATAGGTCTATTTTTATATGAGGATTTTTGAAACATGATATTTTGGCTTGTGTTTGAAACTTGAGATTAGTTATAAAGTTATAATAGCTTGAACGATTTTGATTTCATTTAGAGGATTTTTTTTTTGGAGATCATATCTTTGCATGGTAAAATATTTGAGTTTCCATAAGTCTTCTTTTTGCCTTAAGATACGTTCTTTTAATGTAAATGGCCCAAGGCCATAGTCTCACACACCCCCCATGTTTATTATAAAAAAAAGAAACGGAAAGGCAAGGAAATTTTTTTTTTAAAAAATCACATTGCTCTCGTTACGTAGTAAGGGAAGATAGTCTGAAAATAGAGCCTTTTGGATTTTTGATCCCGTTCCCTCCCTTCGATCGACTTCTCGACCTCATGCCAGGATCCCAAAGTCGAGGAATTTTCAAACTATTTTCAGACCCCTTGTTCGGATACCTAAGCCACACAAAAATTGTCCAGACATCACTGACAAGAAAATCTTGGGTAATTTTTGGAAATTGGTCTCTTAGGAAAAAAGCGCCCGCACTGACACCCACAAGAGTTGAGAGAGGAGATTTTTAAACGTGTTGTGGTCCGTGGAGTTGCATGCACACCATGTTTGAACCTCCTCTTGTTGTTGTTATTTTAGTGGAAGGTTCTTTTTCTTTGAGCAAAAGACTTAGTGCTCAATGCTCAAATAGGGTGTTTTTTTATTATAATAATAATAATTATTATTATTATATATATAATTTATTTATTTTATTTTTAAAAACATTTATAGTGGGAGCTTTCGTATTTCTAGTTCAAATGGTTATTATACATGTAATATATGAGGCTAAAGTTAAAATATTGAGGTTGCACAAATATGTTAATAGTTAAATCAGTTATTCCCATTATTGTCATCAAGGGTTTTTTTTTTTTTTTTTTTTTTTTTT